>JAAUXT010113394.1_pt1 | contig 17459 bp, 13 predicted proteins | sample 7278171 | NCBI WGS metagenome assembly JAAUXT01 (sample SAMN14350112, study PRJNA611818) | marine sediment metagenome | isolation source: surface marine sediment (1.8m) | place: French Polynesia: Moorea | collected 2018-08
CAACACACACACACACACACACACACACACACACACACACACACACACACACACACACAGAGAGAACATCAATGTCTTTGCACAGAGCGTGTGGCATGGCCGCAGATGGAGTACGCGACCAAGTTCAGGGAATGGTTTGAGCTCGAGCCAAAGACGCGAACGACGAGCAATGACTTGAAGAACCAAGAAACAAGGTCCGAACAATCACGTGTGTCCATCCAACACGAAGGCATCTGCCTTGAGTTGGACTTCTTGAGTTCATTATCCAGCAAAACCACGTCTTGAAATTCCTGACGCAAAGCGCACAAGCCGCGACACACGCAATGTCCTCTGGAATGTGCGCAGAAAAGAAGGCAGGATATGTGTCAAAAGCATATGTGAGTCAACCCGACTGACAATTGATTTTCAAATTAAGTGCCGTTTTCCTTCGATGGAGACGCAGTCTTAATGGAGGCGTCTTTCTTGACCGCATTCCATTGTGGGCTGCGAAAACTGGATCGAAGGTAATGACGGTGGATGATGTGGTGGGACAGCATCGTTCTCGCACTCGCTTCAATGCAGCGCACCAATTGCTGTCCCTGCCGTGTGTCTGTCGCGATAAAAGGGGTGACGAAAATTTGCGGTTGAACTGACCTGGGGTTGCGCACGTGGTTGTCAACCACCTACAAGAGGCGGAGACAGTTTTACTCCTCTTTTTCGCAAGAGGCTTTGGTGGGGCCTTCAGCAAAAGTGGTCGCAAATGGCTTGACTCAAAGTTCTGTCTGGATCAGGAACGGCTGTGGGGGAAACTTTCCGACTTGAGGCCAACTTGTATTTCATTGTACTGAAGCGCCCACAAATTTATTCCAAGCTGGACTTGTGGATTTGCAGCAAAGCCCGAGGCCAAGAATGAAGTGGCCATTGAAAGAGATCCGTTCACTCGCGATCACATTTTCTTGGGTCATAATGACACCGAAGCAGCTGGCGCGCATTCCTGTATCAGCGGCGCACTCCTGCACCGCCGCCCCGTCCTTTCACAGACACAGCGACCTTCTCCTTAATCTGATAACCGGACTCACAAATATGCAAGTCAAATGCAATGTATCTTTGTGCAAAGCAACCCTAATCAAATCTGCTTTGCATTTCGCTTTGAGATGTGCGCAGGAGAAATGCGCTTCGTCAGTTCGAGATCCGTCTGTTGGGAAAACCACTGCAAACTGAGAGAGAGCCAAGACATTTTCCTCCGCATTCAGTCTGGCATGAACGTCGCTCCCTTTGATCCTTTGCTGCTGCCATCAGGGCAATTTGGTCGAATCTTGTGTTGGGAGCCGCGTGAGATTGCAGATTCTGACGCCATCACAAAAAGACTCGAACAGAAGTAAAAACCTTTTGTGGATGAGAAAGACACTTGTCTGTCGTAACGTGACGGGTTTCAAGGGATGATAACAGTGAAGAAAGCTCTCGCGAGATTTTTTCAGATTGGATTCAACAGAGCGACATCTCAACATGGCCTGGCCACGCGGTCCATTTGCCACGTTTGTCCAGCCTCAGTCTCGTCCTGCTCACTCTGCCGCACTGGAATCGGTGTCTGTAAAGCCATGACAATTGATGTTGGCATTTTGTCGGATCTGGGAACTAAACGGCCGTTTTACTGCGGAATTCTTCCACACTGCCAATTCTGAGCGCCATAACCATATTTCCACTCAATCCCCAACAAGCCCACGGAATTAGGACCCATTTGCCAGCTTCTGACCACGGTTGAGTCGGGGCCTCACACAAAAAGCTGCGCTGGGACTGCCGTGTGAAACGGCCGCACTCGAGGCCAAAGCCAAATTGCGAGTCAAAAGCGTTCAGAACAAAGGTGTTGCCTGCAGGGAGCCCTGAAAAGTTCTTATGGTTCCAAGTTGCGAAGCTCTGGAAATATTTGAGACTTGTGCGGAGGCATGAGGTCCAAGCATAATTGCAGAGTCTCCCTTTTCCACTTCACCACGACAATGACCGTATTTTTCCCAGCATCACAAGACGCCTTGACGCCTCTGGGATCAGGGTCTATTGAGTCTTCTGCTGCCCAACTGATCACATGTTTATCGCAGGACATCGCTGCAGTAGTCTGATCCTCTGCGCAGCGCATGCGCAGTGCGTTGCGCACAGGGCGTCGGCGCGCAACTCATCCCGCCCTGCACCGCGCCTTATTTCACGCGCGACTGCGCGCAGCCAATATGCCTGAATTACCCCGTGCGAAGGGGCTGCAGGGACATTCATCAAGTTGGTCTCTGCAAATTGAGCTGCGCACCGGGAGGGGCGGGCCGGGCGCTGAGTCACTCAGATGCGTCTTGCGTAATGCCCAGGTGTACTCAACCGTTATTGTTTCCCAGCACACTGGGATTCAAATCGCGCTCGCGATGTCTGAGCGCCGCAACAGAAGAAGTGGAAAAGAGAAAACGCCAAGCAATTTCCGTGCACTTTGCACGTTTCAGTGAAACAACGAAATTTGAAAGTACTCGCGAGTACCAAGGCCGCTCGGTTTTGTGACGACACACGAGCGAAAAGGCTCCAAATTTTTGCCTTTTCTTGTTCGTGTCCATGTTTGCGCATCTGTCAATGTGTTTGTTCAACAAATTTTGCACTTCTTTTCAATCGAAAACTGTCCAATTCGATTCATCTGAGCTCAATGAAATTGGACGCGGTTCGCCGAAAGATGTTATTCTTGCCATCACTTGAGATGCAGTATTTTGACAGGAATCAATAGGAGCCTTTGGCCGCAAACTGACAATTTCGCCTTCAATGCAGCGCTCCAGTGACAACTGCTGACAGGTTCGCGACAGATCAACCGGGCTGATCTGATCGAGTTTCCCCATGTAAGCGCCAACGGACCAGTGGACAGTCTCCACAAACCATTGTTCTGAGCCTCAAGAAAAACCTCCGCATTGTCGCCTTGTCCGGACGCGATCTTGACGCTGTTCACGTCGCTCGACTCAGCGCTCGCGGTGACTCAGAGGGAGCCTCTGATAACTCGCGCTTCCTTGACTCAGGTCCCCCGCCCATTCAGGAGTTTGTATCAAACGCTTTGCATCTGCCCCTCAATGGTAGCAAAACCTGTGTCAATTACATTAACGCGCAGCGCTCCCCAGTGATCGATGGCCATTTAACATGATTGCCTTTCTGATTAAATCTTGTCATTCGGGCCAGGAAGAGTGAAAGAGATACAAGAAAGAAGGGGGCTTCTTCAAATAATGGAGCCAGTTGCTCCTTGCCAAGCATCCGTCATCTTCGTGTTTCATCTTTTGATTGCCGCGGAGTGTTACACTTTCCGCTGCGACAGGTTTGACGAAGGAAAAGTGATCCCAGCCCAGGTGGGCCGCCATTGTTGAAAGACAGCACATGTCAGACCCACAGTTGTTTGTCAATCTCGGGTGGATCCCAAAGTTTTCTTGCTCACACAGCAGAACAAGTTTTATTTCCATCGACTCGCGCCTCAAACCACAGAAGAGGTCGTTTCACGAGATCTCTTCGGAAGAAACGAACGTCAGTCAACAAACAATGGATTCTGTCCGAAAAAATACTGAAACCCACGGTGGAATCTATTGATCTTCCGCGTTGTTTACGATCTCACGACAGAATCTCTGGTTCCATCGAGATGTACGGCGCAGTTTTCGAGAGAAACTTCACACTCGGGGCGTCGACCCGCATCTGCGCCATCGCCGCCGCCGCCGCGACGCACCGGGTTTCAACGCCGCCCAAACTCGCATCGACTTCCGGCCACAGACTCTCTCAGTCTTGCAACACACGAGTACCAACGAACTGCGTAGACTGTTTCATATTTTTCTGCTGTTCTCTTGGGCTCTGAACTCCGCCCCCCGCCCCCTGTTCTTCAGCGCGGACAACTCCAGACTCTCAGTTTAAAGGTGCTGATCAGGATCATCCATTGACTCAGTCGACTCGGAGGATCCATTGGCATTCTCCACAGCGGCGGCCCGGGACCGGCGGGTCAGTCGCGTCGAGCGAGTCGCGCGGCACAACAACCCGCGACTCAATCACAGGGCCTCTCCCTCCTCCATTCCCTCCCTCGCTCGTTCCTTCCATCCACTCATCTGAACCAGCTGCATCAACGGATCCAGGAAGGACACGCGGAAAGATTCACGAGCCCAGATCTCGTTTGGGTGACACGGACAGCACGTTGGAAAAAGAGCTTCATCTGAAAATGCAGTAAAAATCTGCTTGTGCTCAAAACGTGAAGACTACGATGCAGAATTGTGACCCAACCCTGTTCCGATGTGAAATGGATCCTCCTCTCGGACGCGGAGAGCCACTCCCTCACATCTCCACTCCAGCACAGATTGAAAAACGAAGCGGGAGGCCTGAATCTGCTCTGACTCATCCGTAATGTACAGGAATGTCGCCGGAGCTTTCAGCGCCAATCCACTCTCTCGCTGATCCAGGAGACGTGGACGAAGCCAACACGACGAGGTGTTGTTCGCCAGACTCTGCGGCCAGAAACATAATCGAAGCGAACCTTGGTCCTCTTCGCCCAAGGAACACGCGAGAGGCAAAATGCGGACAGGAGACTGTATTTCGTGAGCGTCAATCCAGTTCAATGCGAAGAACGAAAATGGCTCCAGAAACAATGAGCCGATCCGGGGATCAATCAATCCATTGTATGTGTGTGTGTGTGTGTGTGTGTGTATGTGTGTGTGCGTGCGTGCGTGTGAACCAGGCTGGAGCGAAACGATTGTGCCCTACTTCATTGCTTTCTTTTCAACGACACAATTCTGTCCAAAAGATGGAAGCAACAACGCTGCACTGAGGCGCAGAGTTCACATTTAAATTTCACGAAAACTGTGCTACTCGAAAGGCACTCGTGAACAGAATTCAATCAAATCTGCGCTCATCACAAAGGAGGCGCGCAATTTGAGAAAATGCATCTCCTCTAATGAAGAGCCAGGTTCGAGTGCCGCGGTTTCCCAAATGTTACATAACAGCTCCAACTGTCAAACCTTGTCCCTCACTGAGGCAGATGGGACTTCAGCGTTGAGATGCGACAATGGAAGCGTTGCGCAGGAGAGCCCCAGCGCCCCCCCCCCCCGCCCTTTTCAGCGCTGCAAGAGTGCGCATCAGGAATGTGTAGGAATGCACAGGGAAATCTGGCAGCGCACATGCGAGTCACCCAACTTTGTCCGACGATTTTGCGTCTGTCGTAGTTCAAGATTTGAAACCGTGTGAGCTGCTCAGTTGGACAAACAAGAATCTTCCATGCAGGTCCCCTTTCAAGAAAAAAAATCTTTTGCTTTTGGAACATTGACAAGTCTTCACCCTTTGTGGCACCGGAAAAATAGTCTGGAATGACACCTGAGTTCTGCCCTGTCCCCAGTTTGCTCCACTGAGATGCCAGGACCGTGTGCGCGTGTGTGAAGGGAAAACATTCCCACACAAAAAGAGATGGAACAAACAGAATCAAATCATATTTCTGCGCGCATTAGAGCTCCCATATTCATCCCAACATTCGCCGCTGCACTCAACCACTGCGGCGGGCGCTGAATGGGGATTGATTGCGCTGTGCCGCGCGGTGCTCAAAACTCAAAATCACCAACAGGCGCCACTTAGTGCGAGTAATTGCGGCGGCGGATCCAGGGCAGGAGCGGCAGGGACCCGGATTCCGCAGATTTGCATAAAAACTCGTAAAATTCAATAGAAAACGCCCCAGAACAGGGCAAACCCCGTCGCCAAGCGCGGATTCAGCCTCAGGAGGCTCCAGTGACACTTTTCTCTGCAATTCAGATAAAGAATCGCGTTTGATTTAAATGGGGGCTGTAAATTTGTATTATTTGTTGAGGGGAGCACTTTAAAAGCTGGTTTATGGCCGTCTTCTCCGCGCGTGTCGATTTATGAGTTCAGAATTAGCGCTTAAGCCGAAAGCCTCGAGCTTTCAAATTTTCGTGTCAGGTTGAAAGGGAGATTCGGTACAAATCCACGCGAATCCTTCACAATAACTTTTCCCCTGTACTTTCCGAGTTGTTGCCTGAATGTTGGTTGTGATTTGGCTCCTACAAAAACACTGACTAATGGAATTAAGCCAAACACGGCTTGACACAGGAAGCTCGATCCAAACATGAAACGGCGCTTGCATGCAATTTTGCAAAGAATTTTTTCTTTGGAAACACTTTCTTTGCGCGAGATATTCAATTTCCCAGCACGTTCCCAACATGCATCTGACAGGAACAGGCTGCAGTCTGGGCCTTGTGGAGCATGTCGCATTGCAGGTCATCTTACACGAAGCTGGCTGGTGCGGTACTGAATTTACGAGGCCCAATTCCCACGGATGCACCACTGACCCACCTGTCACACACACACACACACACACACACACACACACACACACCACCCACCCACCCACCTATCTCCCCCCCACACACACACTCATCCATCCACAACCCATCCACCGTGGCCTGTGAGTACTCCCCACCCCATCCTGCGAGTACTTCCCACCTTCCCTGTGAGTACTGACCTGCGCACAGGCGAGTCCCTCGAGGCTGAGCGGTAGAGGGCGCACCGACCCGCGCCCCAGCGCCTCGCGCTTGCGCCGCGAGCTGAAGAGGCGCAGCTCGCGCTTCTCCTCGTCGCTGAGCCCGTTGCAGTAGCGCGCCTCATTGTCGTGCGGCGGGAGCTGGTGCAGCAGCTGCTTGATGCGGTACTTCTCGCCCACACTGTTGATGTAGGGAACCTTGTCCTCCGGCAGAGAACTCATGTATTGGTGCACCTGCAAAACACAAAAGTCACGAAGTTGAGAACCAATTCCGGAAACTGTCACACAGTCGGGGTTTCCACAGAGAAATTTGAACCTTTTTTTTTTTGGGGGGGGACGATGTTGATGTGGCTGGGTGTGAGATCCTGGCTTGGTTCCACATCTAGAAAAGCCTTCCCAATGTGTGCGTATCTCCGTGTTCTGAATCGAACAGATTGTCGTCGTACCGGAAGCGCGTCGTTACCCCATTTCCCTCCAACGCGTTTCTCGTTCATTTTTTTTTGGGACAAATTGTACCCGGAGTGTCAATTTTCCGGCAACCCATATCCAGTTGAACAAATTCCAGGCTCCCACGCTTGAACGAGCAGCAAACCAGCACTGGAGCGACAGTTGTGCAGAACCCTGCTGGGGTCGTTTCATCTGGGACCGAGAAAACAGATAGGTCAGGGGTACCTCGTATTGTTCGCTTCTTGAATAGAAACTCCCCAAATAATGAGACCAGAATACATGTCGCTTCAATTACAAACTCCGCTAACAAGACACCACGCATGGAGAAGAATGCGGTTGCACAACCAGCAACAAGGGGGGTAATTTCAAATTGCTACGAGAAAAATATCGGGTGTGCTCGCAAGTACTTCTGTGGGAAAATATTCACCTGGGTGCACAATTCACGGCAAGCACTGAAAAAAATTACCCAAACTGTCCGGAAATCCACAAAGACGAAACAACCCGGTGTTGCACTCAACCCACATCACCAGGTTTAAACAAGTAAGAAAGAAACTGTTTTGTGAATGGAAAACTCAACAACACGACTGACACGACCAGATTTTACAAAACTTAGAGGTTGCCCCAAAATACAGTTTTCATGCTCGAGTTACACTCGAGTGACACTGAACCGACACATTCCTGCGTGTGCAGAAAGCTTCCAATCTTGATGGACCGAGTAAAATGTCACTTGAGCTCAAAAATTGGGACGATTCAACGCTCAGAGGTGTCTTTAGGAACCGATGAAGATAACACCATTGGCTATTTGAAAAGAATGATGCCTCCGAACCGATGTTTAAAAAGAGATTAAAGAAAATTCAAGTGGCCAGGCCTGCGCAGACCCCATATGGTTAAGTGTTCTTAAATGGAGAATGCGACTGAATGAGCCTTGCTCCTACCTTTTCCACGACCAAGTCAGGAACCTTAAGACTTGCCAGAACAGGAAGGTAGTCCGCCTTAAAGTCCATTGTCAGCAAGAGAAGCTTCCCCAACTAAATGCACATTAAGGCAAGTCGTGTCCCTCGGCACAGTCCATAAAAAGGAACCATTTGTAATGTTCCGCCATATAATGTGGGTCACACGAAGTACAAATCTATTTGGATTACTACACCCTGCGTAAAACTGATTTCCACCATCAATCGCAGAAATTTGAGTCGTTACACCGAGAGTGGTAGGAATCGTTCCGGTGCATCTGACTCTTGCACAGTGGCAGTGAGTCAGTCAGCCAGTAGCAGCGAGCGACAACGGGAAACTGTGACTGTAAATTTGCTGCTGCCAAAACTGTCATCCGAAAATGAGTCCACAGATAAGTCATATCCAGTGAAAAGAGTCTTTTGTCACGCTGTGTGGAGTTATATAGCTGTGCTTCAAGTGTAGTTCAATCTCGCAAAGTGCAGCCGATTTGGCTCAGTGTCTGTCACCAACTCCCAAGTTCCACGCATTTTACTCCATCACTGAAAAATCCTTCAACAAACACTCAGGGAAATTTGAAACTCTTGGTCCATCCATCTCCAGCGCAGAGTTCGTTCTCTATGTCAAATATTGACCTCTTGTTTTCCAACTGTTACAGCAGAATTCCACTGGAACGCACAGCAAAGTCTCAACTTGAAACTGTCATTATCCCTGAAAAGCATTGAATTGTGAAGCACCCTCAGTTCAAGTTTGTATTTTTTCAGGCAGGACGTGATTATTCCTCGTCTGTGTGTATGCACAACGGTTCAGTCTTCGGTGCGAATGGTTCTGCTGGTTGCACCACAACACCCTCTCTCCCAGGTCTTTCTTCCGACGGGTCTGAATTCCGAATGACCCGTCACAGCAGCTGAGGTGACACCTTGCCTCGCTGCCTCCTCCTCCCCGCACACGCACTCACCTCCACACATGCACGGTGATGTACAATAGCTAAGCGTCTGTGCCACCCCCATTGATTTAAACCTCCTGTGCACCACACCATTTGTGACCACATCATGAATACGACAAATGTCTCCTTGAGCGCAGATCTTAAGAACATGTGAGACCAGACAGAGGCTCGTCCATTATGATACTGTTCAAACAGCACAATGAAGACGAGGCCTCCACAATAACGTGGCGTGACATACCCAGAGCTCATGCTCAAGTCCAACACATAATGGCAACATTTTTGAAACCCGAGGAAGAGAGGCGGGGGTAATGGGGCGAAGCAAGGCGCTCTCAATTAAAGCGTGGCTTCCACGATACAATTTCTGGGCGACATTCAAGAGCGAAACGTTTTCAGCCGTCACACAACAGTCGTGGTGGACAAATCGCTTCTCACACGCAACACGAGGCAAAAGCTTCTTACATATCCTCCCAACTCCCCTCTTTGATGTGTCGCTTTTCTCCCGCAAAGATGAAACAATCGCAAATCTCCTTTCAAAATATTGACCGGCTCATCGCCCCGTCTCTTTTCAAAGTGGGTCCGAGCCGAGGAGGCAGGAAAACAGTCAAAGACAAATAGCACGCAAATTGATACTTTTCACTTCTGAATGGACACTCTCCATTGAAAGACAAACACCGAATACGGCTTCAAAACTCGGCCGTCTGAAGCGACGCACACGCAACGACTCTGACACACACCAACATCCACCCCTGGGACAAAACACTGGCAAAAGAATCGTCGCCTGTTGTGAAAAAGACACCAAACTCAACCACGAACTTCTTCCGTGAACTCCACGTTTGGGAAAAACTTGCACTGAACGAGAATTTGATCTGGTGGAAAGCTGTGCTGAGACTCGGAAGGGGGCGGAAAGCTGGAATTCCTACACAAACGGACAGTCATGAAAACCAGATCTACAGAACGAGCCTTTGTCGTGGTCAACCTCCAAAGACGGGCGTCACTGACGCTCTGACTGAGTGGACACTTTTCTCACGGCGAGCAAACTTGACCCAACCAAGAGTCGGCCGAGATAACATCTGTTCTCACACCGCCCCTTTCTCATGACACTCGAACCGGACAAACACCGCGACAGTCAAGAAGGGTGCAAATTTGAACTGTTCTGTGAGCCCTGGAACGTCTGAAGAGCGGCAGTATCACAACACATCCCAAACATTCCTTTCAGAGAGACAAAACAACCACCGAACGTTTTCAGTGCCAAATGCACTCCTCCGAGGTTGGGGAACAATCGCTTGTGGGTGGGAATTGTTGATCCCTGTTCAACTGTATGAGGCACGAAAGCAGGTTCTTCGTCAGCATCAAACAGACTCCTGGTCAACAGAGAGAAAGAGTCCTGAACGCAGATGCCTCAGTTCGTGGTTTGCACTGTGACCCAGAGTTCGAACTCATGAAATGAAAGAGTCCTACCTGTCCAGCCTATCAGAAAAAATAAAAACTTCTCAAGACGTATCCTCAGGAAATCTGAGCCTTGATCGCAGTCCTGTGTCATCCAAGAAAATGAGAAAGTGATTTTGAAGGAAGTCTGAACCGAAGCCTTGACGTGTGCACCACACCACCACGGTTACAAGTTGCAAGACAACACTGATTGCATTTTTCAAGCCAAAGCAAGCGTGATGCTTCTTCAAAGCAAGAATCTTTTCACTGCTACAACGTGAAAGTCAACCTTTCATGGATCCCACAAAGACCGACAAGAACGACCTGTACAAAGTCACTCAAATATGACTTATTTGACAAGGAACACCACCCACAACACATTTTACACTCCGCATATTTGGTTGATTTACTGCAATTTTAATTTTATGTGCACAGTTTATGAAAAAATATTCGCATTGTGGGCCCCTCCGTGTGGATTCACACACATGACCCAAAACATGCAAACAACATGTTTCAGATATTTATTTCTTTGCGTTTTGGCTTCGGGCTCCGTCGATAACATCGAACCTGTCACGTCGTCCTATGTACAGATTTACCTTGGTATTGTCCGCTTGCATGTCACTTTGCACTTTGGGACAACAGCGCTCACAGAGCACGCACACAAACGTGTACGTGCGTGATGCGTCCGGTGCATGTGGAAGTCTCGGTGCCACGATGCGAGTGCGACTTTCCTGCACTCACAGAGTGGACGTGGATCCCCCACCAAAAGGCAACTCCCACAGACCTGGTGTGCTGTTTTACACCTGCCAAAACCACCCCACAACATTCAGCTGTTTGCGACAATTCACGCCCACCTTTTGGAAGTGTTTCACTCCAACAAACCCCCCTACCCCACAAAACATTCTACTTCCGCCTTGCAAACTTTGAGGTCAGATTTTGCCAGGAAGAATCCTTGCGACAACAACTTCAAAGTTGGACGTGAGAAGAAAAACACGAGTGCTGTACCTTCACCCACGTCAGGTACTCCATTGCGCACGCGATGCTCCAATCGGCCACTCGGTTCTCTCATCAGAAGTCAGGGAATCGCCGCGCTGTCCAGGAAGCCCCCGTCACTCAACTGTCCACTCCCAGTCGCTGAACATCTCCTGATCAAAGCAGCGTCCGCCCAGTACGAACCAACTCCATCTCGTTGTGCTCCATTCAGCAGCGACTCCCAGCCCGATGGGGATCCAGTCACAGTCACTTTGTCAGCCGAGTCACTTTCTCTGTGTGTCGTGGTTGTTGTCCTTCTCTGAAGGCTGTTGTGAAAGAGTGAGCTCCCCAAACACGCATTCAGGGATCAAGTGCACACTGATCCTGTGACACGTGCTTCCTTCCACTGCTCGAGTTCTCCGTGCCGCGTCACGTGTCGCGTCCCGTGTCGCGTCACGAGGTTTCAATGCGAGAAACAATCTCAGTCAGGACCAACAAGCGACAGCTTCGGCCTCGGCTTCCCAGCACCAAGGCTCGGGCTCTCCCTGTCAGCGTCCGCTCCTGAACTGGGCAGCAGCAGCGCGGAGGCGATTGCGCCTCAGCAGCTCCCTTGTCGTTACGACAAAGTGCCTTTCCCCCGATTGATCATCGCGCCCAGGACACCCGTGGATCCTGGATCCAGGCAGAGGGGACAATCCCAAGAACAGATCCACACACGCACATACGCACACACACGCACCATTCTCTCAGTGTGTCACCACAAAAAGCATATTTGACAACACACAATTGCTTCAAAAAGTCAATGGCCGAGAAGTGAAGCTGACCAGTTGTGGAGAAGAGTCCCTCAACACCAAACCCTGAGCCTCAAAAGCGACGCCACTGCTGCGGGCTGCAGCTCTCATCACGGTGATTAAACTGGCTCGGGCCGCACGGTCACGGAGCTGCACCAATCCGGAGTCGCACTGTGCACGGGAATGCGTGACGCGGTGGAGATGGACGAGGCGATGCGAGGGAATGGTGCAACTGATGCATCGTGCGTCGAGCAGGACCAAACCCTGTGCGCACCCCCCCGGGGGGACGGACTCGAGGCGTTCAGACAGGAAACTACTTGGACAGGCGCAAAACGCCTTTTTTGGCGCAAATTGTTGGGTGTTCACTTGAGCACTTGAAGCGTTGGCTTCAGCTCCCGATCACGTGCAATGCTTTCCACAGCAAGACCAATCCATGTCGGAGTGCAGGCTTTAGACGCGCCGGACAACACTCAACACTGAATGGAGATTGGGGGAAGACGCAATGCGCGCAAAAGGATTGATGCGTTCCAAGTGCGCGAGAATTGACCGCCGTATTGTGCGGAGAAGATTACTCAGAGTGATGCATCTCGTGTTGCGACAATTTGTGCAGAAACCCTCTTGATTTATTATGATTAAATATACAGTACACACAGCTTTTCGTATTATTATGGATCGCTTGCAAATGGAGGCATTTTAACGCGGTTGAAAGGCTCTGTAGACTGTAGCATCGGAATGCTTCTCAGATGACGCGCGTGAATCCTTGTGCTGACACTCACTCAAAGCCCTTGACAAATGGACCGCAGAATTTTCCATTCGTGAGCACAAACTCCAAGACCAAAGGTTGACACAATGTAAAATTGAACACAGTGGCACTGGGGCCAGAACCAGGAAGTCTCAGGTGAACTTGTGCTGAAGTGTGTGGAGCCAACACGACCGCAGGAATGACGCTACCCCTCCGAAATGCGCTTCATGCTCAGCAAATGGCCAGTGCATGTCAACCTCCCCAAAAATATTTTCTCACTGAGCCCCTTGGAACCAAACATGGCATTATCGCATTACTCGCTCTTCTACGCGAAACCCAACACCGACCAGCAGTTATTCGCAAAGTAAACACAGGGACAGAGAGAAGCCATTGGGGCCCGTATCTGCGCATCGGACAGGAAACCCTGACGGACAGTCGGCGCTGCCCGACAATACCGGGGCCCTGACCCTCGGCTCACACGACACCAAATATGCGCCCGCATTCCAGTTAATCTGGCCCCCGCCCCGCCGCGGGTCAATGAGATGCCCGCCCCCTGAAAGTCCCACCGGCCACGGGGCCAGGGATGACACTGACCCTGCGTGCTCGGTTCACTCGGCCGAGATGAACGTTCCTTGTGGCATTTTGCTGGGACTGTTGTGAACTGTTCAGTAAATCGCAGGCGTGACTTTTCTTGGAAATGTTCAGTGCGTGGTGGTGGTCAAGAACTGAGAAATGCACGGAGCAGAAGACAGTGGTCGTGCACTGCATCAACCAAGCTGCTGGTCTCGATGCCTGAGGAACAAACAACGCGGCATCTGTTGGAACGCGAAGCCAGCTGAACATTCTACTCACACGTGTTGCAAATGCTCAAACGTGCTGCTTTCAAAACACACACGTGTTGCGTTACATGCACCGTCTGTTGGTAACAGTTTTCTTTTCACTCTTATCCAACACGGTGAACAAGGCCAAAGCGCCCTTGGAAAAGAGCGGCATATCTTCGTCCGCGCTTTGATATGTAGGCACGTGGGATATCAGCCAGGATCAGTGCAGTCCCTCGGGTTGGAAAGGGGGGGGGGGGTTGTGCGTCATCGCAATCAACAGCCAACCACCATTCTTCTTGACCAGTGAGGACTGGGCACCCGCCTCGGGCCACGTCGACGATGACCCGATCGGAAGTGACCGGAAGTGAGTGGACACGGCCCCTCGAGGCCGCCGGCCGCGCGTCTGATCTCTCCCCCATAAAAACTTTTGAATTCAACTTTATAAATCCTAATTGACCTTCAATCAGATTAACAACTTCCCGCGCAGGGGAAAATCCCTCCGCTATCGGGCGGCAGCACACGACCCGGTCCGAACCACCCAGAGGGGCCCCAACCACTAACGGCCACAGATACCAAGCTACAAAGTCCAGCTTGTCCCATTACACACGATTTACTCGTTTCTAATTCGCCAATGATAATTCCCTTTTATGGCTCTCACTTTTGCGTTTCCTTCAAAGCAAGCCATGATTTACAAGAGAGGCAGTGTCAGCGACTGTTCGCGAGCAAATGCTGGAAGGGTCAGGGTTCACGCAGACATATGCAGCGCGGCACTTTCACCCTGAGCGCGGGTTCTTACAACACGGAGGATAATACCTTTATTGCATGACATTGCATTGTGATAAAGTTTCCTTTTGTGCATAAACCCCTATTCGAAGCAAATGCAGAAACACGCTTGAATTCAGAACATGAATGCTGAAGTTTTGCCTTGTTTGGTTGGACCACACAACTTGGGGTCTGCATATCCCGCGCTAACACACACACACACACACACACACACACACACACACACACACACACAGAATCCGTTTCTTGTGTGTGTGCTTGTGTATGTGTGTGTATGTGTGTGCGAAAAACGACTACGTTTCTCAGAGATGCACTCGTCTGTCACTGCAAACCTGTTCAGGCCAAAGTTTATCGCGCGGGACAGACACACATTTCGCTGCAATTCATCATTTCAAGATTTTCCTTTTCAGAGAAAATAATACGCCACAGGTAATGACTACCTCTCCCATGACTCTCACGCTATAGAGTTGCAGAGAATTGAATTGAAACGCCGTTTCTCACCATTTTCGGTTGGAAACCTCTCGGTCAAGGTGTCTCGTTCGCTATCGTGTGGCAACGTGGTGTGGCTCGGCGTGCGTGAGAATGGCGCCGCCATTGCGAGTACAAACTCGTATCGCACAAGAAAACGTTGGCTGTATCGCGCTGAAGGGTGATCTCAATGTCCGCATGACAGTTTTGTGCACAAAGGCCAAATGCCAGTGTCTGTCTCTGTCTGTTTTACTGTCTTGTACAGAACAAGAATACCTCTTTGTTGAGACTGCGAGCAGAATGATCTGTATTGAGAAAACAACAGGTTATGTTCCGAAAAAAGAAGAAAGTCGTCAGTTTTTCTTTCGCAGCCACAGAATCACAAAAACACACGCACACACCTACCAACCAACTTCACACACAGAGACACACAGACACAGACACAGACACAGACACAGACACAGACACACACACACACACACACACACACACACCTCTGACGATCCGTCAAGTGCTCTCGATGAAGCAAAGCCTCCAAAACCACATTCTTTGGACGAGTGCGACTCAAATTAAACTCAGAGGTGTGTTTGCCTGGGACACCCATATCAAACAAGACAGTTAATTAAGCCACATCTGATACACACTTTGTACACCCCCGGACTCCCTGAATTTGACGTTCTTCGTGAAAACTTTGTGACAACACAATTCAGCTCGGACTGGCAAACAAATGTTTTCTGTGAAAGCACACACTCCGCACGAAAAACTTCCATGAAAAAAGTGTAGCGTGTATTCACAACACCGCTAAAGGTACTTTTTGTCCTCTGGAAAGGCGAGGAGCTATTTCAGGCGCACGTTTGAGTTGGAAGTTCAGTACTATTGATATCACACGGCGCAATGCTTTTCTCCCTCAATTTCTTGCACTGCGAAATGCACCGAATGGAAAGCGAAGTCGCGACTCGACCCCCGTTATCCCATTCAAGTGCGCACGTTTCAAGGCGCCTCTTGCGAGCAGGTGCAACTCACCGCTCAATTCATGCTCCTCAGACTGAATAAACGTTTTCGTTTGATGTAGTTCTTTAATATTTTCAAAAAGTAAAAAGGTGAATGGTAATTATTTGTAAACCGCGGTGTTTTCAGGAGAAGCAACAGGCACGTAATTGCGCGCACGCTCCAGTGCGGAGGCGCGGGGAGGGAGAGTTCGGGGCGTGTGCGTCGCGCCACCTGTTCCGATCTCGAGCGCTACAGGTCCCCGAGCCCCCGGGTCGCGCTGCTCTTCTTGTCAATGAACAGGTCACAGAAAAGGGCTCACGACCACGAGGCAACCGGAAGAAACTCCGGAGAGAAAAACGAACGAGTTTTCTTTCCAAACCAACAGCGATTCAAAATCTTTGCCACTCGTTTCTGTCAGCCATTGTGTTTGATGGACAACATTTACAATTGTGGGAAGGGACGGGGGTTGAAAAAAGTACGTCGCTTAACAAAAACAACCTGTTGACAAACACTCCGTGTCACCCAGGTTGCTTCACGAGGTCAGGAGTCCTCTGGTTCTGGTGCACGCATCGCCCTGAGCCGCCGCAGTTCTCTTTCTCATTGATAATGTACCATATCTGGGCTTCCAAGGAAGTGCTCCAGGCCCCAGCGACGACATATTATCCAAATTCATACGCATACATGTTCATAACCTTACGTGCGGACAGACAACAACAAAGACTCGTGTGTCTGTGGGCACTTGTCCTGCGTGAACAAAAACGGAGCTTCACCGGAAAATACTTCTTTTCTGTCTGGGCCAGCAGGACACCGCGGAAATAATATATCATTTTGGAAATTCAAAATTAATAAAGGCCGGTGAAGAGTTAAGTGTTACTGGACGCCCCACCGTCAAACCCGCGCCGACGGGACCCACGCCTCAGAGCGGAGCGGCCCGAGGCACTTCGTCAGCCCCCGCCCAGCCCCCGACGCATTCAACAGACACACAGAACCGCAGTCTGGATGCCGACAGGTGCAGAGATGGGGGCAAGTGAAGGGTATAAACTGGGGGCAAAAGGGAGGGGGAGGGCTCCCAACCTTCCAAACAGAGTCCCCCTTGACACGTGGGATTCCGTGTTCAGCGAAACCTGGTCGAGTAAAAGAATTCATAATGAGCCCACGGGTCCCGTAACTTCAGCTCGATTTGTTCTGTATGGAAGACGAACTGTGGTTTCGTTTGTCTGCACTTTGAACCAACAGATGGGGAGAACAGTGGAGCACACTTCAGACTGATTTCATGCGTTCACAATTTCACAGTTCTCGACAAACCAATCTTTGACCCGTGTCCAGCCCACGGAGGGTGGACAATCAGCTGTCCACAACTGCTGTCTCGATTGACCTTTTCGACTTCTGCACGGCACACGACATTCATTTTTTTCAAACACAAAGTGTTTGTGGTGAGACTGAGATTGGTCCCTCTATTTTTGATGTCGCACTTTGGTCTCCTACGCATTTTCTATGTCAGTGTGTGTGTGTGTGTGTGTGTGTGTGTGTGTGTGTGTGTGTGTGTGTGTGTGTGGGTGTGTTGGTGGGGGGGAGGTTGTATTTTGCAGTGGGGGTGGATGGTGGGTGTGAGGGACCGACTAGAGAC
>JAAUXT010101521.1_pt1 | contig 17457 bp, 21 predicted proteins | sample 7278171 | NCBI WGS metagenome assembly JAAUXT01 (sample SAMN14350112, study PRJNA611818) | marine sediment metagenome | isolation source: surface marine sediment (1.8m) | place: French Polynesia: Moorea | collected 2018-08
CGTCACGTCACGTAGGGTCACGTCGCGTAGCGTAGCGTCACGTCGCGCAGCGTCACGTCACGTAGGGTCACGTCGCGTAGCGTAGCGTCACGTCGCGCAGCGTCACGTCACGTAGGGTCACGTCACGTAGCGTAGCGTCACGTCGCGCAGCGTCACGTCACGTAGCGTCACGTCACGTAGCGCCGCTGTCAGGGAAACCGAAAACGTCGTTAATTCGACGCTGACAAAAAACTTGCCGGATGCGTTGAGTTGTTGTGCAAGTCATGCAGCGGTGCGTTGTTAGCGACGCGGCGTCCACGTGAACCAACACGACGCGTTTGCGAAGACATCGATTGGTACACTTTACGCATTCACGACATGTGATCGTGTAGAACCCCCTCTGCTGAGCAGCTCTTGGTCAGCCCGTCGTCAGCATGACGCGCAGTCTCGGCTCCAGAGACACGCGTCAGAAACTCGGACCAGATCCGTCAAAAGTCTGTGGGCTTCCTCCAACATGACAACTCAGCCAAGCGAAACCATTTCCAAGAACTGCGCAAATCGAAAACACAAAACAAAAAGAAGTTCTGACCTGCCTGTCTCAGTGGAGATGAGTGTTTGGGGTGTGAAACAGTCGCGTCACTGATCGGGAACTCTCGCCTCGGCTCCAACGCTCTGCATGTCTCGTACAGGAGGACGTCCCAACATGGCGTGGCAGTCTTGGCAGAAAACCACTCAGCTGTGACCGCGCTTCGTGAATCCGTTCACACTTGGCTGACTCAACCCAGTTCGTTTGCTCTGAACTTTCTGCACTTGGACGCGCGGCGCGTTCTAAACATGCGCACACTGTGTGCGAAGCAAACAAAAAGTATTGTTGGTCAAAGTTTCAATTTGAAGACTGGTATTGTTTGCGTTTCCAAATTTTATTTTTCTTTGCAGTTTTCTTTGTTGTGTATCAAGACATCACACACGCAGTCCTCACCATGACAACGCACTCCGCTCACCATGACAACAGAACGCTTCAACACAGACCAGACACGGGTTCCACGACTAGCTTTGAGACGTACGAGGATGAATCACTTGTTCTTGGGATTTATCATGCTTTTAGAGATCATGACGAAGCCATTTGACACAGATTTCAGTGTCTTTTGCTACTTGGGGTCAGCAGGCATGGTAGTCTGTTGCGCAATGATCGGAGCAGTCACAGACATGATAAATCCCAAGAGATTCATCCTCGTATGCAGCAGACGACGCGCACACCGTGCAACAGGCTCGAACAGACGGAACGCGCACCGCGTCACCTGACTGTGTCATCTTCCCTCCCGCCGCCCTGTGCGTGCTGCTCGGGGCTCCTGAGCCAGACGGGTCCCAATGCTGATTTGACACGTGACTCTGACACGTGATGTCCCCCACCGACGCCAGCGCCATCAACGTTCGCTTCCGCACAAAAGTCCAATTGCTGTTCTGTCACCAGGTCCGTCCCTGCGACGCCACGCAGCTCCACTTCATCGTCAGGCACAACTCGGGGCACTGCGCTGCAGCGGTCACGTGGTCAGAGCGGTCACGTGGTCAGAGCGGTCACGTGGTCAGAGCGGTCACTTGGGCACGGCCATCTTGAGCCACTTCATGTTCTGCACGAAGAACTTGGGGAGGCGCGCGCGGATGATGGTGTTGCGCCCCTCGTAGATCTCGGGCAGCACCAACTGCAAGAGAAGCATCCGGGTACTCGGTCACGTGAGTCGGACACCTCTGGGTTACGGCTCCAGTGAGTCCAAGGGGGCTGATCGATCAGTCCACCATGACCCTGAATAAAACACCCCACACTGCCTCACCCCGCCCTGCACCTTTGTTTGCCCCTTTTCAGGTGATTTTGACGGATTGGCACTGTTCGGCTTTTCAAGCCGGACAGTGTCAAGCCGGACAAATCACCTAAAGGCATCATAGACAGAAATCCTGTAGACAAGGCGTTTGGAATGAAATGAAAATACATTTTCTAACTTTTTGGGTCTATCTGTGCCATTATTGGCCCAAGATATGGTGCAAAAAAGGAAATTGCGTGGACATGAGTACGGAGATTTGCCCAGACTGAGAGCTGCTGTCATCAGAGAAGTCAGCCAAATCACACAAGCCCAATGGCAATCGTGCTTCAAAGACTGGGTCAGAAGATGCAGGAAGTGTCTCCTATTCGATGGGCGTTATTTCGAAGGGATGTATCACCCACTGCAATGAGAAACTCATTTTTGACTTCTTTTTGAATGTCTGGACTCTTGGAAAAATTTGACAGTGAAGTAAACAAAGCAGTCTGCATATTTGACCTCAGCATGTTGCGCAACAAATGTGTTAAATGCCCATAAACAGAGCAGTACACCGGGGCAAGTGCCGATCATGATGTTCTACGTTTTAAATGACTGAGCCTCATATAAAATATGTGTATCCAAAAGATACACAAACTAATCCTCTATATTTACTCAATATACACCCTTCATCAAATATGTATACTTTCTGAGCAATTTCATATTTTTTGAAATAAAACCAGCCAAAAACCTGACCCAAATTTGACATTTTTGCCCTTAAAAACTAGCTACACTTGATTTGGACCATTTGCGCTTCAATAAAGGGAACAAAAAAAAATCACAAGGAGACAAGTCCGGGGAATAGGGGGGGGTGAGGCAACTGCCTCCACTCCACAGCCTGCAACCAGTCTTGGGTGGGTTTGGCGCGATGCGCAGGCGCATTGTCCATGTGGAGTAAGGAGGTATGAGGCTGTCTTCTTGCTTGGAGTCTGCGGAGCAGGAGGTTGTCCCTCACACGCTCCAAGAGTGGTTTGAAGTTTGCAGCTTTGACTGTCTGATTCTCCAGGCACTCCAGGTGCACCAAGCCTCTGCAGTCAAAGAAGGGGACAGCCAGAATCTTCTTGCACCCTCTTGGCCATCAGGGTTCTTGAGGATGGTTGTCTTGAGGTCCTAACCACTGCTTGTTCTCCTCTTTGGTGCGGGTTTCAATTATGTAAAACCACGCCTCATCTGTAGTGACAATTTTGGACAGGAAACCAGGCTGTCTCCTGCATCTCCTCAGAAAATCCTCACAGAATCGGCGGCACTTCCTGCAATGTTCTTGAGTCAAATTGAAGGGCACCAACTTTGCAGACTTCTTCTGGAGTCCCAAGTCCTTGTGGAGTAACCTCAGTATCGACCCATGGCTGATTCCAAGACTGTTGGAGAGATGGTCCACACAGATCTGCCGGTTGTTCTCAACAAGAACCTTGCACTGCCTTATCCTACGGCATGTCCGTGCTCTCTGTGGAGCTCCTGGACTGACAATGTCTCCCAGTTTTGTTCTGCCTGTTCTGAAGGAAGTGTGCCACTTGTAGATTGTGCTTTTGGCATAGGCATCACCCAAAGACACCCTGCAAATCGGCAACAGTGTCCTTCGCATTTTTGCCAAGCCACATTGAGTACCAAACACATACTCTCTGCACTAACCGCCGGGGAATCTTCATTGAAATCTTCGCTGTTTTAGGCTCCATTGTGCACAATTGCTTGCTCACAGTGCGGTCTCTGTTGTGCCAAATCAGTTCCTAATTGACCTCAGTCAAGCACCATTTGTAGTCTTTGAATTGGTCTCCAAAGTGCCACCGGGGCAAGTGCCGATCATGATGTTCTACGTTTTAAATGACTGAGCCTCGTATGATGTTAAAATTTTTTACACAGTTTTTTATATAGTCCAAAGTTTAGGTGTTAAGTTAAGCTAGACAAGTCATCTTCAGGCATAACCTGGGTAAATCCTATCAACAACTGTTTTGAAATAAAAATCAACTGCAACTTTGGGCTTTTTGGATCTGTTCTGAGTTGAAGATGGTGTATAGAAAGATAAAAGATCCAAATCAAGCATGCCTAGTTTTCAAGTGCAAAAAGGTCAATTTGGAGCATCTTGTTTTCATTGGTTTTATTTCAAAAAATGTGAAGTTACTCAGAAAGTACAAGTATTTCACAAAAAATTAGGCAAATGTAGAGGATTTGTTGGTGCATCTTTTGGGTGCATTTGATTTGCAATTTTCCCAAATATTAATACAGTTTTCTGATTACTAAAAGTAAGAATGCAATATTGGTACTTTCTGAAAAGTAGTTGAACTCTTTGCATTCATTAGGAATATTTTTGTTCAATAGGAAAGTCACATTGACATGTGAGAGAGATATCTGGACAAACATTGAGTAAGTTTTCAGTCAATATTTTTGGTCACAGTTCATTTTAGGTCACAATTTTCATATATGTGTGACCTTTTTGCACCAATTCTGAATTATTTGTTGGTGACAAATGCAAAGCAAGTCAAAAGAGAAAAATTTTATTGTGTCTGGGGCCACGTATTTGTGTGTGTATATTCCTGGTGGCCCAAGTTTTGCTCATATTCAGTCAAATCACCGCGAGCTCCCTGGAGCTAATTTTTTTGCTTCATTTTACTTGCTGAACCGATTTCAGGGTTGACGGCCCTCTGCTCGACCACACCCCCCAACCAAAAAAAACACTCTTGAGTCTTCATGCATTCAATCACACACATTCATTCTCTCTCTGCTCTCTCTCTGCTCTCTTTCTCACCTATCCTCCCTCTCTCTTTCTCCCCTCACTCCCTCCTTCTCAACATTCTCCCCCCCCCGCACACACACACACACACACACACAAACACACGCTGTCGGAGCTGTGGAGCGCAGTACTCACCTCGCGCGCGTGCAGGTGCATCGGGAGGTAGCGCACCTTGGACTGCTGGATCTTGAGTCGGTTCAGGATTTCCGGGTGCAGCTTCTGCGGCTTCATGTCCCCGTAGTGCGAGTACTTGTGATCTCCTGCGGTAAAACGTCGAAGGGCACAGGAGTCACACTGGCGTCACGCGTGGCGTCCCAGTTGAGTTGCGATAGGTCAGCACCGTTCACATCCACAGGGCGCTACGCCTGATTCTTGCAGCCGGACCCACCCTGCAGTCGTTTCACTCCCAGACGAGAACCGACCCCACAGCCCAAACAAGACTGTCACGCACGTGCACACCATGACACAACCCGAACACGAACTTGAGCGACTCGACTGAACCAATGCGAATCCTGAAGCGCGATGCGCGCGCACCTAGGATGGGCGTGTTGAGGCCGAATGCCAGGTGGACGCGGATCTGGTGTTTGACGCCGGTAGACGGCGTCAGCTGCACCAGCGCCGCCTTCCCCGCCACCGACAGAATCTGAAAACACGTCACGTGATGCTCGCGGCTTTGGTTGCCATGGCGTTTCATCCGCACCGCGCGGAGACGCCGCCATGTGCACGCTCCTTCAGGAAATTTCCCACCAGCAAAGTTTGAATAGAGTCCCGACCTGAAATGCCCCCCCCCCCATCCCCACCGTCGAACACCGGTGTTCCACGGACGAGGAAGTTGAAATGCGACAATGGAACACGTGTATTGGCGGATTGGGGACTCGGCCAAACACTTCACTCCACGTATTTCTCCACACTGTTTCCCCAGCCCAACATATCCGGCACAGGGACGGAAAGGGGCGGACCCAGGTCTGACAAATGTGGCCCCGGCCCCTTAGGGGCGACGCGAGTTCAACTTTCACAAACTTGACCTGTGCAGAAGAAGACTGTGCCTGTTACACCAAATTATCCCGGGGGTGGGGGTGGGGGGTTCCGGGGATACGAGGGCGGCGCCCCCGACGTCGCACCTTGTACTCGGTGACGGCCTCCAGCCTGGAGCCGAAGCAGCCGGTGTCCACGTCGAGCTGCCGGGTCTCCTCCGTGCCGAGCGGCCGCAGCGTCATCCGAAACCTGATGAGCAACAACGCGCCGCAGTCATCTCCCGAATGCGCATGTGTTCGCTTGTGTGCACATGTGAAGTTCGAACTTGTCGCTCGTGTTTCTGTCTGATGCATGCAAACTTCAGCGGTTCAACACTTTCCAAGTTTTGAGGCAAACACACACACACAGTGTGTCACACACAGTCACACGCACACACACACACACACGCACACACACACGCACACGCCGCACCTGCCCTTGACCTCGCCCTCCGCCATCGGGATGTCGATGACGCCTGCGCCCGGCGTCGGGATGCCCTTCGTCAGCGCCCAGTACGTCTTGCTCACCTGCGACACAAGACGCGCACGGTGCAGCACCAGCAAAGGTGACACCAGAAAACTACGCAAGCAGGACAAGTCAATCGAAATTGGTTGAATTGTCTCGTCACGTTTGCGGAACTCGGTGGAAGACAAGTCGAACTTCCAGCAGCACCCGTCGCCCGTCCACGTGGTTCTGATCCACCGGACTCACAGCACCACACAAGAAGCGCGCTTCCCCTGCTCACCCGCCCACCTCCACGTACACCGCCCAGCCCGCCCCCGTGCCCCGCTCAATCCGCCCTGTCAGCTCCGCCAGCCCGCCCCGTGCCCTGCCGCTCCGCCCAGCCCGACCACGTGCCGTGCCCACCCCACATGTACACCGCCCAGTCCGTTCCCGTGCCCCGCCCAATCCGCCCTGTCAGCTCCGCCCAGCCCGCCCCGTGCCCTGCCGCTCCGCCCAGCCCGACCACGTGCCCTGCCCACCCCACACGTGCACCGCCCGCCCGGCCCCGCACCTCGCGACGCCGGAACATGCCGTGCACCCTCCACGCCACGTCGGCATTCCGCGCCAGCAGCATCACGCCCGTCGTCTCTTTGTCCAGCCTGCAGAACAGCCACAGTGAACAGTGAACCGCGCGCGGCGGACACGCACAATAGCCAGGTTCGGCAAACATGAAACGTAGACGTACGCGTGAGTGTGGACGTAGATTTTCACCCCCTGGGGACACATACTCCACAAAACACCAATATAAATTTAAATGTCTCAAAGTTCAGAGAAACAGAAATGAAACTGTCTCTCATCATACTATCAGGTAGCAAAGTAAAAGATGTTAAAAATAGGTTGGTTATTTCAACAAAAGAGATAAAACTCTTGTTTGTACTGTGCCCACAGGGTGAGATTGCACATCTACGTTTACGCATAAGTCTACGTTTCGTGTTTGCCGAACCTGGCTAATATGAATCCACGACATCCGGTCACCCGACGATGAAAGAGGCCAGCGCGATTCGGACAAAGTGAGAAGCTTCTTGTTCAACATCAGGTCACTTGACTCAACACCACTCACTTTCGTCACCACATCCAACTCGACTTTTCACTGGAATTCCTTGGCTGAATTGTCCGAGTCGTCCACAACACGCACGCACACCTTCCCCAAACACACGTGCGCACAGGCACAATCTTCGTGCACCACACGTGCACGCACACACACCAGACACCACAACACGCACAAACAAACCACAAAATGTGTGTGTACTTCACACACACGCATGCAAACACACGCCCGCACACCTGTGTATGAGGTGGAGCGGGTCGCGCTGCCCCTGGAGGCGCCGCGCGAGGTCGGGCAGCAGCGCCCCCACCGAGTGGTGCACGCCGGGCCCGCCGTGCGACGGCAGCCCGTACGGCTTGTCGAGCGCCACCAGGTCCTCGTTCTCGAAGATGACGCTGGCGCGCAGCATGTCGGCGACGGCGTCGCGCGTCTCCCACTCCAGGTTCCGCACCTGAGGGACGCAGAGACAGAATGAATGAATGAATGAATGAATGAATGAATGAATGAATGAATGAATGAATGGCTTCCGGGAAATTCTCATTTCATTTCCAGGCCGAGAAGCAGAATTGACACTTGAGGTGAAACAGCCGTGGGACCTGATCCTTGAGGACGCGGTAGCCTCTGCTGTCCACCTTGCCCTTCCACTCGGCGAGGCGGGGGTGCGCGGCGCGGCGCTCCTGCCCGTCCTCCTCCGCCCCGGCCGCCGCCGCGCCCCGCCGCTGCGCCGCCTTCTCCGCCCGCAGCTTCAGCGCGTAGTCCAACGCCGTCTGCGAAACAAAAGAGTGTTTGGTGTGCGTCGGCAACGGGGTTTTCTCAGACAAAAGATGCGTGATGCGCGGCGCCCTCCACAAGTCCACGGGAGCTGTGTTGTTGCTCGCGATGCAGCGGTCCGTTGACTTGTACTCGGACCGTGCGTGCCGGCGCATCCAGTGTGGACAGTGGGTAACTACAGATTTACCTGGGGTCTGTCCAGGTTCGGCTCGGGTCGATCCTGGGCGCGTCGCGGGCGCTCGGGCTGTTCGTACACGTCGTCCTCTCTCGCGAGCTTCCCGAACACGTCCGGCCGGGCGTCGCGAACGCGCTGCCCCGGGGGGCGCGTCCCCTGCCCCTCCTCTGGGTACAGAGACTCGAAGCGAGGCACGGCGGGGGCCGACTCGAACTGCTCGACGCTGAGTCTCGCCTCGTGCCGCTCGGGGGCGCCACTCGCGCCGGGCCGGACATCGCTGGGACGCCACGGGGACTCGACGTGGACGTCCGGCGGGGCCCTCGCCGCCCGCGGCTCCAGCGCAGCTGCTCCCGGCCTCGAAACATCCTCGTCCGTCAAAAACGGCGGGTCCGGTTCCGGCTTTTCGCTTTTAAATTTCGCGTCTAAGCTGTGCCATTCGGCAGTGAAATCCTTCAGCTCCGCCTCTGGTTGGTGTTTTGGAAAACGTGACGTCACGTCGGAGTCTGTAGCTCTGCGCACGCGCACGCGCGTCGGATCCGCTGAAGTTTCCGGCTCAGGCCTCTCGTACAAGTGGTCCTGCTCCTCTACCCGGGACTGGTCTGCCGCTTGGGAAACGTATCCACCCCGACCGAAACTCTGTGAGGACTCTGCGAACGAGTGCGTACTCTGTGAGTACTTCTTGGCGAGGTCCGGCAGCGGGTCCGCCGGGCGCGCGCTCGCGTGGTGCGGGAAGTACTGACTCTCAATGAACTCGGCCCCACTACCCGGAGACGGTCCCTCAGACGGACCTCTGCTGACGTCAGCGGTTTCAGAGTCGGCGTCCTTGGCATGTAGATCCTGGAAATACTCATCTTCGAAAAACTGAGCTCCTTGCGCCGGTTGCGCCCTGAACTGAGCTTCCTTAGCCGGTTGCGCTTTGAACTGAGCTTCCTTAGCCGGTTGCGCTTTGAACTGAGCTTCCTTAGCCGGTTGCGCTTTGAACTGAGCTTCTTCAGCCGGTTGCGCTTTGAACTGAGCTTCTTCAGCCGGTTGCGCCCTGAACTGAGCTTCTTCAGCCGGTTGCGCCCTGAAAGACGCTTCCTCTGCCGGTTGGTCCGCGACACTAGACAGCGGACGCGGGTTCTTCGTGGCGCTCGTCTTCTCGCTGGTCAGTTGCTGTCCGCGTGGCTCGTGTTGGAGTCCATTGTGCGTGCTTTCTGCGCACGGCTCCTGCTGCTCCTCTTCCTGCTGCCGCTTCAGCGCCCTCTGCAGCTTCTCCTGTCTCCGCTTCAGCCTCCGCGCCCTGACTCTCGGGTCGTTGTCCACGTCGATCCGCATCATTCCGTAACTCGTCTGAACGAGCTGTTCTTTCTTCAGGTTCTCCTTGCCCGCGGCGACGGCCAGGTACTTCTCGTAGATCTGGTCCCTGGTGAGGGCGGGCGGCGGGTTGTGGTAGATCTTTACCTCGTTGCCCTCGGCATCGTGCGTCAGAGTGAACGGGGTTCTCCGGTCGCTTTCCTCAAAACCGAAATACTCCTCCGCGCTTTTTCCCTGTTGGGTCGTCGGATCTGTTTCCTCCGATTCCAGCGGCCTCTGGTGGAGACCTCCAGACGCGATCCCGTGGTGCAGCTTCAGCTGGTGTGCCACCTCCTGCCACTGTTCCGGCGACGCCATGTAGCCGTGATCAGGGTCGTCGTCACTCTGCGCGCCCCCGTCTCGCTGCGCAGACCCCTCCACTCCAAAGCGAGACCACATCCGACGCTGCTGCCACACGACTGACTGAGAAGTTGAGAGGCGAGCCTCCAATCCCGACACACGATACATCCTGGCTGTTGCAGTCACTTCAGCACAATCACATCCTGCAATGAAAGGCGCCGCAAGTCAGAAGTGAACAGCGGGAATGCTCGAGTGGCCAGCAGCAAGTCTCGCACAACAAGGGTCTCTCCCACTGCAGCTGTTGTGCCGTGTCGAGTCGAGATGAGCAGCCCCACCCTGGGTTACACGCCGCACATCGCACATGACTGGACAACACTAGCTGCTATCACTCTGTGTGTGTGTGTGTGTGTGTGTGTGTGTATTCATCTGTGCAGGACTGAATGCAACGGGAGGGAATTTGGAGACCATGAGTAGATCTTAGACTGTTGCAATGAGCTGAACCGTGCTCATCTTCGAGGCAAGTGTTGGCCGTGCATCAGCTGGTCTTGGTGAGCAGAGTAGATCTATTTCCAACGCAGAGTGTTCACGGGGAAGCCTCTCCCCACGCAACGCCAGCTGATGTTCTTCACCACCGAAGACGACACATTTACCAAAACTTACCGTGAGCAATCCTTTCTCATGCTTTCACTGGGGGCTGACATGTTGAATTGAAAACGAGGCAGGATTTTTCTTATGTCGCGCCGAGGAGTTCAAGAAGACAAATGGTTCTATTTTTATTCGCTCAACGTGGTTTTGTCGATAAAATTCTCAAGTTGGCGAAAATCATCTCACCTACTATTTTTGATCGTGATATATTTGTTTCGTTCTGAGTGGTATCAATGAACTGCTGCACCAACCGCGCGCGCTCATCTTGACAACTTTCTTTGGCGGGACGAGCAAAGCGCTTTGACAGCTGAAGGAAGCTTTCACAACATTTGGTCATGGCCCCTGGCCGCAGCATTCGGATTGACGCCAGGGGACTTTCAACTTCATGACATTGGACGAGACTGAAATTGTTTTTGGACGAAACTGTGACTTCGGGAGTTTGTTGGCAAATCTACACGGGGAGAACGCTGGCGTCGTTCTTCTTGGTCCGTGCGTTGAGGACGCAGCTCCCGAGCAGCTCGACGAGCTCCACAACGAACACGACCGTGACGCCGCACCACATGTTGAGGATGGCGCCCATGCGCGACAGGACGCCGTCGACGCTGAACTGCGCGGCGTCGCGCAGCACCTCCTGCCGCAGGCTGCCCAGCTCCACCGACACCCGCACCGCGTTGTCGCGAATAGCCGCCGTCAGCGACGTCGTGTTCGTGGCGAGGTACTCGTCGAAGTCGTCCCTGAAATCTCTGTTTGCGATCATGGTTTCGTAGAAGGAGGTGACAAAGGACTCGGTCGGCCAGAGAGCGGAGGAGAGGGTCGTCTCGTAGCCGACGTGCCTGCAGGTCGTGGGGCAGCCTCGTGCGCACGGCGCCACGGACTCCGCTCTCACCGCGCGCGAGCATCGCCACAACCGCTCCAAGGTCTCCACGGGCCTGACTTTGATGTCCCCGCAGAAGGGGTGCGAAGCGTTGGGTCTGAACCACGGAGTGACGCTCGTCCCGTCCACGCACGCGCACTTGGTGAGGATGGCCTCCGAGACGCATTGGGAGATACAGGCGGTGTAGGTGTAGGAGAAGTTCGCCCCGGCGCCGGCGAGGTGCAGCGGCGCCGGCGTGTCGCCGCAGTCAACGTACGGCGCCGGGAGGCGGTGCACCGACTGGATGCGGAAGTGGACGAGGTGGGCGGCGCCAGGGGGCAGCGCGAGGCTGCGCGGGGACGTGAAGGGCAGCGTGCCCGGCTCGTGCAGCTCCAGCCGAACTCCTGCGCGCGTGAGAAAAGACGCGTTCAACACAATGTTGACATTTTCATGCAAAAACAAAACAAACTGTTTGCCGGCAGTTTCATTCAAATTGAACACGCGAGCTTTCTTGTGCTGAGATGCAAAGAACGAGACCAAAAACCAGGGAAATTGTTTCGGTAAGCAGTGCACGCCTCACGCCTTTCCAGGAAAGAACAAGGTTCCCTGGATTCGCGACCATGAGCGTCAGCTGAAGGCCGTTTCCTGTGGCGACACGTCGCGCCCGCTGCGCTCTGCGTTGCTGCGTCAGAAACCATGGAGACGATTCTGACGCAGCCAATCTTCTATTGGGCGTCATGACTCTCGGCGCACGGCAGAAAACCCAAAGAAATCTATTGCCAGACTGATTCTGCTTGGAAAGGGCTTCACCGTGCGACTTACACGCCGAGTTAAACAAGAAACCTGAGTCCCGCCGCACCTGCGCGCGCGATGCCGTGGTAGCGCGGCGCGTACGGCAGCGGCTCCGCGCGCCGCGGCGGCAGGTTCCGCAGGTACAGCGTGAGCACGAGCCCCGCGGCGCCCGGCGGCGGCAGCGCCCGCCCCGGCGGCGGCGGCGTGAAGGTCAGGCAGCCGAACAGGTCGGTGGTGGAGACGCCGGAGACGCGCACCGACTGGCGCCCGGGCCCGGCGGCGGCGCACGGCGTCAGCTCCACCAGGTTCCCCTGGTACGCCGCAACGTGGCAGTCCAGCGCCAAGTGGTCCGGGTCCAGGAGGCGCCGCTCGTCCTCCGAGGCGAACTGGTACAGACTGGACGGCGTGTACTTCTCGGAGAGGAAGGCGTTCCGGAACCCGTCCTTATCGAGTTCGTCCGAGGGCGAGGTGGCGTCAGGACCCCCGGGTGACGTGGCGTCAGGACCCCAGGGTGACGTGGCGTCAGGACCCCAGGGCGGCGTGGCATCAGGACCCCAGGGTGACGTGGCGTCAGGACCCCAGGGCGACGTGGCGTCAGGACCCCAGGGTGACGTGACGTCAGGACCCCAGGGCGACGTGGCGTCAGGACCCCAGGGTGACGTGGCGTCAGGACCCCTGGGCGAGGTGGCGTCCGCGTCAAATCTGTCGGGACCCAAGGTGCTGTTCCAGCCACGGACCAGCGCGTCGAAGGCGTCTTCATATCGCGCGAGCAGCGCGAGCGTCGCCGCGTCCCTCAGCCTCGAGCCGTACGAGTTGAGGTTGCAGACGCTGACGCTCGGCAGCGGGGTGTGGTTTTCCCGCGCCGGGTCCGGCTCGATCCTCTCGTTGCTCAGCACCGACACCGTCGGGTGCGAGAAGTAGCTCGTCAGCGCGACGTACGACTGGAGCGCGCAGCACGCGATCAGCAGCAGCACGGACCCGGTCCACAGGACCCGGGACCACGCCCCCTCGGCCTTGAAGATGCGCGGCACGCCCTTGACCGACGTACCCTCCAGGAAGCGCCGAACCTCCGCCGGGAGAACCCCCGGTCTCTTCCCGAACACGCGTCGCACAAAATTGTCTGTTTTGCTGGGAACGTTGAAAAACATCCTCTTGGTGCACATGAGGAGGACTGTGAAACGATCGCAGAATTTCTGGGGAAAACACAATGAGCGTTGTACTCTCATTCCAAGCACGTTTTCATCGCAGAAAATCCATGCTTCTGTTCAGACCGTGAGTGATTTGGCACATCTGTCTCCAACAGGACATGGATGCACGTGTTTTTGTTGGAAACCAAACACCAGATACATCTCTCTCCCGTGTCAACCCGGCACCTGTGGAAACAACGGAATCGATGGAGCGAGGACGACCTGTCCGTGGAGGGGAAGGAGCGACTCGAGACAGGAGCTGTTGGGCCTGGTGCATGGGGACGAAAGGTCTTTGTGTTGAAAATGGCGCTGCGCAAATGGTGACGATGAGCCATTTACGGAACTGCGAAACTTGTCACTCTTGAACTTGAACTAAAGATGTTGACACTCTGGTCTCGGAGCCTTTCTCGGCAAAAAGGACAGTCGTTAAACTTTTGGTGGATTGTCAGAAATATTGAGCAGAATTTGTTTTGTAGGGTTCAGCCCAAAAGGCACTTTTGAAAGAAATTCAAAACTCCAAATTTCACGTCAGTGACTCCAAGTTCAGCGCGCTGGATAATTTCTTTCATGGGGCATCAGAGGGTGACGGACTTACAAGGTTCTCCTGGATGAAAAGAGAAACATTTCTGTGGGCGACACGCGCGAGACTTCTGTTGTGGGAAACACCGAGAGAGAGGTGTACACACACGCACGCACACAAGCACACAGACACGCAGAGACACTGCACACAGACACCACACACACGCGCACACAGAACATATCTCACGCACACGCACGCACATGCACAGATCTGCTGAGGGAGACGAGAGCTTCCCTGTTCACACTCGAGCGCCTGAGCGCTGCGTCTCGCGGTCGTCGTGTCGGCTCCACGCGCCGCGTCCCAGGGACGCGCACTCTGAGCATCTAGGACACAAACACAACACTAAACTCTTTTGGATACGTCCTTCAAACCAATACACAAACTTCGGGTCCCACACAAATTAACGTGTCACAAAATAAATCTGCTTTGCTTCGCACAGCTGAATTGCGCGGTTTTGATGTTGTTTTCTTTGTACTTTTCGGTGCTTTCTGATGGCAAATGACACGGAATTGAAGTTGTGCGTTTTGTGGGGAACCTCATTTCCTTTGATTGTCAAAATTTGAGGAAAGCTTTCTGTGAAACGTGAAATCTTATTTGTGAAGTTTTGTTGCCAGCTGGGTTCTCAAAATACACACGGAGACTTTGAGGAGATTGGGTCGGTGGCTATGCGTCTTCCACAACAGGTGCGACTTTGTCACCTCTAAACCTAAAGCAAACAGCGCACGTGGCTCCTCGGACCTGACGCCTGCGGCTCCGGATCTATCAACGTCGTGAGAGTTGACTCGCTGTGTTGTTGAGATTTTACGTCCAGATCTGCACGTCTGATGGAGGTAAGCAAAAACTTCCTCAAATCTTTTTGGGGGGGAACTCAGAACATCTCAAAACCTGCGAATTGAGCGAGAGGAAAGTATTGTGATCAACAGCATCACACAGACTCTCCAGGTTTGACGAAAAGAATCATGAGGAGTTTTCTGTGTCTGCACGTCGTGTGGAGGTGAGCAAAAAGGACACACCCAGATCGCTCACAGGTACAGACCTGAAGCCACGAACAACACAACTTCTGGATTTGTTGGGAGACGAAGGCAGTGAATCTGATGCGTAAGTCTGCAAACAGCCAATTCCGGATTGGGGCGAGTTCGAACTTGGGAAGTTCACAGTGGGTGAGTTTAAATTGGGCCATTGGAACAGGACTGGGGTGGAACAAAAACAGAACAACACGCACGCAAAAATCTATGTCGGACAAAGAGGTGAGTCACTGAAAAAAGTGAGGAGAGGAAATGATTTGGATCAGGGATCACCTGAGGCGACACTGACAAAACCCCCCGAAAGTCTGAGAAAATCCACCAAAATGGGGCCGAGTTGCTGGAGGCTCCTCGTGATTGACAAGTCGCACGTCTTGAGTTGTGTCGCTCGTAACCGTCCCACACAACTCGACGTCTCCATGGAGACGAGGGCGAGTCGGCTGACACTCGTTTTGGAAGTAAGAGCGAACTGCATTTGGATCAGAAAGAAATGTGGACCAGCATTTGTTCAAACCCGAGATTTGCGACTTCGAGCAAGGCAGGACTGACTGTGCCTTGACATGTTCAGATGTTCACAAAAGCTCTGTGTTCCCACGATACAATCGCTTCAGTCTCGCTCTGCGCAACACACTCCAACTTCAAACACGCTTCTCCAGGCTTGGATCCAGAAGTGGATCGAGAGGCAGATTGGGGACTGGGGCCAGGGCAGAGTCCAGGGGCAGATCCAGGGGACGGTCCAGTGGGACAGTCCAGCGTCAAGGGCAGATCAATGGGACGGTCCGGAGGGACAGTCCCGGGGACGGTGCAGGGGCAGATCCGGGGGACGATCCAGATCCAGGGGTGATCTTGGGGACAGATCCCAGAGTGCAGCAGGATGCGTACAGGCGGCCGGGGCCTGGATCGGACGACGTGAACTGGTGGGGGCGGACCCAGAACGCCGGCCAACCCACCTCTGAAAAAATTGTTTGACACACCCACATTTTGCACCACCGTGACACTTATTGTGTTGGGTTGAAATCCCTGTGAGACGCCACGTCCGGTTGGTGCGGACCAAGTGCTGGATCCGTCCCTGTGCACACTCCTCAAATATTAAACAGCCCCTCCTGTGTGCGAATTGGAACAATTATTCGAAGGGAACGCGCGCTGTGTTTGGAAAGTGACTTCGTGCCGAAAAACAGGTTGTGAGGTGCTCTGGCGGATCCAGGGTCGGATGAGGAGCTCCAGGGTCAGCGGAGGTGCTGCGGCAGATTGGAGGTCCTCCCTGGGTCTACTCCTGGGTTGGACCCCAGGTTCACATCTGCTTCTTTTCCCTGGGTCTGACCTTGGGTCCGCTCCTGAGTCCACACCTGGTTCGGTTTCCTTGGTCCACCCCTGGGTCTGACCCTGGGACCACGCCAAGGTCCGCTCCTGAGTTCATTCCTGAGTCCATCCAGGGCTGAGTCCATTCCTGGAAACCAATTGTGAACTTCTCGGAGACGCAGTTTTCGCACTGTCCGATTCTCCGAGGTCTCGAGTTGTGGGAAGCTTCGGCAAACTGTTCTCTCTGTGAGACGGGCAGAGGAACTTTGGGCATGTGAAATTTTCCAAACATCTGACTGGGAAGAACGACAGATTTATGTTGCCTCATGTGCTGAGGACACGCGGGTTACACACGGGTAAACTTGGGGCACTGTGCTCCATCAACAGAGACACTCCAGGGGCGGATCCGCGCGAGACCGGTTCGCTCAATCCTTGAGGAAACAACCCCTCGCAGTGCTTGACGCAGGGCAAATTCAATATTTCAACATTTTGGAGAACTTTAGCTCCTCGCCCCTGGACCCCAGACCCGCCCCTGGACCCCAGACCCGCCCCTGGACCCCAGATCCGCCCCTGGACCCCAGATCCGCCCCTGGACCCCAGACCCGCCCCTGGACCCCAGATCCGCCCCTGGTGATCGAAAGGCTTTCACCGCAAACGTGTCGTGTTTGTCCTCGCAAGGATTAATGAAATTTTTCCTTTTCACAAAACATGTCGTCTGTGTCCCGCCATGCCAAAACACCCCGAGGCTTCAGGAGCAAAAGCCTCGCGTGACGACACGAAACCGCGGGCGCCTCCAAGTTCACCAACATGGCACCGACTCCAGGGACAGGTCCAGAGGATGAGGGTCCTGGGACCTCGCGCTGATCTGAACCAGTCCCAACATTGTATTTGAACAACATTGCCAACTGAAGTGGAAACTTTCGACGAAATAAGAGCTCGTACATCTCGTCCAAATCAGACAACAAGCAGCCATTCAGTGCGGTTAGGTGGCTTCATCATAGAGGGATTGGCTCTCAGGCCATTCAGAGCAGTCAAGACTTCGACTGAACAGGATCGAGAGACATTTGGCAGAGTTGTTCACTTCATCACACCTGAGCTGGCATCAATGTCATACACCAGAGTTTTCAAAGAGCATGAAACCACCAGGGGAGCGGGCACCAGGCCCGGGAGCCCGTCTGGAGTCGACTCGGGGTCCCGCACACCCGATCACGTGCCCGTCACGTGTTGCACCACCTGGTGAACCATCCACCACCGGTCCTTGGTCTCTCTCTCTCTCTCTCTCTCTCTCTCTCTCTCTCTCTCTCTCTCTCTCTCTCTCTCTCCCACTCTCTCTCTCTCTCTCTCTCTCGATCTTTCTCTCCCTCTCTCTCTCTCTATCAAA
>JAAUXT010123809.1_pt1 | contig 17457 bp, 15 predicted proteins | sample 7278171 | NCBI WGS metagenome assembly JAAUXT01 (sample SAMN14350112, study PRJNA611818) | marine sediment metagenome | isolation source: surface marine sediment (1.8m) | place: French Polynesia: Moorea | collected 2018-08
AGCCACTCAGAGTGTCTGAAATTTACGTCAGCCACTCAGAGTGTCTGAAATTTACGTCAGCCACTCAGAGTGTCTGAAATTTACGTCAGCCACTCAGAGTGTCTGAAATTTCCTCAAGACAAGAATCTGAAGGTCACGTACGAGGAAACAAACACCATCGGAGAGGCACAAGAAGCCGATCCTTGCCTTGTTGACGTGACTTGTTGTTTGTTTCTCAACGCCGACGAGGAAGATTCTGAAAATGTGTCGGGTGATGCCATGGAAACTGTGGCTGATGCAGAGAGCAAAAACACAAAAGAGACGTTCTCATTGTGAGGAGGTCGTTCCATCTCGCACACAAAGCAACAAAAGCTTTTTGATCTCGCAGCATTCAAATTCCACGAGCTTTCACAGAAGTCTCGTTCTCCTTACACGAACAGCAGAAGACAGCTTCTGCAATGCTGTGATCACGCAGCCTCTTGTACGTGACCACAGCATTGCAGAGTTGAATTCACACACTGAAGAAACAGTTCCTGTTCAATCACACAACTCTTTTCTCCACCAATAGTCATAAAAAGTCGAGCGATTTCACAGTAACCATTTTTCCAGCGTGTGTTTCGAACCCAAACTGAGTCGACCGACACCGTTCACTTCTCGTTGATGCGTCACGTGCTCTGTCCCTGCGTCGCTCGCTAACATTAGGGAGTTTCAGCACGACGTTCCGTAGTGGAAAAACGTACACGTAGAACACAGAATGCAGGGGAAATACCCCTCATTTCGTCATAATTTTTGGAAGTTTTCACTGCTACGTTTTGCCTGAAAAACACAGCACAGACAGCACCTCTCCAAACAAGTGAGGAGGCTGCTTTCCTTGTCTACGAGGCTGCCTCATTTAATTCTTGGAATCTGCATGTTCACGACGATTGCGACCTCGGCACTTGATGGCAGGGTCATGACTCAGCCAGACTATTTCTGTCAAGTCTCTACAAGTCAGCACGATCACTGCAATGTCAACAGAACCTTCACTGTGCGAACATGGAGTGCAAACGTGCAAAGATGTCCATGCGCATCCCCAACAGGATTGTACAATGTGTTTGTGTGTGGTTTGGTGTCAAACTGGGCATGAATTCTAAGGATATTTGTGCAGAAATCCACAGGTGTTTTGGAGCAGCAGCCTACTCACAGAGCAGTGTTTATGGGTGGAGTCAGGCTTTCCGCAAAGGGAGGAGTAAACTTGGTGACTTGTGGAGACCAGGTGCTCCCCAGTGAGCATGCACACGCCGAAACATCTGGAAGGTCAAAGTTTTGGTGGCTGAGAACAAGAGCATCATGATCGACAGACTCTCTTGCTCAGTTGGGATTTCAGTTAGGAGTACTCACAGGCTGTTGCACAAAGATTTGCAGCTGCGCAAAAAGTGTGCGAAACTCATTCCTCATGTCCTAACAGAGAGACAAAAGATGCAGAGAAGGAGATTCTGTGAGGATTTTCTGAGGAGGTGCCGATGTCAAAACTTTCACAGATGGGTGATCACCACGGATGAGGTGTGGTTCTACCTGCATGAGCCTGGTTCCAGGACTGAGAACAAGCAGTGGATTACATCCCAGGAGAATCAGCCTCAAGTCCCACAACATGAACGCAACTGCAAGAAGATGATGATCATCCCCTTCTTCAATGGGTGTGGCCTCCTGGACATCCACTACTTTGAGAACAAGAACATCAACCAGAGGACTTTTGAGCCTGTCATCCGTGAAGTTTGGGATGTGGTGCACAACAGGAGGGGCAGAGCTGTCTGGCAACAGAGACACAAACTGCATTTACACATGGATAATGCGCTGGCACATCATGGAACCAATGTCCAATGTGCCCTGCAGGAGATGGAGTGGAGGCAGATTCCTCACCCTCCCCCCTATTCACCAGACTTGTCTCCCTGTGATTTTTTTTGTTCCCATATTTGAAGCGCAAATTGTGCGGCTGAGAGTACCCTGATTTGGACAGATTGCATGCTTCCATTGAGAGAGAATTGGGAGAGATCACCCTTGCACAGTGGAGGGGATGCATGAAGGACTGGATGCGCAGGTGCCGTCAGTGCTTGGCCTTCAACGGACAGTATTTCAAAGGGATGAAGTTTGTTCCAACCTAGACACTCAAACTGCATCAAAAGTGACTTTCTGTGACTTCACATTTTGTACAGAGTGCACAAGAATGTTGTTGACAATCTTAATTGCCTCTTTGTTGACATTGTTGTGTAATGAAACCACTCAATTGTTGCGCATTTTTGCATGCAAAAAGATCTGAGTCAAGCACCTCAGAACATGACGATTCCAAGAATTAAATGAGGTACCCTTGTATATCTCACAAAAGTATGTGAGAATTCACAAGAACATGCCCTGTGATATATTCATCTTTGACCACAAATCTTTCAGGACAAGGGGTACGAGAGAGCTTCAAAGTTTGAACGTAGAAATCCAATTTTCTACGTAAAATCTCCACGTAGCAGCCTCTACGTGTACGTGTACGTGCTACGGAACGTAGTGCTGAAAGTCCCAACTGGATGCGTCACGCACCGTGTCGTACACTGCGTCCCTGTACACGTCAACGGATGCAGCGTCGCAAGCGATGGGACAGGGACGCAGTGCGTGACGCATCCAGTGTGGATCAGGCCTCAGAAACCCTCCACAGCGCATCACGTATCCAGGGTCCGCAGATTTGTGGTGGGACGCAACACACGTGCGACAGGTCCAGTGTGAAACAGGCCTGAGGCCAGTGACAAAGCAGTGCTCGCTGACTTGTGCGTGGAACGCACAGGATGACGCAGCCAGAGTGAGGTACACCAGCACGCAGCGTGCATTGCTTTGCGCAGGGGTTCAGTGCGTGACACACCCAGTGTGGACCAGGACCCAGAGACCCACCCCAGCGCGTAACGCACTCAGTGCAAGCAAGCGATGACGTAGCGCACAATAACTTGAACAGTGAGTGACGCACCCAGTGTGGACCTGACCCCAGGCTCGTACCCACCCCAGTGCACGACGCATCCAGTGTAGACCTGGCTTCAGGGAGCCACAACACACCGCACGCAGCCACTGTGGAGCAGTCCTCACCACTCGGCACCCCTTATCACCACACAGGTGCGCAGCGCGGTGCCCTCTGACCTCCCCGGGCTCCCCGCGTCCCGACGCCCGTAAACGCTTCATCACCGACAGCCGCGCTACCGTCTGATCGCGCGCTGCGATGAATGGTACCACTGGATCCAGGGGGCTCCAGGAGCCCGGTTCCCCTGCACACGTTCCTGGTGACTGAGCCCCCTGGACACCTAGGATGCCAATTGCCCTCCCCCACCCGCGCCCATCTCCTCAGTTTTCAGTTTGTATTTTGACATTTTTCTCGGCTCACCCACCCAGGGTAGGAGCCCAATCTGGATCAGACCACACACACGCGCACGCACACATACACATACACACACTCACTCACACTGGACCCTGACCCACCCTCCCACTCTGGAACCGCTGGGAGTGGAATGCTCTGAATTTCACGCTCCTGTTCAATGCCGAGCTCGAGCTGATGCCCTCCACTCGCGTGGGCCTGCAGTTTGAGCGAGAGTAGCGCAAAAACTCACATCCATCAAAGCAAATCTCAAATCTATCCATCCATCATATTTTGATAGCAGATGGGCGCTCACAAACCCTGGTTCACACCGCACTCGCACGTCCGAAGCTCACATCCACCCGTCCGTCCTTCCTTCCATCTGTCCACCAAATCTAGACAGTGGATGGACGCCAAAATGCTAACGATGTGGTCCAGGCAAACGTGCCAACTGTGAAAACCGCAAAGTTTCACAGAAAGTTTCTTGGTTTCAGGGGTCAGGGGCCCACGTTGCCTGGGCCTGCCCTGGGAGGCCAGAGCCTTGCATGAATCGGACGTGCGACCTGTCAAGAGCGAGACCTCTTTCTCGCTTTCACACGAGACTTTGCACTTGCCACATCTCGACTGATTCTCTATCAGTGGTCTATCACCGGGACAAATTTCCCACACGGTGTCAAAGTCGTGACAAGTGGAGTAACTTAAATCACAACACAAGAAGTTTCTACGTTCTCACCGCAGCCGGTCCGGTCAAGCTGTCAGGTCTGACAGCAGAAAGTGGACCTGCCCTGTGTTTTCGGACATCACCAGATTTGGGACAGACGCACCACCTCAGTCTCAACCAGGGTCAGGCAGACCCTCTGAGACACAAAACAAGGGGGTGGGAGACAGGCTCGGGTCCTGGGTCCAGCCACACCAGATTCACCACCGTGACAACTCAGAGAAATATGCAAAAGAACGCAAGTGCAATTCACTCGTCAGTCCAGGAAGGTTCCAGGCTGGTGAACCCGAACCCTTTGACACTTCAAAAACTTCCCGAATCGCCAGGCCCGACAGAAGAAATTTGCACGTCTTCCAGCTCACAGCTATTCTCATCGAACCCCTCAAAACGAGTGTTTTGTTTTCGTTCCGGGCCAATAGGTCTCGACACGCCTCCTCCGAAAATTTGTCACCGGTTCTCGCCACTGTGCTGTTCGATTGCGATGAAGCATCAATCTATTCCTATCAGCTGGGCTTGTCCTGAAGGATGTGAAATCGGCTGTCCATGCAGATCAGCACCCCCCACCTCTGAAAAGGTTTTGTCAAGAGCAGGAGACCCTCTTCCCAGTCTCACAATCCAGGTGAAACCCGACAGCGTCCGTCACTTGAAACGTCCGCTGGTCTCCGGGACAAGGCAATGAACCGCATGAATTCATCCACAACTTCTCAGGAGACAGTCAGACTCCCTTTCCCGTGCCAATTAAAGATCTTTGCATGTCCTGATTGTATTTTCTGGATCTTTAGATCCAGATGTCTGGGTCTGCTTTTTCTTTCTGAAAATGGGTGTGGAGCTTTGGACACCGGTTCATTCACAAATGATGGAACTTGACGAAGACACAAAACTGCCCTGTCAATCCAAATCCATACAAGCCTCCAAGAAAAACTTACATCCACCCACATCAAAGCTGCTTCCAACACTTTGCTTCCGCTGAACTTTTTTCCCCGAAGTTCAGTGTGAATCCCATTTCTCTGGCGGTTTGGGTTGGGTCCGAGTGCCAGGTGTGTCAAAGCTCCAAAAATCTCCGCTTCTTTCTCTCTCACGTCGCCCGCCACACCCCAAACCACAACCAAAGTTCAATTCTGAGGTTCTTAAGATTGAAAATGTCGACTTACCGTCAAGGTTTAGGCATCACTTGGATCGTAAAACCGCTTTTTCTCAGACGTTTTGACCAGGAAGTTTGCCCCAGTTGCCATTCCTCTCGCGGATTCTCGTTTCGTTTCGAGATTTCGTCATCGCGAAAATGTTCGCCACCAGAAAATAAAATTTTCCCGGGCACGGGATTCGTGACGCAACACAAAATGTGTGGTTTTATTTTTTGATCAAAGAATGAGCGTCGAGCGTCACTCTTTCCGAAAATTGAAGACAGAACAAAATCGCTGTGCTTCGTTGAACACCAACACGCCGTTCTATCAGAGGAATGGACACTGTGCACAATCATACAAACACACAACGGCGACTTCCTTCTGGTGTCAAAACCACTTCCTGAATTGTGGTTCTATTTTCCTCATATCTCTGGTGTTCTGACAGTATCGACAGACCCAGTGAGGCCCTCTGCAACAAACTGACCACCTCATTTTTGCGGGCAGGGAGATCAAGACATTTTGCAATATCCAAACAAAAATGCAAGGTCGAAATATTAGAATCCGCGCCTGCAAAAAAGTGTCCGGCGCACAAAAGATAAAGAAGAAAGTGTCACTCCGTCCAACTTTATTTCCTTTCCGTCCGCAGACAGTCACAGCGAAACGCAAAAGGAACCTATGAACGTATTTCAGAGTTTACTTGAAACATTTTCGCTTTCAGGATCAGCGTGGTATTTGAAGTACAAGCCCCGCCCGCTCAACTGTTCAGAGAACATTCTGTCTATCTCGTCCGACTGAGCCTCAGAAAAATAGTTCTTCCAGTCCCCGACCTCCCCCTTCCTGAAGAACTGTGTCACCTTCATATCCATCGCTTTGTAAAGTTTTGTATTGATCGACATAGTTTTTCTCAAGTTATCAAACTGACCCCAGTTCACTATTCTCTCCACAGCCTCAGAGTTCAAGTCTTTCCCCAAGAATCTGGCCATTTTCAGAACAACTTCTCTCAAATTTTCAACCATTTCCTCAAATTTAACAATGAGGACGTTTGGATTTGATCTTTGCGTCCAGTAATCGTCCGTGTGTTTGAACCAATCCTCGTACATCAGTCTCTGCTGCTGAAAAAGTTTGTAGAATTCATCCCAGGTTCCCTTGAATTTGCCCAGGACCGCGTTCATCCTGTAGAAGTGGAACAGGGAGACCAGGGTGTCCTTCGGGTTCCGCATGAGGCAGATGAGCTTGGTGTTTGTGTTACTGAGCGCGTTCCGGAGGACACGGTACGGGAGGTGCGTTTTCAACACTCGCGGGGGGGCCCGTCTCGCGAAGACGTCCAGAACGGACACCCCTCCTTTCACTGACGCCTCTGTGAAAACCAGCACAAACCGTTCAATGAGCACACACAAGGGAAGGCAGCTGGTGACTATTGAAAAGCTCATGACCACTCGTTGGCATTGCCTCTGTGGAGGGGTAAAATGAGGATCAGAACATTGGGTCCAAACTGCTCACAGAACATCGTCGGGTGAAAAGCTCCCATGCTGCACAGCATGCCCCATTGTGTGGCACTAAGGGTGTGTCAAACTGCGTGACACGGAGACCCCCCACTGCAAGCCCCATGGGGTGTCCCAGATGGCACGGCATGCCACCGCTGTGTTCGTACCGAGATAAAGGATTCGGTTCAGATGCTGGCCTCGCGTCGCGGTCTCGGTGTCTCCGTCGTGAAGGATGAGCCAGACGAGGCCCTCCATCCACGTAGATCCTGAAGAGGAGAGGAGAGGGTGTGAGACAAAAGAGGGAGGGACAGAGAGAGAGAGAGAGAGAGAGAGAGAGAGAGAGAGTTAGCGACAGACAGAGAAAGTCGTAGAAGGAAAAGCTGGGGTCCTGCAGCACGCACACCTCACACACGCACACCACACACACGCACACCTGATTTCGAGCAGGCAGCCGTGACGACGTCTGAATCGTGGAAGGTGGAGATTGGGTCCTGAAGCCTCTGCACGTGACAACACACACATACCTCACACACGCACCCACACCTGACTTCGGGTAGGCAGCGGTGACGACGTCTGAGTCATGGAAGGAGAAGCTGGGGTCCTGGAGCCTCTGCACATCCTCCCTCCGGACCATCCCCGGCAGCACCAGCCCGAGGTAGTGGTGTTCACCCGGCATCCTGTGGTTCATCCTGACCTGTGGGGAAGAAACACATGGGGAAGGGGGTCAGACTCTGATCAGGTCTTCGAGCTGACCTGGGCAGACCTGGCACCGTGCCCGCCCCCCTGAATCCGCTCGAGATGTCTGCGATGACCACTCCCGAAACCCCCTCAGGTGTCAGTTGGCACAGACTTACCTCAAGACGTCTGCAGGGAGAAATTGTAGACGTGATGCTCTAAATTTTTCGCATCATCGAACGACCCCAAGGGTGTGTTTGATATGTTTTCCTTGTCACGACGAGTCACCTTACATTGTCCAAATCTTTTCATTGTTTATCAGTTCATTGACTAATCGAGTTCTTGTTCCTGCTTTCTGCTTTCTGCAAACAGCGTTGTTATGTCTGTCACCAAGATAAAATGTCACATTGATGGTTGCTGTGATGTCATGATCCGAGATGCGAGAGATTATTGATTTTCCTAGAGTGACATGTTGAACTTTGGGGAATAAATGAGAGTTAATTCAACCGTAATCTGATTGTTTCTCTTTTGTCGGACAAATCACAAGCCTTATTTCAACCACAAAACCCTAGACATCAATTAGCCTAAATTATCCAAGTGTGCTCAATCAACCCGACGGAGAAAATCCATCAAACATCGGCATCAACCGGCAGAGAGAAACGCAATAGCTGTGAATAGCGGGAGTTTCAATCATCAAGAATTCCTGCCGTCCACAAAATGCAAACTTCTTTGCTTGCGTACGAGTACGACAACGCCGGTGCCCCAGTTTGGATCTCAACGATCTGGCCTTTGTTGACCCAATTCGACATCACCCACTGTCGGAGGGGATCCAGGGGCCTTGGGACCCTGGCATCACTCCCCCTACAATTCAGGATCTTCGATGTGTCTATCCAGGTGTGTCTCACCTGTGTCCTTGGTCTCGTTTGAAGATTTTCTTGTTGTGAAGAGTTTGGAGTTGGTTTTGCCTGAGTAAATCTGGAGCGGAAGTCCCGAATACAACCTCGGAAAGGAGGCGGGAAAAGGAGAGTTCAGTTGATGTTCCCGCGCCGACCCAACCTGGGAGAAGAGTTCCCACAAAAGGATGGTTCGATTTTACCCTTCCCGCTTCCGTCAATCCGGAATTGCTTCGGATTTGCACAAAACGAACAGGTTTGGTGCAATTCTGGTCATTCATTGTTGATCTTGGCCATTCTACTCTGCAGGTGGTCAAGAACAATCCACAATGACCAGAATTGCAGAAGTCCTGTTCTTTTTGCGCAACCACCAACTGGTGAGGCCAGATCCACCACACCAACTGGCAGGGGCAGATCCACCACACCAACTAGTGGGGCCCGATCTACTGTACCAATTGTGGGGCCAGATTCACCACGCCAACTGGATGGGGTCAGATCCACCACACGGTCAAATCCACTGCACTAGCTGGTGGGACCAGATCCGTCACACCAACTGTGGGCCAGATCCACCACAGAAAGAAAGAAAGAAAGAAAGAAAGAAATTTGGACGGATCCAGAGGCTCCAACAAAATGACATCTCGCCTGATGTTGCGCTCATTTTCGATTATTTTCAATAAATTTCAAACCACAGCACAGACCAAAATTACCTTTTTCACAGTTGTCAACACAGATCCAAGCGCCCCTGAAAGTCTTCTTGCCACAACAACAGACGGACAAACTTGTAGATATATTTCCCCACATTCACAATTCCCCGGAAAGGGAAACCCGCTGGACAAGATCCTGAATCCACCATTGAACCCCAAAGCTGCAAACGCCCAAACAAAAATAAAATTGATGAGAGCACTTCGTGCCTTTTGTACAAAAAGAGATCTCGCAACAGAAGAGCCCAAGCTCCCGTGCTCTGGCCTTGCGTTGGCGCACCCAGCATTGCAAACACCACGAAACAAAACACCTGAGAATTGCCAACAGTGCCAGCTCATTCACAAAAATTATCTCCTGCGAAAAATCAAAGCTTTCACAAGTCCCGAACAACTTTCAAAATATCTTGCTTTTCCCAGTTTTTGTGGTCCAAAAATCTCTCTGGCTCCAGCGGTGTGCGCGGCATCTTTGTTTCACATGTAGGATGACACACTGACCAATTTACCTACCTACAGGCACACGCCGCAAAGTGGGTTCATTTCTACACAAAATCTCACATTTCTTGGATTATAACGCGAACTGTGGATAAACTGCGCTTCGAATAGAAGGATAAGGCAGTCTGGAAGGCACTGGACTGGTTGGTGAAGACGTGTGGCTTGTAAAGGTAATTTTTGACAGATTTTTTATTTGGCCTATTTGTATCTTGTTTGGTGGGTTTTTCGTGTGGTTGGGTGCCGACGTTCCTCGACTTTGGTCCCTGCGCGGATGTCAGAAATTTCAAGTGGAACAACAGTGAAAACTTATCATGCTTATCAAAACTTGTCTTTTGCACTTCGAAGTTCAAAGAACCGTTTTCCTCTAACTTTTCCTGAGCGTTTCTTTTGATGCGTTGGTGGAACCAACGGAAAGTTACGTTCTTTTTGGCAAGTGGCCTTTCTTGTCGTCGGGTCCAAACAAACGTGTGTATGTGCAGTTCGCGAAGAAAAAGACGAAAAACACAGACGTTCCATGGCCTTGGATTCTGTTTTGTCCTGAATTGGGGAATTTTTGATGAATTTTCTGCGGCTAAACGTCCTTTGTTCAAAAACTGGGTTGCGACCTGGTTTTCTGCGACAGAGAATCGAGGAACTCCGGTGAAAGAATCGAACACAGTTGCCTCAGCTGGAGGAACCAGCGCTGTCTCACTGACCCGGCCCAAATGCCCAGGTACCAAACCTACTGGCCTCAAAACCTGAAAAACACACAAAAACCCGAAAAACGCGCCCCACAAGCAGCCAATGAAAAAACATTGACGAGATTGTGTCACACGGTCACAGATAAGACGACAAAAAGGTAGGTGTGGTGATTTTTGGTCCATTTTTGAGGAAACTCGAAAGACAAAAACAACGCACTTTACAAGTGTGCGCACGTCCTACAAAGGGATCAATTTATTTCGTGTCCGAAAGAAATCACGTGCAGGAGAAAGTTGGAAAAAACTTCTTTTGTGTGTCGGTTGAACTGAGAGTTTCGACTTTCCTGCGAAACTTTGTTCTCAAAAACAAAGGATGAATTCACCGCGACTGACTGCACCACAAAATCGAGGATTGAAACCCGAACGGACGATTTCTGAGAGGAAGAATTTTTCCAGACAAATTTGAGCCCTTCAAGCTCATTTTTTTCGCAATCACAAAAGGTTCTCGCTTGGTTGTCCCTGAACCAAAACAGCAGTCCCACTGGCCTCCAAACCTCAATTTTCACAGATAAAGGAGAGTGCAACAAAAAGTCACCCAACTCTCCTCAAAACAAGTGTTGAACGACAAAAAACGAACATTCCAAATCAGGAAATTGAAATTGACACAAGTTGTGAATGTCGCAGTTTTTGCCCGTAATAAATACAGATCGTGTTGCGGTTGCCCAGGTGTTGTTGTCTGCAGCGCTTTTTGTACGTGTATCATCAGGGTAGATCAGAGCTTGCGCCATCACCACGCACTGGTGATACATGTGTGAAACCCACTGGCCTAAAAACCTGGAAACCTGGCCATGGCCCCTGCCTGCCTGTGTGGAGGAAGAGAGGGAGGGGCTCCGCTGTGTTTGGACTCCACACACACACGCGCGCGCAATGACACAGGTGCAGATTTGGTGTTTGTACGTGTTCTGTTTTGTTTTTCTAAAGTGAAAATTTCTTACAATCTTTGTTGGAAGCAAAGCAACATGGAGTGGAACGCTGTCAGGAAACACAGTGGGGATCATCTGATCGATGTGAAAAACAAAATGTTTCTTTTCTCAAGTTTGTTCGGGCAGAGTGTTGCACAACTTGTGCAGGCTCACCGAAATTGATGGGTGTGGGGGAAGAAAGGAGGCAGAGCGAACTTTCACCAACCGTGCAATTGACTCCAATCTTTGCTTGTGTTCGGTGAAAACACAAAAGTTATCTTCACGTGACACAAAGAGCGAAAAGTGTGTGTGTTTGTGTGTGTGTGTGTGTGTGTGTGTGTGTGTGTGTGTGTGTGTGTGTGTGTGTGTATGTGTTCTTGTGCTTGTGCTTGTGAAATTGAGAAAATTGCGCACACGCGCAACTTCCAAGCACCACAGGACTCGCGCAGATTCACTTGCGCACAATTCGTTTCAATTGAACTGGTCTCGCGTTCTGTCCCTGATTTCATGTCGGAAAGTTTTTTCTCTGCGCCACCTTGGCACAAAGAAAAGTTCGATAGAACCTAAATCACAAGTGGCATGTTTTTCTTTTTAGTGTTGAGGAAGTGAGAAAGGAAGAGAAGATGTGTGTCGCGGCCCCTCCTCGGTGAGTGCTCTTCTCCATTTCCGACAGGACACAGTCAAGTCATTTCGACCGCAGGTACCGGCGACTCACGAGAAAAAGTTTAACCTCCCAATGTTCCCCCTTTGTCGGAAAACATTCATTGTCTGACGCTTTTGTCCCTGACACAAAGGGGCGGGGGCGATTGTTTTTGCGCAAAACCAGATCTCTGAAATTTGATCTCATATCACACTGTTTGATTTAAACTGTGGTTACAGAACTCTACCGTCTTTGGATTTTTATTTCGCTCGCTGCGTGAACATGTGAAAGTATTGACAGTTTCCATTGCCGCAAAAAAATATTTTGGCCTCTTGTGTGTCAATTTGGACGGAGCGCAAAATTTTAGCAAGACTTTTAAGCTGCGTCATGAAACAGGAAAGTCTGCACTGGCAAGTGGCGCCACCTGTGAAGTGGCGCGTCAGAAATACTCTCCGAACCAACCTGCCGCAGCTAAATCACAAAATAATAAAAATATGAGTCGAAAAGCAGCTGAGAATCATTACACTAGCATGCAAATATATTTTATGAAGGCGTTTCCTCAAAATAAAAACATGAAAGGCAACTAGGTCAGATCACAGCTGATTCTAATTGTGTTAATGTATGGGACAGGGCATTGTGACCCCTTTATGCAAATGAAGCACACAACTGTACGAAATTCTTCCACTTTTACCGGCCGTTATGGAGCCTGTACCGAATATTGGCATCATTTCTCCTCCGATGTCGAATAGCATGCGAGGTAAGAACGAAATCTACTAGTTTATTCACTGTTTGGTGCGATTGTCAGGCCGATTCCAGGGGTAAACTGTCGGTTCAAAATGGCGCGGCCTTTTCCATGTGCATTCCCCTTCAGCATGTTCATAGGAAAACACAACAAAACAAGCTTTGTTTACACCCTATTTAGGACGATCCAAACTCATGAGATTTAGGAAATTGACCAGAAAGTTTACAAGTGTGAAGCGGTGGATCTTAATGGTTGATACGAAGCGACGCATTGTGGTATGCGTGCTTGTGTAGCCAACCGTGAAAATTGCTTCACACTCAACTGGACACACCCCCTCAGAATGCTACGCGGCTCTGCTACCTGTGAAGTATTTTAATGGTCCCTCATCCCCTGCACTGGCGTCCGTGAAAGGCAAGGCGGTGCTGCCTTTGGCGTTGCTCTCTCTGCTGCCATGGTTACTCGCTAACTGTTGCGTGTTGTGGGGTGGATTGTTTTGGTTTCGTAGCCATGACAATTCAACACAACAGATTTTGAGGGAAAATGTTCACGTCTGTCTCACAGTGGACGCGTCTGTGGCTGAATTTCAGGAGCAAAGTCCGCTTTGGGCAGGAACACGATGCGTGACGCGCGCAGTGTGCAACTGTCCGGGGCAAAGACTGGGTCTTTGAGCCTGAAATGCTGACTGTGGAATTTTCATGCAGATTTACCATCCACCGTAGGAAAGGTGCCCTGGTTGGGTGTTTTTCCTTTCATGGAGAATGAGAGGAGTAGATTGTGTTGTGGCATTGACGAACCATTGTGCCTGCCTCACGCGAACTCCGAATGTGAGGTTGAAATGCATCAGGGGCTTTCACGTTGGTGACGCGCGGTTGGGCAGCGTCAGAATTTTTGACGCGTGTGTCAAAATTCAACATAACGCCCAATGGAGCATTTTGACACGGGCATCAATTTTTTGACGCGCGCGTCACCAACGTGAAAACCCTTAATTCAACATGACGCCCAATGGAGACCGATCACACATTTTTGACGAGGGCGTCAATTTTTTGACGCGCGCGTCACCAACGTGAAAACCCTTATTTCGTCCGGCCATGGCCTGTTGGGGCAAAACCAACGCAGACCTGCGTGCGTCAGCCTTGTGTGCAAGGCACATTGCCTCTGCCATTTTGCGAATCAAGCTGGATTCCGAATCAATCAAGCGCTGCGCAGCCAGGTAGGATTTGTCTCACCGTTTGTCAAATCTTCTCTGTGTGTGTTTGTGGGGGTGGGGGTTGTGTGCGTGTGGCGGGGGCAGAATGCAAAGTGCTCAACATCCAGTTTTGGTGTTCTGTCACCCGTGCACACAGCTTCACGATGGACTCCTTCGACGAAGGTACAGAAAAGGCAACAGGGAGCGAACCTAGCGAACCTGAAGATGATTGAAGCCTTCCAGACCTCTCGTTGACCAAGAATTGGGGCCCACTGCGCATCTGTGGGGGGATCAGCAGTTGCTTTGAGCACTGCTTCTTGTTTGACGTCCTGTCCGGTTTCGTCGTGTCCGGTGTTGAAACCGGACGCTCTACTGTTGTGCAGTGTCGACCAATTGCGACACGTTGTGGTGTCGGACAGACGGACGTACAGTGCAGCTTCGGAGGGACAGACTAATCAAGGGTCGTGTCTGCGGTCAGGAGCGGATCCAGGGGCTGGAGCACTATCCACTCCCAGCGCTGAGTTTTGGAGGTGCAGAGGAGGGATACAGAGTGCAGGGTGGGGGAGTACGAAAGAATTTTTTGGAAGTGGAAGTCGACCCAATTCTTTCCCTTTCTGCCTCCCCGTTTCCTCCTATCCTGTACCGCTCCCCCCTCTTTTTTCCTTCTTTCCCTTTCTCTTTCACTCCTTTCCTTCCTCAGTCTCTGCTCTCCCCTCCTGCCCTTCCCTCATGTACCTCCTCTCCCTTGCTTTGTTCTCACCCCTCCCCTCCTACTTCTCCCATCCAACTTCCCCTTCTCTCTGATCTTCACCATGAGACACTGGATCCCCCTGTACCTCCGTTCGCTTTGTTGTTGGGTCCCTTTGTTCAGAGCCGATAATTCCCGACAGAAAAATAGCTTTGTTCACGCGTCCGTCTGGATGACCTGACTCTGTGGAGACCCAGATCTTGACCCAGTTTCCGTCTGTTGGATCCGGGGGACGCGGGGTCAGCGAGTGCAAATTTTGGGACGCGAGACGTGACGACTCGCGAAGCTGTTGCTGTGAAAGTTAGTGCTGTAGAAAAGCGAACTGAAGCAGTTGTGTGTGCGTGTGCGTGTGAGGGAATTCACATTGACGTGCAGCTTGAACAGACACGAGCAAGAAAAGACAATCCAGTCTCGAGGGTGCAAGTGTGTGTGTGTGTGTGTGTGTGTGTGTGTGTGTGTGTTGAATATCAGGCCTGCCCCAGTCCCGTCGGATTTGGTGACATCCAGTGTCTGTAGGTTTATTTTGGCCCCACGGTCGGGACCGGGAGGAGCCCATCAGGCGATTAGAGAAGCCTGATCGTGGGCGCTGGAGGCGGGAGGGTCGTGATGTCAGGTCTCTGTCTCCACAGTCGTGTCGTGTGCAGCGCCGCTGTGGCTTCTGATGCTCCTGCGGCCGGGTTCACGCTCGGCGCGTCCTGCGTTGAGTCCTGGGTCGCACTACAGACGCTACGTTGGACTACGCAGGGACGCCGCGCCTTGTGAAATGTGCAGGATTGGGGGCATGTTGCTTCCCTTCAGTCCACACGTGCAGCACCCATTGACTTGTACAGGGATGCAGCACCCTTTGACTTGTACAGGGATGCAGCATCCTATGACTTGTGCAGGGATGCAGCACCCATGGACATGAGCAGGGATGCAGCACCCATTGACTTGCCATAAGGTGCAGCACCCATTGGCATGGAAGTGCTTATGCAGGGACGCAGCGCGTGACGCGTCCCGTGTGAACCCGCCCCGAGACGCGCCTTGACGCACTTTCTGCCCCGCGGCTCAGCCGAAGCTTCCGTCCATCCAGTGCAGATGTGGTGCAGGGTGGGTCCGCTCTACCCGCCGGTCATTGCGCAGTGTGAGATGTGATGCGGACGCAACGCCCTTTGACGTGCAGAGAGACGCTCCGCATAACGCGTTGTGGTGACTGGTCATTGTGGTCACACTGCCTGTCTGGTGTAGGATAGTGCTGAGGGACGCTGTGCAGGCTTCATGTGATCATCTCTCAGAGTCGGCGAGGTTGTCCAAAGCGATGAAAGAGAGGGGGTTGTGCATCGACCCTCACCTGTGGACAGGCTGCAAGATCACCCAGCTGCCGTGTGTGGTTGGGTGGGGCATCTCTCTGTTGGGATATGTGGAAACACCCTGCACAGCTTGTTGTGATCAGCCCTGTGTGGTGAGGAGAACATCACTGCGTATGAGGTTGTGCGGAGACCCCCTGTACTGGCTACTTTGTGGTCATCCTCCCCCTCCCCTGCAGCTACGGACGCCTTTGCTCAATTACTCCCGTTGACCTTTCCCTGAAGGCGGCGCCGTGATGACGTCACGAGGCGTCTCGACTCCTCGGGTCCCCGCTCGGGACGCCGGGCGGACGTTGACCGGCACCCGATGACCGGTTCACCGAAGACATATCACGTATGAAGGTTGCACTGCGAGCCGCACAGGTTGTCGCCGTGAGACAAGACGCGATGACAGAGAGGGAACGCACGGCGCATCCAGTGTGAGCCCGGCGTCCGGATCGTGACTTCCTCGGGAGTCGGGTATCGGATGTGGTTTCTTCCCGAATGTTGAGTCCCGTTTGGCATCGAATGCGTCACGCGTTGTGTGCTTGCGCATGAGAAAGGGCGCTGCGACGCACATATTGTGCAGGTGCGCTTGATGCATTCAGCGTGAAACAGGCTTGAACAAGGGACGCAACGCGTGAGGCACGCTGTGTGAAGCTGACCTGAACTGGACGCAATGCGTGACACACGCTGTATGAGGTGGGGTTGAACAAGGACGCAACGCATGACGCACGCGGTGTGAACCGGTCTGAAGCTGGCCTGCAGAGATCTTGACCTTTGCAGCTGTTTCCCACTCCAGTCCCCAGTGCCTGATCCGACACACGAAAACAGTCGGAACTGATGGGGTGGATGATGTCTGCACGCTGTTGGGCAGATACGAGTGGACGGTTCCGTACTCGTCTTGAAAGTATGAGAAGGGTCTGTCGGTTTGGACTTGCGATGCGGCAACTGAGTGACTTGAACATTGAAATCAACGCGTCTCGCATCCACTGGGAGGCTGGTGTTACTGACTGCGTGCATTCATTCATTCATTCATTCATTCATTCATTCATTCATTCATTCATTCATTCATTTTGTGCAACGTCCTTCGGTTTCTTTGTCCTCCCTCGCTACGAGTACAATTTGAGTACAACTTAAAAATGGAGCAGTTTGCAGTGGTCAAGTGGAGACCCCTGTCTTTATGTGTTTGATCACCCTTCGCGACGTTGTTTGTCGAATCTGTGAAGAGTTCAGCTGAAACGACTCGATCCAGACGGACGGAACTCATCCGGATTTCGAACTTGTCGCACTGCAGCGTCGTTGTGGAGTGATGGAAGACTTCAGCGAGGGCAGAAGAGTCGGGACCGTTTCGCACTGCGTGGCGACGCAGCGTCTGATGACGTGAACAGGGACCCAGTGAGTGACGCATGCAGTGTGGAGCAGGCGTCACTCTCCGGAACTGTCGTGACGTGGCGTGGCGACGGGGGTGGCGTCAAATTGGCAGCTTCGGATGACGCAGCGTCGTGTGACGCGACGCGGGTCACGAACTGACACCTGCGTCCTTCTGACGACTCGACGCATTTCTTGCTCGGGGACCAGGTGGGGGAAGACGCTGCTGGATAAACAGTCAGTCTTTACCCGAAGCAAACAGAGGTGCTTCGTGGGGGGGGGGGGGGGGGGGCGCCCCGTGGGGGGGTGGGTGAGTGAGCGGGCAAGCGGCGCGGCGCGGGCGGCGCGGCGCGGCGCGGCGCGGGGCGCGGGCGGGGGCGGG
>JAAUXT010013404.1_pt1 | contig 17453 bp, 15 predicted proteins | sample 7278171 | NCBI WGS metagenome assembly JAAUXT01 (sample SAMN14350112, study PRJNA611818) | marine sediment metagenome | isolation source: surface marine sediment (1.8m) | place: French Polynesia: Moorea | collected 2018-08
CTCTTGACCTAACGAAGTGTGATGCCGCGGGAAAAGTTAGCACCCGTCAGGATCCACTGGGAAAGGGCATTGAGGTCAGGAGTGGGAACGGTCCCCTCGGTTTCTGTATCTGTTATGGAGAGTTTGATCCAAACTACAAGAGCCCTTCTCTCGGACGTACGGCCCTCACTGTACTGTGTGTGGCCATGAGGTACTCGCCGCGTTGGTAGAGGATTCATTCCATTGAGGCAGATGCTCCTGCAGTGTCCATAGGCTGGGCCGTTCCGCTCCTCTAGGAAAGGAATGACCCAGCGCTGATGTGCATTTCCCGCCATCGCCCATTTTGTAATTCTTGATGCGATGATGCTCAGCATCAGAACTTGGACAGAAGTACGCCACTCAAAATTATCCTAGTCAAGGCACCCAAATTTGCAAGTTGCACGGCCCCAGCATAAAACCTTGCAGGTGTCCTTCTTTACAACAGTCTTCTTCAGATCTGCTTTCTTTTCAAAATTTCTCTCATCTTTCCGTTCTTGTTCCGACCTGCATAGATCTCACATTTACCTCCAACAATAGTTTTGCAAACTGGTGTGGTTGATCCTGCAATTTATGACACAGAGAGGTGATGAAAATGGAGACGCGAGGTTCTTGGCACCTTCCATGCAGGATCCTCCACGATGAGGAGTACTTCTAAAGCAACATTTTCTTCAAACCTTTGTTGCCTTCACGTCCAAACAAACGTCAGCTCAGGAGAATGTTGAGAACACTTCTAAATACGCTGCATGACAAAGGATCCGCTGAGTCTTTCATCCTTCAGATTTACTGAACAGTCGAATTTAGAAAGAGTGTCCCTCTTACCTTCAGGAGACAAGTCCATATTTTCGACCCAGAACGGGCCGTTTCTGTAGACGATTTCTTGGCAAATGACTGCAAAGCTGTACACGTCTCCCTTTTGTGTTCCTTCTGGTGGGGGATTGTGCATGCGTATGAGTTCTGGAGCCGCCCACAATTTGCCTGCAACACAACGAGCACGCGGTCAATACTGCGACACAGCTGCAGTTCCTGCGTCTTCTCGAGCTCGGCCGGAGACGCGACGTGACGCCTCAACTCGCCGTTTCCAGCGTGTTTCCCTTGAGAATTATATTTTGCATTTTGGTGGAAAAAGATGTGGTTGATTGTCTTTCCGCTTGTAAAAAACATTTCAGCCGAAAGAAACAGCGTCAAAGGGGAAACTATTCACGAATGTCAGACTGGCGAGGTTCAGCATGGCTTAAATTTTGCACTGCGGTGCCCCAATTGACATGTTGGTGGCACAGATGACCAACTTTGCATCACATGAGCAGTTGAGAACCAATGACAAGTAACCAAATGGTATCTGTGACATCGATCTGGCAATTGGGGCACATCGGAGAGGACGTATTTGCTGAACCTCGGCACTGCATGTCAACAACGTCAAACGTACGAGCCGCACTGCTCTGCACGGATGCTGTCGCGTATTGGCGCTGATGTTTTCGGATCTCAAGCAATGTTGAAGCGATTGTCATTTCAGGTTATCGAACCTCATGCACCGTCCAAAGCATAGTTGGCTACAGAACCAGTACAACTGTTAAAGTTTTAGAATCCGCCGCTGTTGAAGTTTACGAATCTGCCACCAAGGAAGTTTGGATGAAGTTGGCGGAGGTGAAAAACAGTGAGAATCTCCTGCCTCAGGCGATTTGTGATGCGTTTTTGAAGGAAGGCTTGAAGCAAAGTTTGAAGTTCCAATCTTCGTTTCGCTTGGGCTAACTTTGGCTGTCGATGGGAGATTGTGTGTACAAGGCATCTGGACAAAAAATTTTGGAATCACATTTCTCTGATTGGTGTTTCCAATTTGTGTTCACAGTTGATTTTTTGTGAGAAGAACACAAACATATTTATGTACAAAGCGGAGCGGAGTTCGACGTCCGCCTGCTCCACTGTGACAGATTTCTACTGCACGAAGAATCTGTGCTCCTGGCTGCTTCATTCTTTGGCATTGGAAACGTTGTTTGACATTCAATGTAAAGTGTCTGTTGGATGTCGCACAAACCTGAGCAGTACTCATGTGAACAGCTGTCTAAGTGAACAGACGATGTGTGTCTGACTTTCCAAAAGGAGCCTTCTGAAATGGACCAGGCAACACCCACCTCGAATGTCAGTTCGCATCGCAGTGCCTAGTTGCACGACACGGTCAACAAGCAAATTAGTTTTGCACCACCACAAGGCCTGAGCTTAAAAAAAACATCACTCAAAATCGAGGACAATAAGGTCTACTTTGAAAGTATTCGTGTGTTTTAGCCTCTTTCGCTTCCTCGTGGTGATTGTGATGTTTAAGATGGTGTAAAGGGTGGAGGGGCAGGCCACCTACAACATGTGTGCAAGTTTCTGTGATTTGACGGAAGTAGAACAGCTGAGATCTGATTCTGTTCCAAAGACTTGTTCCGAAGTTTGAACTGAGTGCGTGCACATGTTCGTGACGAAAATCGGCTTGAACAGGTAAACAATTCAATGGAAAAACAGTGACAGGATGAAGAACTCACTTCTGTAGTACGCATACGTGTCTTCTTCACTGACTTCGGTGTGGTGAGATCTCAGCGAGTGCAAACCAAAGTCGGTGATTTTGAGCACGAATCTGCTATCTACAACGCAGTTTGAGCTTTTCAGGTTCCCGTGACTGCGAATTTCACTACTGTGCAGGTACGCCAATCCCTGAAACAAACAACGGAGGCCAGTTGGGTTCAGCTCAGCGACGCGACGCGCCCCTCACATTCTGCTCCGATCTGACAACACGCACACCCAGAGCCTGACACGTTTGGAGGAAATCGTTGAGCACATTGGCCCTTCTGGTTGGAATTAACATTTTACTGGGAGGTTTCATCTCGCTGCATATAAATAGCTCATTACTCTGGAATGATCCGAGTTTTGCATTGCAGTGCAATTCTTTCTTACCCTCACTATGTCCTGCATAAGAGAGAATTTGAACATTGTGTCAAGCTTGATTTGCTCATTTTCCAAGACGTCCTGCAAACTGCCCTTGTTGCAGTATTCTGTGAGTATGCATTGATTTGGAGGGTCAATGCAGGCACCAATGAACCGCACGATGTGGTCGTTCTGCAGATCGCGCATCTGAAACCAGCACAACGAGTATATAGTTACAGCCGGAGTAACGCTTTTCTTTGTGTCGTGACACCAGAAGGGACAATGCCGGACAGACCGCCTCGAATTGCCTTGGATTTTGTGTCACACTGAAGGCCATCTCCTGGGTGTCAGCTCTCCTCCAATGCAGAGCGTCCAGTCTTACCCTCTTGAACTCCATGAGCAAAGGCTTTGCCACGTTGATGTTGGCTTTGTTGATCTTCTTGATGGCGACCAACGTGGCTTTGTAGTAGCCAGTCTTGGTGTAGACCTGCTTGTTGCCCAGATCGCTGAGGTGCACGAGGGTGTCACCTGATATGTTGCTTTGTGTAGAATATCTCTGAAGAAAAATCCAGTTCCCTGAGTCAGCAAAAGCAACAAAAAGACAAAAGAAACGAAGACTCGCATGCAGATAAACACGGAATTGCATTCCGGTGTCGCGTAGATCGCACATGCCAGGCTTGAAATGACCCTTCGTCTTGACATGTCCGAAGTTTTCGTTTGGATCCAAACTTTAGTTTGGCTCACTGCGTTCAAAGATAATTTCCCTTTTTGTTCTGTTGCAGAAAAATAATCTTTTTTTATCTTTTGGCCGCTGCAGCTGCATGGTGGGACCGGAGGTTGTCAAACGCGTACAGCAGAGCGCCACATAGTGGCAGGTCACTCTGAAACAGCTCCAGGTGGTGGATATGCACCTGCACAAGAGTTCAGGAACTTGTTCCATCCTTCTCCCCAAGGAAAGGGCCAGCCAAATCAGAAAACTGGACACCAACACAGGGGAAAAGTTTTTGTACTCCACCAAGAATCTCAACATTCAGGGTCAAGAGAAAAGAAATATGAATGATTCTCTTCTTTGTTGGGCCCCTTGGTGTCTGGTGCCAACCAAGGAAGGTAGCCTCAGAACAGCCACTTTTGGTCGAATTGGAATTACTTGGTGTGGTGTTTCCACAGAACCTTGTCCAATCTTGGTTTTGTTCTTCACAGGTACCCCCCGCCCCCTGCTAATTTTGGAGAGGAGAGCACAGGTCCATGGATTGCGCAAAATCCAAAAGTACTCTGGTGGTCTTGGAGGTGGAACAGTGACGCAAGTCTGGATGCTTCGGAAACTGTTAATTTGTTTTGTGAGCGTAACTGCGGAGCCAGACCCAACTCACGCTTCGCACAACTCTGCCGTTATAAGTTTCAGCTGCAGGTCGATCGGGTGATGTGGGTTCAAAGACAAGTACGTGTTGCAGGATGACGAAACAAGTTTGATATGCAGTCGAAGACTTGTGCATGGTCACTCTACCCCTTGTGCAAGGAGCTGCATGCGTGTGCACCGCTTTGCAAATGAGTTTGTTTTTGATGGAATAAATCAGCGTCATGGCAGACACGGGGCACCTCACCCTGGTGAGACTCATTCTGCTTCCACTTCGCTCCAGTTTTTTCTTCTCCATAGCACCGAACATGATATCGTCCCAGCGAACCCTCCAGTTCACCTCGGCCAGAGCTGCCTCCAACTTGGAATGTCTGCAACAACAGAAACCATTCCCCGCGCGATGAAGAGCGCGCAGTCGCAGTGAACACGAAGAACTCCCGTGTTGACTCTGGGGGATTTGGACGAAACATTGTGAATTTCATGGAACAGCTTCCAGTTCGATTGGGCAGGGAAGCTGCACCACAAAAGCACCGTGAGCTTCCATCTCCCGATTTATACTCCCAACTGGATGCAGGAGAAAAGCCTCCTGCTTCCCTCCTTCCTGCGAAAATGTTCTCGCGCGTGTTTCACACGCAGCAGCGTTCTCTTGAAACAAAGAGCATTGTGCTGCTTCCAATGAAACGACCAGTGCCCAAAATTTTGATTTATGCTCATGAACACAATTTTCCCAAGCACATCAGGGCAGAACACCTTTTTGAATTCCATTGCTGTTCATATGGCCCCTGCCTGGTGCTTTCATTCGCTGAATGTGCTGATCAGTTTGAGCCATTCCTACCTGTAGATGAAGAACGCGGTAAAAGAGACGAGGAGCAGCAGGGAGCCCAGCACGATGATCACGTACGCGTAGTTTGGAAACGGTTCTGGAAAGAAGACACGCCGATGCAAAGGTCGTACCCGCGATTTTTTTTTTTGCGGATTTGAGTGTCTCAGTCGTGTGGGACAAGAATGAATGAAAATGTCGGGAGGACTGATGCGATGCAAATGAGGCCTGGCTGCTGACGAGAGTCCGAAAATAAGTGCGATGAAAACACCCCCTCCTCTGTGCCAAGAATTTTCACCACCAATCAATCAAGAAGTTGGAGTCTGCCTGGAAAGGTCAGTGACAGGAATTTTCTCCCAACGGGTTATTTATTTATTGGTGCTCAGGACGAGGCTGCGTATAAGTACCAATCCGATTTTAAAGCAGCTGCCGGGGAAGCCATATTTTCACGAAAGGAGATTTCGCACACGAGCGAAAGCAATTTAATTTTTCTTTTGTCAACGTAAACACCTTTCCATCACGTGAAGTGCAAAGAAACAAGATTAGATCCGAACTGTGAGCCTCGACCTGACAGACCAGCAGATTTGCATCGACTGTGTTATGCTCACGGTGAGTGACACTGGTAGCGCCACGAGCGCTGGACTCGACTCGAGTTGCAACGCGAGTGGAAATGTGAAAAGCTTTCTCAAGTTCTCAGACTGCCTTCTTCGCAGGTGAGGGGAGTCCAATCCCATATTTATGTGAAGACCGAAGCTGAGGTCGAAAAAACGATGTGAGGCGGTGAGCGGGGCTTCTCCCAGCAATTTACTCTATCACGTTTTCGCATTTGGAATGCCAATGCTTCCGATGTGGAAGCCCAATACGGGCTCTCAGTGTCATGTAATGCGGCTGTGTATCCGCAGAGGGACTCCCTTATCAATGTCCCGTCTCTCCCACCGCCTCCTCCAGCGGCCCGTCTTCTTTCAGACAACGCCACATTCAGGGCTTTATAGCACCGCGGGAAATGGGAGGCTCGTGCACACTCCGAGCGACGATAACCGCCGTGCTCCATGAAGACACTGACAAGGCCAGATTCCCAATGCAGCGTTACGTCACATTTTTACCACAGCTCATCAGAAAACGTTTCACATGTTGATTGTGTGAGGGCGTCTTGACGCCCCGGCCGCTGCAGGGTGTCTTATGACGCGCACAGAGATAGTCTCTGGAATCGCTGAACATTGCGAACATTGAGATTTGAGATCACAAACATCAGAACATAATCAAATGGACATGTGGTTGACAGCCAGAGGCAGCTGGTTTCTATGTCCCTCAGCATTCATTGGACATCATGGACTTGCGGAAGCAGTGTTGGCAGACACTGAGCAGACACGACTGGCTCCTGTCCAGCTGACCAGGCTCCAACACGTCTTGTCCGCGCCAGACACCCGACCAACAGAACTTCCACTCCCACACCAAGCGTGATGCAAAAGACTCACACGAAACACGAACAAGTTGTCTCTGAAGTGAACATCTGCATGCAGAAGACGACAAAGAACGCTTTGCGTTCAAAGGCAAGTCAATTGCTCTCTTGCGTGTTTCAAGCAAAAGGCCCCAACTTAATTTGTGATTATTACCCTTCAAGGCTTCACAGAACTGAGGAGAGAAAAGTTACCATCGGGTGGGCACCCGCTTCCATCAAAGCCGCACTTGGGTGTGTCCGGGGGTGGGTCGACTCTGCCCCCGGCCCAATGGATCCTCTTGGAGGGAACTGGCTCGTAGATCTTCCTGTTTCCGTAGTAATTCGCCACCACCTGAAATTTAACACCCAGTCATTAACCGGTTGCGTGAGAAGTTGTTGAAGAACTGAGCTTCCATTTGCATTTTTACACATTCATTAGGCATTCAATTGTTTCTCACGGAGGTTGTACAACTCGGAAGGTCACAGGGCTCGGCGGTTCTTGCAGGGGGAAGTTTGCACGGTGCAGGGCCACGGGGCAAGCAATTGTTTCTCAGGCTTGGCTTATTCCGCGCAACGAGGCAAATATCCGAGAGGCCGCTCGTAGCACTGGGGGCCGGTGGAGGTTCTTTAGCGGAGTGGACATCAGAGCGGACGGCTCGCGGCCATTCCCCGGCGCTTTGCTGCTGCAATTTGGAGCTTTCGAGGCGGGACAAACAGCGTCGTGGCCCTTTGACACAAGATCCCACATTGATTCCGCTCCACTCTGCGTTTTCGTAGCAATGGATACATCCATCCACAGTTTATCTCACCGTGTCACCAGCCGCTTCTCGTGTGTTTGACTTGTCAACGTGCACATCGTGTGCAAAGTGATGCAATGTTATCTTTCAATGTTTTGTGAGAAAAAAGAATTCGACTAGGTTGTGGAGAATGAACGTCTCTGTTTTTCTGCTGGGTGGTAGAAGGATAGTTGGGTGGTCCGAAGGTTGGGTGTGTGGGACAGACTCCCCGATTCCAGCCGAAATGCTTTGGTCTCACGTGATCCCTGCACATTCAGGTCTCGTCACATCTCAGGTGAGCAGATTGTGGCATGAACTGACTGGGCAAGGTGACAAAGCCTTTCCATGGTGCTCGCTTTTCGGCGAATGTGCACAAAACTACATTTTTTGTATGTCCGTTGCTGCAGACAAATGTAACATACCTCAAATCTGTTGTTCTGTGGGTTGAGGTCCAGGAGCGAGTAATCTGCATTTCTGTCGCCGTTTTCGTCTATGCTGACTGTGCCAGTGATGCCTGTAAGAGAATATTTATTTCGGTCTCAACGCACATTAATCACACAAAACTCGCCATTATCTGACAGGCTGCCACAATTCTCTTTGGCACCCAATTGTTTCACAAGACCGCTCGAGTACATGTTCCCCCTCCACTGGTTTTGTTGCAGCGCAAGTGCGGAAAATTCAGGTGGTATTTGTGTCTGTTGGCGGACGCGGGCATTGTGAATGTCTGGGTAAATTTCTCAAGTTCGTCTTCTGTGTCTGTAGCCAAATTGCATCAATGCTGTCCGTGGGGAAGAACGCGACAAGACTCTCGTGGACAAATTCATTTTTCTTCCAACTGCAGTTCTTCGTGCTGCATGTGAATAGGGACTGTTCAGTCAAAAGCTGTTGACAGGAGTCAAAACGAATTTCCTTTGCATGTCAGGCTCTTTCAGCTCTACGCCAACTCTGACGACTTTCTCTTGAAATGCACGGTGTTCTTCCTCACCCATCCAGTTTCCCATTTTGAAGAGATCAAATTGATACGTGTTCGAGAAGGGACCAGGTTTGTTCATGATTAGCAGACACGACTGAGCTTTTGAGGTTCTTTCAAAAATCCAGCAATTGCCCGTGACTTGCAGCTGTGGGAGAAGAAACGAAAAGACTGCAGGACAATTCCAACCGATTCCCACAACTCGTGGAAGTGCTCCCCAGGACCTGGTCATCGTCGTGCGACTCAGTGACAGTGCGGGCGATATTTGGCCACAACACAGATCTAGCAGGGAGAACTTTGCTCCAGCCAAGAGCCAAGCTCGCACGAAGAAATACTTGGCTGCTGGGGAATGTGCAATTGTGGCACCGGACACAAGTCTCGAAAGAGCCTCGTTCAACATGGCGCACCGGAGCTCTCCGAACGAACGCCCCCTTCGTCAGCCGCGCGCTCCTCGATTCGTCAACCGAACGTGGTCACACGCAGCACGCTGCAGCTGCAGCATTCCCAATCAGCGTGTCGGCAGCCCGACGCAGTTCGTGCTGATGGATCACTTCTGATTTTGTCCACTTGAACGTGGAGGAAACACACATTTTTGTTTGGTGTGTAAGTGACTTGGTGAACTGGACACCACGCTGCTGAACCTGTGCCTGCTCTTGGTGTTCCTGCAGCAATGTTCTGGCTGTTTGGCAGACCGCACACGATCTTGGTTCTTTCACGATCACGTGTGACGAATCTCTTGGCGGTTTGCACTGATGTGGACCGGTGCAGAGCTGACAGAACTGACGGAGACTGACGACGCAACGCATCTGTTGATACTGCAATTAGCAGACGGGCGCAAGACTGTGGAGGAGCCTTTAACGAAGCTTTTAACACTTAGCCTCTCCAATTACAACGCTCGAAACGTCCAAACACTGGCAAATGTGGCTGGTTAAGCTCACTTGACGCACCGTCCCGTCAGTGCTGCACTTCTGCTCATATGGGGACGAAATGAACTCGCTGACAAGTAATTTGCGAAGCTCAATCTGCAGGAGAAGCGGCGTCTGAACTATTGCTTCTCGGACTGTGGAACTGCGGAAGGAGACTGAATACCCCGGGGGAACCAAGCCGCAATGATTCAGCCGGACGTTTCTATTGTTACATTTGGCGAAGAGAGATGTTAATCTACAGCAAGTGTGCTGGACTGTTGAAAAGCCAACCAAACAAGGCTTCAATATGCTCAAGGCAAATACAATGTTACCTTGCACTGCGTGCAGACCTACCGTACGCTCTCGTGAGAGTACGTCTTGTACATGGGTATGAGGTTGTGTTAAAAGAAACAAGCGCTCCGAGTACTGTAGGTACTGTAGTACTGTACGGTCGGGTCGGTACCAAAGTGTCTGCAACAACTGTGCAAGTGTCAGTCACTGCCAGAGACAGCACATGTCACTCTTTTGCAGCCTCTTGGTTCTGGAGAGTTCCTTCCGAGCTTCCTTCATTTGCTGTTGTCGCTTCGGTGCATTCCGATGATGCCGCTTCGACGAAGGAAGCAACTCGAGAGAGAAAATTCGGACGGACAGCTGCAGAGATTCGGGGCGTCTCAATCGGGGAGGCGGCGGCGAGCACCTATTATTCGTCGCCCATCCGCAGATGGTCTCCAGTTGTCTCCCAGCAAATGCAATCCGCACACTGTAAATGCTTTTCAGTGTCAATAGGAAACTTGGGAAAGCCGGAATGTCCCATTAATTTCAATGTAGACGGGTAAGAAGGCACTTAATGAAGTTTACCATCTGTATCTCACGATCAATTTCTATTAGGAGCAACGTGGTCTTCCTCGAACAAAGTTCGCACACTTGTCAGCTGAAGCAATTTGAAAATCTCACAGGAATGCATTTCTAAAAAGGAGATTTACTGAGATCCGCACCTCGTTTGTGGAGTTCTGTTTTGTCTAGTTTCTTGTCGTCGAAGTGTATGCGTGTCAGAGAATTTTTGGGTTTTCCCCCCTTTCAACCTCAGCAAAACCAGACCCCCACAGCTCAAATGGGACCAAAGAAAGACGTCTGTATGTCGACCCTTGAGTCTACTTGAAGTACAATTCCGTCATTTTGTCGTCTCCTGAACAACACAGTCACCTCGAGTTCAAGGACTGCCTTCCTGCGATGAAGCTTTCTTGATTATTCACCGGGCGGCAAACGGCTCGCTCGTTTCACTGTCCGCAGTGCCACGCTCACCAGAGAGACCGAGACGCACCTTCGAAAGACCGGTTCCACATGCGCTTGGTGATCTCGGCTCCGTCGGTCGCGTTGTAGCCGGCGGCGAGCGTCTCGTTGAGCGCGAGCGCGTACAGGATCACCGCGTCGTGGAACGCGCCCACGAAGCTGTTCACCTGCAACGAAACACAGATTTTTTGCGCTCAAACGATTTCTGTACGCTCTAAAGGGGAAAGAAGGACAAGAATACTTCACGCAAAGCGATTCACAGGAGAATCTATCGCATTGATCGCAAGTGACGATCTGCAGTCAGCACTGCAAACGACATTTTGACCCTCTCAGTGATCATCAATCAGGTTCAGGTGTTGAACCCGAGTCCCACGACGGGCAAGTTCTGTGTGGACTTTGATGAATCGTGGCTCCGTGTGACAGGTCACCTCTGCTCATTGTGAGGACTCAGCAGAGAAGGATCCACCTGGTCACGTCACACTGAAAATATTCTCGCTGGGTTCTTGTTCATCCAACAAAAAACAGGTGAGACAAGCTGTCCAAAAGATCAAAAGCAAAATCCAAAAATGAAAATGCAACAACGAACAACATCCCAAAGTGATGAGACTCACTCTGGTGCAAGCGCTGCAAGCCGTTCTTTTGAACACGAAGAGTCGCCGTGGTGTCAGTCTAACTGTGCAAAGTTATGTGAGGCAATCTTCCACAACATGGGAAACAACATGCAATGATCACGTCACATGGGGTGGAGTCGGGTGAGCCCATTTTTTGAACATTGTTTGCCCTTGAGGTCCTTGGACCAAAGGAGTCCACAAGGATAATCTTAGAGCAGTTACATTGTTTGGAGACCCGGACACCTTGTTTGCATCATCTGGGTGTACCCTTGGCTGCGCTTCTGTGCACCATGGGATTCCGGACAAAATTCTTATTCCTCATATCGTTGTTTGCCAGAAGGAGCGGCTCCTGCACCTCTCTTTTCGACAAAGGAAGTGCCAAACGTGAATTCACGTGGTTGTTAGTTGGGAGGGTAAGCTCTTCACAACAACGGAAGCGGTTGGCCTCCCAGCCGCCTCGAAGATAAACAGGATCCAACTGACCACTGACATCAAGGGGATAGAGGTGGTCTTGTCAAATTTATCGAAAAATCGCTTCTGCATCTGCTGAGTGCTAACTGCCGTGAACATCAAAAAGCTCTATGTGTGCACTTTGGTTCACCTAAATCATACTGCTAAACTGGCAAAGTAACTCTCAAGTCCTTTTAGGAGAACACTTCAACTGGGGTGCAAGTGAGGAATAAGGAAATGGCGATGATATTAAATTCATGGCAGCGCTGCCAAAAGAAGCTCCCTGGATGCTTCTTCTGCCTCGAGTAGGCTGTCTGTGATCGGGAAGACTCGAACCTTCTCGACACCGCCATTTCCATGCACCTGGTCGAGCGGGAACAATTTCCGTCCGCGCAACCGCTTGGGAAGATTTCGAAGGATCCAGACAGTAGTTTTCCGTCATCACCAACCTTAGTCTGTTGAACCAATAAGCAAAAAGGAAACACCCCAAAGGGGTAACACATACTCTCCCACCGAGTCAACCGCAGTAGTCAACCGCAGTCAGCTATCACCTGCACATGACTATTTGTGTCCGACTCCGACGAAACACTCAGTGGACTGAAGGCAGAAAAAATTAAATTTCTGGCCCATCTAGGATTTGAACCCAGGACCTGTGTAAAAGACCAGTGAAGATGCTCTACTCCTGAGCCACAGTGACAGAGGTATTTTCAAATTGTAATTGATGCACTCCTGTTATTTTATGAACATTTCTTGAACTTTTTGTCAAGCTGACCTGGGAAGAAGCTCTGTCATTGGTTTCAGTCAGAATCTAAGCCAATCACATCCAATGGCATCAGGCCTCATACGTGAATATTTGGAGTTTCCCAAGTCCAAATGTTCAGAGGTGCTCCGTACACTCCCGCACTGCATTGCCGGTCTTGATGAACGATGGTCGTGCTGATGTTGAAGTTCCACGGCTGGTGCACCAAGCGTCCCAGGGCACCAAGCGTGGGACGTATGTTGAGCAAAGTGGAGGGATCAAATTTTGTGCAGAAATCAAATGAAGCAAAAAAAAATCACGTTCTGTTCGCAGCAATTTACCGATCTGCACCGACCAATTTGATCTTGGGGAAAAGAGCAGAGGAAAATGGCCGCAGGAGCTTCACGGTTGCATGGCCAGTGACCCAGGCCTGAAGATGTTACCACATTCAATTTGCCTCTTTCATTCAGATCTGCCATTCAAGTCAAACAGCACCAAAGCACTAGGCTGGTTCGGTGGTTAAATTCCGAGCAGCTGAAAAGCGAGACCGTTCTGCCTGCGCTGGGAATACTCGGTACAGAAGCTCCGGGAGGCTGTCCTGACATCAACACGCCGCTTTACTGTTATTGTCGGTGGTCGGGCTTCTCCAATGCCTTCATTTCAATCAATTGCCGACCGTCAACGCCTTCCCGCATTGATCACACGGGGAATTTTCAGCAATTGCCAAGCAACGCTTGATTTCCAAAAACGTTTTTTCCTGCAAGGTGAGGTTTGAAAAACAACCCAGCTCCAGTGTTTGGTCGGTACATGGCAACACATCCTCATCAGTGTCCGGAAACAGGAGGGAAGGATGTCAGTGGGGAGGGATCCTGGTGGATTCATCACAATCAATATGCGTCGCGACCAACGCGCTGCCAGCTGACTATCCACCTTGACGTGCAAGGCACACTACCCTCAATCGACACCCAGATTGAGAGAGATACGACTTCGATGCCGGCATCAGTTTGTCGCTCAAACATGTCAGCTTGAAACTGAACACGGATTCAGTTTCATTGAACATTCAGAAATGCGTGTGGCGGCATTTATACTGTCATTGAACACCTGTGTTGAACGCATGGTCGGTCGGAGCGATTGAAAAAACATCGTTTTGCTTGATCAGAAGGGACTGTGAATACCACACGCACGCTGCATTTCCGTGTCAATTTCCCACAACGTCTCACAAATCATTTCCACATAATTTCCTGTCTTCAACTGCCAACCAATTAGAGGCGATTAGATCTGCGAGACAATGTCATCGCTCTGCGCTTGGTACGCACAACACTCGGGTCCGTTTCCTGCCGCCACAACGCGTCTCTGCTGCTCGTCTCTCATCCACCGTGACGACGAACGTCGAGGCGACCACCAGCTTGACATTCTGAGCTTATGCTTGCGAAACTGTCGAATTGTTTTCAACCACGACCTCTGAAACCCGAGCGACTCGACTTGAGCGCACGTCGGGTGAGTCTCTAATTGAGCTCATCGGGACTGACTCGCGCTGCCGTATCTCCCGCTGCAGCGGCGCCGCGCACGTCCCGCAGGAGTCTCCGATCCTCACCCACAACGAACATCTCCCGCTTTCCCTGCAGGTCGCAATGCTTGTAAGAAATCTATTCCTGGCAATCGGTTTGTTGCCGCTGTAGAGGTGACTCAGAAATCCTCAATTTATTCGAGCCCAGTGTCAGACCGACCCCCTACCCATTCGTTCTGTCTCATGCTTACCCATGTTTCAGGAACAAATTTCGACTTCGTGCTTGACAAACGTGCAGCGAACAAGTGGAGACAACCCTTCGCCTTCAGCAGCTTGAGAACCTTGCTCTGTGAAATCGCAGGTGGCTTCTCATCAAGGCTTCCGTGTCGTTAAGGGCGGAAGGAAGTTACTTCCTGGGGAGCGCTGTTCCACTGAGAACTCGATTAAGATCTACATAGCCATGTCTCGTTCTGATTTACCTCTTCCTCGCCGTAGGTGAAGTTGCCGAACTCTTTCTGCTGGGCGGCGCGCCGCTTCACCTCCTCCGAGAACTTCTTGTACTCGTCGCTGTCCGGTTTGCGCAGCGTGACCGTCATGAGCGCCTCGTACGCTTTGCGCGCCGCCTCGTTGCGCTCAGGAGAGTCGTTATCGCGGTGCCACGGCCGCTCACTCTGGTTCTTGCTGCAAACGCAGGAAACACATCGTCATGACCAACAGTCGTGCACTCCAGTTGTTTTGAACGTCTCATGTGGAGCGGTCGTGGAGTAAATGTGGGATGAAGGCGAGATTCCAGAGCTGAAGGTGTCCTGCAGCCAAGAAAGAAGTCGCGCCCGCTAGATCTGCTCTGCAATTGTTTGCAATGGGTGGGCAACGAATTGGGTCGCGTTGGTGATTTCAGCTCAAGGATTTGAGTCTGTTTATTACATTTCAATATCTCTTGCCTTCCATCACTTCTGAGAGATTTCCAGGGAGCAGCTTGTATGAAAGATACATTCACGACAAGGATTAGCTCCGGAGTAATCGCCCTTATGCGAAGCTCAGCCTGAATTTAAGAAGTCTCATGCGGACATAAATCTTCCGACGTCTTTCAGAGGAAGTCACCCGATTTGAAGCTGTTGGCCTGCCCTCCCTTATCGTGACAAATTTCCGTCTAGAAAGCAAAACCGACTTTTTCATTCGGCCCCGACTCGTGCTCAGCCGTATACACTTGCAGACCGCAAGTTGTATGTGTGCAGCACAAAACATCCGAGCTGTTTCTTTCACTGTGAAGGACCGCCTGATGGATAGCGCTGCTCTCGAGCGGCTGACTGGGACCCAATTAGATGTGATTTTGTTTAATGAAACGGTGTATTTGTTGGAACAAGATCTACTCAAGGACATTCATCATCCATTGCGCACGCTGCTCTTGAATTCGCTACAAAAGTGGGCAATCAGCCTCCCGGAGCAGCGGGCGGGACTCAAGCACTCCGGTCGCAGGGTCCTCCTCACTTACCTGCTGAACAGGTCAATGTTGAAGAAGACGTATTCCCCGTTGTCGAAGTGCAGTTCAGCCGCTTTTATCATGATTTCTCGGACGGAATCAGGCGAGGCACAAAGCACAACAACTGCAAGAAGAGAAGAAATGCACGTCGTGAGTGTTGGAAGGAAGACTGAAACTTGTAGGTGTACAAATTGCGAGTCTTGTCAAAACAAAACGTGTTCCACGCTGCAGACTGCAATCGAACTGCAGGCTCACACGATACCCTTGGCAGAGGCAATTAACGTGTTGCGTGGCACACACCGCTGCTCCGCACTGACTGACAGGAAGCGCCGACAGGTAGTTGCATGGACTCGGTGAAGAAAAGGAGAGGGAAGAGGAGGGTCATGACTCTGCATAAGATAATGATCGAGTGTTGACCTGAGTGTGTGAGTGCTCTGCTTTCAAAGATTTGACGAGACATCTCAACGATATCTGCTGTCACACGGGGCGCAGGCGTTTTCAAACTTTTGTGATGCTAAAGTTGCTCGTATTGCTTCTTGACCTGCCGAGTTTCGACCTGTGTCGCCCAAAATACGTGGGCTGCGGGAAACACGCAATCCACAAGCAGCAGTTTGCGACCATCGACAACAATCTCCTGCAGCGTGGCTTCTCGTCCCACCTGCTTTGGCCACGGAACTTTCAGCAGAAGAAGGGCGACGGAGAAAGACTGTGACACCTCAGGGTCCTCATCGAGTAAATAATTCATGCAGAAATTCGCTTATCGAAGCGTAAAAGGGAAAATGAATGTCCGATCATCCAGCGTGTTGAGACAGTTCATTTCCCTGCTCCAGAGTAAATCTTACGATACACGGTGAAACGCGCAGTCGGCGTGCCGCGCGGATGAAGTCTTGAAGCTTACGCTTCCGAAGCTCTGCACATCATGAGTGAATCCCGAGGCACAACACCGTGGTTCGTGCTGACTGCCAGGTCCAAGTAACAATCGCGTGTTTGCAAGTGCTTCAGGTTACGCTCTCGTTTCTGGCAGTGCTCTCCTGTACTGACCGAATGCTTTTTACTCGCTGAATGTCGCAACCCAGCTGCGTGACATCATGCCAAGGATGGGAGAAACTGTCTTGCTTGACGGCACTGAAAGAGTCACTTTGGAGTAGATCTACCGCGAATCTCGACAACAAGGCCCTGACATCATAAACACAGGAAAAGAGACAAGTCCTGCGGCTGTTTCGTACGGGGAAATTGCTTCTAATCACACAGAGTAACCTCCAAAGATGCAATGCTCCCCTCACCTTTGAATGCTGACTGTTTTGGCGCAGCCAAAGGCAGTCAATCAACGCGATATTTTTGTTCTTCCTCAAAAACTTCGTGATGGCCATGTTGCCTGTTGGTCTTGACGTGTGGATTGGTGACAATTTGATCAAGAGATGCGAAGGGTGCACACTTGGGCAAAATGTGTGAGTCAACAGATTTCGCACGCCCCTGCGTTTCGGAAAGTACGAGCAGCTTCGCAGAACGAAACGATCAATGAAACTCAGTTGGTTTCCCCAACAACTGTGACAGGTCGAGGGCCAGAGGCTCGGAGTGCCGACGACAGAGCCGGGCGGTGGGGGAGCAGAGCCGGGCGGTGGGGGAGCAGAGCTGGGCGGTGGGGGAGCAGAGCCGGGCGGTGGGGGAGCAGAGCCGGGCGGTGGGGGAGCAGAGCCGGGCGGTGGGGTCGTTCCTCAGTCCGTCGGCGTCATCAGTTCGCATTCAACACCCGCAGATTCGTTAACACTAAAAGTGCTGAGGCTTCGATTTGCCGATTGTAAGGAGAGCGGCATGAGCTACTATAGTAGATTTTGAGGGGAACCTCAGAACAGCGGCAGTGGCTACCAGGGTAGCTGCAGTCATTTCCTTGGTTCAGTGGCATCAGCTACCACGATAGCATCAGTCCATTTGCACCTTTTCTTGGTAGGCGGAGTTTCATTTCTGCGGGACTTTTATTTTGCGTGGAAGCAGTTTATGCGCAAATTGCGTGGAGAACAGGTCATAACATTGGAAAACATTTCTGGCATTTTTCGTCAAAGCAACAACCAAGTATTACATGCACTGACACTTTGGATTATACCAACTATCACACAAATCCTTTCAAATGAGCATCGCAGGCCTCTGACAAAGTTATTGTCCTTCTCAGTATTTCTGAAATTGAGGAGATACTTTGGCC
>JAAUXT010001739.1_pt1 | contig 17450 bp, 16 predicted proteins | sample 7278171 | NCBI WGS metagenome assembly JAAUXT01 (sample SAMN14350112, study PRJNA611818) | marine sediment metagenome | isolation source: surface marine sediment (1.8m) | place: French Polynesia: Moorea | collected 2018-08
CGGGCATGCCCGGGTACTCGGGTCTGGGTGAGTCACGTGAAAGATCTTCTTCCTGCTGAAACTGAGCCGGCGTGACGGGAAATAAAATGGACCAGTGAAATCCACGGGAGAATGTCAGACCAGTCTGAATGGGTCGGTGGACTTAAAAATGTTGTTGTCTTTTTCCAGTGAACGCGACGCAGAGATTGTCGGCGGAGGCACTGCAGAAGATGCGCTGGGGCAGCCCGGGAAGGGGCAAGGCACACGTCCCTTACAACCACTAGACGTTTTCTTCCGATTGGTTTCGCAAGATGCGAAGGCCACTTTCAAAGCCAGTAAACGAAAATTTAGAAATCCAACTTACCGTACTGCGGGAAAAACGGGAGCATTCTCGTTCGTGTGTGAAATGACCGTGCATTGTACAGAACGACTTGAAGTTCGTTGTGCGCACGTGTCAGTGGCCAGAACAGGTATTGTTTGTCCTTGAAATGTGTCTCATGACAGTCGCGCTGTCGACGACCAAGGCGCGAATATTGGGAGTAAAGTCCCGCGTAGTCTCGCCGACGTTTGTTCAAAGTTTAGTGGAATGGATAAAGCTGTAGTGGGAGTTGTACCTTTCAGCGCGCGACATGTGTGCTGAATGTTGAACTTGTTTGGCTGCGCTGTTGGCTGACTCTGGTGAGAATGCGCCAGACACCAATGCAAAAATTCCCCATCCCTCCAAGAACTTTCAAGATTTTATCAGTTTGTGCATTGGGATGGCTAGGGCATTTGAAAACACCAGAAATTCTGGTTTGTGTGTTGGTTGTCAGAAGACAACTGATTGTCTTGGGTGCTGCAAGTGAATTTTGTTCGACAAAGCGCGCGATTGGACGCGACGGCAAATTTGGAAACGGCTGCCCCGTAACCAGGGGCTCGACGCCAAATAAAATGTATTTGTGTCTTTGTTCAAGCAAATTGCTTTTGTCTGTGTGGATGCGTGTTTTGTCAGGGTTTAGTGGGCCACATCGACCACGTCACTGACAGTTTCATTGACTTCAAATTGGGGTGTCTGCAACGCAAAACTGTTCGCACACAAATTCCAAAGACCCCACCTGAGCAGAGCGCGTGATTTCCGTCTGCCAGACAACTGCAAGCAGGAGTGAGCACTGCGAAAACCGACTCCCAGCGCTTGAATACACCAAGCAGCTCCAGTGGAGGTGAAACCGGAATCGCTTCACTCTGACCTTGATTCGGCCGCCAACTGACCAAATCGTCTGCCGAGCCCGCATCAACCAGCCTTCCCTCTCCCCGCGACACTGTGATAGACGTATTGGCAGTGCAGGATACAAAGGTATCCCCATGCTGCAGTCAGTGATACTGTACGCAAGGCAGACCCACTACACAGGAGAGGAACACCTACTAACGAACCACCGTGCAAAATCTAGCACCACCAACCACCGAGTGGTCACAAAATCATGAGAACACAAAAACACAACTGCAATTTACACACTAGTTTTATGTACGTCAAAGTGCAATGCATTCACAAACAGGGGGAAAATATGAAGAATTATTCAATAATGATAAAACTTCACGCGCTATCAAGGTTACATACCGCATATTCTTGAATAACAGACTAGTACTGTGGTGGTGAAGTTTACATTATTTTCCATTAGAAACGAGATACGTTGACATAGCATTTGAAGTGCTTCACTAGTGAAATGGTTGCGAGATTGACAAGACAAAAAAGCACACTGAAACAGAGGGTTGAACAGACAAAGCTGGAAGCTACAGGGATAGAAGGAAGAAACCACATTCACTCAGTCACAGCAAACACAGAACAAGCAGATTTAGTATTTACAAATATGGACTGCAATACGTTCCACAGTTTACTTCTGCATGGAGTCCGCACCAGACGCGAACAAACCCGCGACACAGACGCTGGGTCCGATCTCTGAAGCAACAGACATGTCGATGGAACCACCCTGTACGGAGTGGCATCGCACCACAACCACCATCACGTTGACCAAACCCCTTCTCCAACAAAGAAAATTGTGGATGAGGGCTGCTGGCACAGTTGGAGTTTCCTCTGCCTCGCAACGCCGCTGCTGTTGAAAAACATATTCGAATCGCGTACAACAATCTGTGGAACCTAAAGCACAAGAATGCAGCAACCAACATGTCACTTTTACATCTTTTCTGTTTTGCTGAAAAACCGAGTCTCAACAGCAGCGAATCAAAGTAACACGCGACTCACTTCTTCAGCTGTAAGTTGTACATAGCAACGGATTCAAATGTTGACAGCAAGCCTGGTGGCGACGTTTCAAAAGAAGCGGTTCTTGTTGCTTCTGCACAGACGTCGCCTCCAGCCTCCCCTCACAAATGTCAATGAGCTGAGCAAGTTCGTCAATCTTTTCCCCACTGTCCTTTCCTAACGACATTATGCTGTGCCAGTGAGTATTCTTGGTGCACTGAAGACTTCCAAGTCATCACTTTTGACAAATAAATGTCAGATTTTGCACGTCTGCATTTTGAGACTCAACGAACGAATGCTGGGTCAGAAAGATCACATGACTTTACCGTCAATACTTCCTCGCGCATGCATAAATTTGATCTAACTTTGCGAATCAGTACGTATTAATTTTACAGAACAACGCCAGCGACACGAAGTCACCTGTCGCTGCCGTTTGCATAACCAGGTGCTTTTCTTTTCCTTTTGTGACAAACACAAAAAGCGTCCAGATTGTTTTCACAAGTTGTGCCCTTTGTGCGTCTTAGGTTCAAACCGAAACATCATTGCTCGCTCAGGAAACAATGGACAAGTGCTGCACAAAAGAGAGCAAAATGAAAAGAAAAACTTGAATCTGGGCGTACGACGAGTTAAATATGTAACAACATGATTCAACAACAAGGTCTATCTACTGAACCTCTATGAGACAAACAACCAACGAACCAACCATTCCGTTCACTTTTGGTATCACATCAATCATTTCAAGCTGCTCTCTCGCACTAAAAACGTCGCTGCAAGGCGAGCCTTCAGTGAGAATATTCAGACAACTCAGAGAAACGCATCGTACGTAACTTTGTACCTGTTGGCCGAAAACGTTTGAATCATTCCAACAAAGCCACTCTCACTTTTGTGGCCACTCTATCACAATCTGCCAGTTTGGCTTGTGACGTCACAAACCACAGAGAATGTTGCACTCTCAAGAAGTCTAATTTGAACCTACCAGAAGAAAAGTGGAGTAGATTTTCTCCATTCCTAAAATGGCACCCAAGCCACGTTTCTACTTGACAGTGCAACACTCGAACTGTGAGGATCCTGAAATAAAATCATTTCAAATGCTAACACGTGAAGTTAATGTGTTTTGGTGGCACGTCTAGAATCTGGAATAAAGGAAAGTATCCAGAATGTAGTGCAGGGTCATGACAGACAAAACGGCGCGAGCAATGGTTGCGACAAATCGGAACTTATTACTTTTGGACTCTTTGCATGCCAACCACAAAATGTAGAGACAACAAATAAATATCAACATTTGCACCCTGTGATGGACAACAAGGTCATAAACACAGCCCATTCCTTGAAAACGCAGGCAGAAACCATCATGAGAGTAAAAGCGACATTTCTCAACAGGCTGGTCTTTGTTGTACCTTGCATACTTGATGGAGAAAATACCTCTCAAGGCACGATGAAAAGTCCCCCTTGTCGCATCCATTGCATCGTTTCCAGTGTCACGGCCTCCTGAAAAACGTCGAGGAGTTAGGTGGGAGGGCGGGGCAGGTTGAGTCCCTGGTACGGAACCCGCGGGTACACGGCGAACTGCGGCATCGCTGGCGCTTGCGCCATCTGCAGCTGCGGGTACAGCTGCGCGGCGGCCATAGGCGCCGCCTGCATGGCTGCTTGGGCGGTGTGCACGCCCATTGGGGCGAGAGCAGCGAGGTAGGGATCAGGCCCGGGGACCCCTAAGTGGCTGTAGGGCCCCGTGGCAGCGGGCACGGTGTGCAGCATCGTGTGAGCGGCCTGTAGATAATGAGGCGCTGCGGCATAGCGCACTCCCCCAGGCGCCGCCAGGTGCATCGGCATCCCGGGCAGACCCTGGGCGGCCGGCAGCGCGGAGGCAGCCGACAGAGGAATCCCACCGGCAGCGAACTGAGGCGCTGCCAGCATACCCGAATGCGCCGCTAACATGGGCTGCGGATACGCCTGGCCGACCATCGGAATGCGTCCCAGCATTCCGGGCACCCCGACCATGGGGCGGTGGTACGCGCCGAGGAGACCGTACGGAGCTGCGGCCGCGGCGGCCAACTGAGCCGCGGTGACGACGGGCGACTTCACAGCCGAAGGCGACGGTGCTGAAAACATCATATTCCCTGGGGACCCCGTCTGCTCGGCCGCCAGCATCTCGTTGGCTGGAGATTCGCCTCCAGGTGACGGCGTGTGGTTGATGGCACCACCTGAACTCGTTGTTGCCACGGCAAATGGACTTTGAGTAGCTTCGTTCCGCTCCGAATCCGCCGTAGAATTCATTTCAGGTTTCGCCTCCGGTCCCTCTTCTTTCTTGGTGAGACCCATTCCCGATGTGGCGTGCCACTCCTGCCCTTCCAGTGTTCGGCTCTCGTGCGAGGCTTCTTCCTTCTTTACACTTCCCAGTTCACTGTTGCCCAACGTGTCCGTCTTGGGATGCATGAACCCGAGCGGATGCCCAGGCTTCAGTGTCAAACTCTCATTCTTGACAACAGCAGCAGAAGTCCTCGTCTCCAAAGAATTGACACTGTTACCTGGCAAAGCGGACGCTGATGTCACGAGTTTGACATCTGCGAGTTTGTTGTTGTATTGGTCCTTGATCATGTTCATAGCAGCGCTCGCGGCAATCGGCTTCCCCATCTGCGGGTCGTACTCACTCATGATCATGTTCATGGCGTGGGAGCCGACCACTGCCGTGCTCTCCGAATCCGTGCTGTGGTTCGAGTCATCCTCGTCTCGCAAGGCACTGCCGCTCCCATCCTCACCACTCACGCTCTTTCCCTTCGCACTGTTCACCAAGGAAGCGTTGCTTTTCACAACGTCTGCTGTCGTCGACTTTGTTTCCGTGTCTGAAGAAACTTCGCTGGCAACTGACGAAGGTTCATCAGATGCCTTGTTTGGAACTGGACTTTTTGCATCATTTTTCGTGGTTGTGCTGTCCTGTGAGGACGCCACGTCGTTTTGCGGTGGCGCAGTCTCTTTTGCAGCGTCTCCGGACGCGTTGGTCGGCTTGCTCACTGACGTCGGAGCCGCAGACACGGTGGATGAATTGGACACTGACGACGAAGCACTGGTGGCCGATTCTCCAGGCTTCAGCGCTGACTCAGGTGCTTTGCTTGGTGGAGGAACAGTCTTATTGGTTTCATGAATCGATTGCTGTGACGATACAGGGTTGGTGATGGTGTTTGTGAGACTAGGATTGCTAGCAACACGTGGATGCTGAGACCGGGCGGAGGTGGGTTGAACATCACTCGGGCTGGGGTCAGAATTCGCCGGCTCTGGGCCTTTGGCTGGCGATTTGTTCCCCGAGACAGTCTTGGCAGAAGCCGCTGGGACCACAGCTGCATGTTGAGCGACTCCCGATCCTGGCGGCGGGGCCTGAGACTCAGCACTGCTGCCCTGGGAGTGAATCTGAGGCGCTTGAGCAATAGATCTGGGAGCCGCCGATGCTGGTGGACTCGAGATGCTGGGTTTGGTTGGAGGAGCCGTGGTGACGGGGGTCGCTGGAAGAGTCGCCGCACTCTGCAGCCCCGCCACGTTATCGGCCCCTGAAGGCGGCTGGCTCGTCCCTCCGGCCACCGCAGAGCTGGAGGACGAGGTTCCTGACCTGGCGGAAGGGGGCGTCAAACCACCACCACCCGATCCACCCCCTTCTCCCCCAGTTCCGCTGTCATGGTTTCTGTGGACACTGCCATCATTTTCATTCTCCTCCTCGTCTTCTTCACCTGGAAAAAAAGTTTGAATTGTCTGACACCACAGCAGGAGTCCCTTTGAGACTCTCGTTGCTCTTCAGTTTCAACACCTGTTTTCGGTGTGCGTCAAAGTGGGTATAGGTCTTCAAGCCAAACCATCTCCTCTCCCCCCCCCCCAATCTATCCCAACGCAAAAAATGAGTTGCAGAGTGACGGTATCTTCGGTCACTGATCAATCGAAACGACGGACTCCAACCTACCGGATTCAGACTCGTTGTCGTCGGTGGCGGAGTCGTCCTCGGACGTGCCGCCGCCGTCAGGCTGCTGCTCCGTCACGGCGGCTGACGGCTTCTTCGGTGGTCTCCCTCGCTTCGGGCGAGGCGGCGCATCGTCGTTCTGCGCGTCATCCTCTCCCGTGTCACGCCGTGGACGCCCGCGCTTGCGTCCCCGCTGCGCCGCCTTGTCCGTCCCGCTTGATGTCGTTGGGTCCGCCATCGTTATGCCAGAATCACAACCCTCTGCAATGAATGCAATGAATGCAATGGGGGTTTTCAAGATGCTGCAAGTTGCAAAGGCTCGGCACAATTTGTGACATATCGTCGGGGGCGGGGGGGGGGGTATTTTATCAATTCTGAAGCCCTCCTCAGGTTGTGTCTCCAAAACTTGTCGGTCTGGTGGACAATTTGAAACAATTTCCAAAATGCCCCTCCACGCACCAAAAAACAACTGTTTCCAAACTTGCCATCTGATAAACATTTAGCTGTGTCCAGACGAACAAAGCACAATATGTATTATTTTCTCAGCGCGGGAAAAAGGACGCGCATGACACCTGCAGTCTGTCACGTTCTTTGGTGTCAATGTGAGCAAACGTCTTCAATGAATCACCACGAAAATCAACGAACACGAGAACAATTAACAGCCGCCTTCAACAGCAACAGAGTTCATATTTTGTGCTGCAGAAAAATGAATTGTTTTTTCACCTGGACTGTCTTCCGACTGCTGCACGTCAGGTATAGTGCTGACCAATTCTTTGAGAAAATCAAACTTCTTCTCCGACAAAATCACCTGAAAGGGAAAGGCATGGAGTTTGAAAGAGAATTCTGTGAGCCAACCAAGTTCCATCACCTCAAGAGGTCTGAGCACCTCACCTGTTTTATATGCTGCGTTGTCACAGTTTTAGCATTGTGTGCCTTCGTGGTTTGACTAGTTTTGTTGATCAAGGACTCAATGAACAGCTCCAGAGCTCTGGAGATTACCACCGGAACAGCCTGTGCTACCTGTTCAACAGATTATATTTGAGTAAACAATTTTTCGACGACATACATTGTAAAAAGTCTGCAAGGCAGTCCAACAAGCAGAGGTGCTGTTTGAAACAGGACCAGAAAAAGTTTTTGTTGACTTGGATGAGGATCACAAGATACTGTTTCTTTCGGTATTTCGTAACACTCGATCAAAATACTCGTGGTTGCAGTCAATTGCAATCTTCGTCAGTGTCACAATAAAATTTACTTGTTGAACGGGCATTGAACAACTCAGGTCCACAGGTCCAATCGCAGAATCTACGACACTTTTGTTTCGATTTCGTCCGGAAAAGCCGATATCTCAACAAGATAAACGACTGTTTGAGTACATATGCACACCACTTTCCTGGCTTCCTCAAAACCAAAATCTGGGAAACAAGTTGTGAGCCTTTCTTCCCTTCAGACGAAAACATTGGGGAATTGAAAACATCCCGTTCAGGCGAACAAGCCGATATCTTGCACAATAAACGTCGGCTTGACCGAACCAACCTCTAAGTATGTCTTTTCAATTTGAATGAGAGTTTTGTTTACCTTTCCCACTTCCTCATCTGTTTGCATAATCTTTTTTATCCTGGCTGGAGGGAAGCGGGCACTGAATTTCTTCTTTTTACTTGGCATGATTCTTTTGGAGCTACGATATCAAAACATATGACACATTAGGAAACAGTTTGCAAGGGTTAGAAGTTAGTATTCTTTGCAATAACTTCTCAGACTTGACACCAAGAAATCTAAACACTCTTGAGTAATTGAACCCACAATTCGTTCTCACTCAAGCTCCGTAAGCTGTCAGGTAGAGCAGAATGGTGCATTACATGCAAGCAAGCCAACAGAAGACAGATGGGGGGTGGGAGCATTGAATTCTGAGACAAGTCTTTGGGTCCGCAGAGCCACACCTCAAGCCTCAAGCGATTCACTTGAAATCAAAGGCAATCAATCATTTGCTGGAATGCAGACGGCGCAAGATGTACTTCCGTCCTGAAACAACACTTCCTTGCTCAAGTGAATCAGAAAGTCATCCCATTCGCACCTTTCTGGTGATTAGTGGCGAGGTAAGGCAACTAATATGGATTAGCCTGTGTTCATCAAGAATCTGCTTCCCCTTCCCAATCATAGCGACGTCTCATTTCGTCTCCCAATTTGTCCAAACTCACACAACTACATGCTGACACACAAGAACGAACGAACTCCAGACCACCCTTAATGCGCGAACAATTGTTGCATGAAAAAGACAACTGAATCTCACAAGTTTTACAAACCCAATCCCCAAGATTCCGCCTCACAGAGATGTGTTTGTTTATTCCCCATGATGTGTTATTTTTTTATTTTGCTGGAAAGTTGCTGAAACTTGAGAGCTGTCGAATAAATTCTCATTTTTCGTGCTAGCACACTTTATCGCTGCGATCAGTGCCAAATTTTTTACAATCGTAGCGCCATTTAGTTCTCTTGGGAGGCTGCTTTGTACCCTAAATGTCAAATTTTATTTGAAAATTTCACCTGCCTTGCAAAAGAAGCGGAAAAACGGAAGTGGTATCCCACGTTCAGAAAAGGCCGAAAAATTGTCCGACGACTTTAGATGGCGCTGCACAATTTTTCCCGCCATTTTTTGTAATTCAACAACTTTTTGCTCGCAAAGTGGTGATGAACTCAAATACACACTGCCTCTGCAAATGAAACCTGAAATGAAAGTAAAATGCAACTGATAAGAATCAAAAGCAAGAAAAGTGTCAAAAACAAAAACTGACACATGCTGCCATCTCCCCGTGCAGTAAAATGTACGAACGGGTACACAGACTGCAGACTGGTCGAAGCGTGAAAAGTGAACGATGGAAGAATTACCGCGAAAAGTCCTGTTCAGACCTGATGTGGAGGAATATCTGCAGGCCCCTCTGGTAAAGCTGATGGTGCACGTCAATCTGTAATTTTGAATGATTGTCATGTCATGCCTCTTGCAGACTGTTGATGCTGCCTGTGTGAATCACGCAAGGAAGCAGGCGAGTGTACGGGGTACACCAATGGTAGATCTATACCAATGCTGACGGTGCAATGACTGTGTTGTGTCACCTTTGCGGTCGAGGGGTCAACTCAGCGATTGTGGCCGCAGAATAGTGTCCACTGGTCCAAGTACGCAAGGTGATACGTACAACTTGCACTGCACCGTCAACATTACCCCTCGCACGCGGCTTGAGATTTGGTCCCACACCCAACACCTCTCCTGATTTCCCAGGCGCAAGAATTTGTTCAATGTTTAAGAGTTTGCTTGACCAACCCATAAAGGTTCAAATGGGTCTCCTAACCTCAAGATTTTACCTGGAGTTGCACCCCACCAAACGTTTGTGCCTTGTGCGGGTCATCTCATCAACTTTGTAGTCAGCGAGAGCTCGCTGACTCTCGGGGAATCTCACCTCCAGGCTGGCGGAGACGGGTTGAACGCCCTGAAGGAGACTCTCGCAGTTCCGCCCATGTTCACAACGCTACGCATCAACACACTTCGCAGTGACAGGGATACCATCAGAGGCCAATTGAATGACGCGCTCAGACAGGTGAAGAACACCGTCCGCTTCACACATTGCGCTGTACTGGAATCACATATTATCCCCTTCTCGTTGGTCTTGAATCCAGAGCACCAAGCGTCCTGTTGAACGACCCTCAAATGTATTTCTTCTGGGACGACAGAGGGGCCAAATGCTGACATGTGTGCAGAGCTGTTTGTGATTTGCAGGACTCGAGTCGGGAAGAAGAAAGACTGGAGATTATTGATCACGATGTTCTCGATGACGTCCTTTTTATTCCACACAAAGGTCCTCGTGAACTAAGCAAGGTCAGTTTACCCAAAAAGTTTGTCATAGTCGCTTCGGGTGAAGTGAGATACTTTGTGTAAGTGACCCAGCTTGATGGTAGCACATTTGTGGATATTTACAGTTGGATGTGGCTGTGGTGGTGGGTCTCCAGTGCGGGGAGGCGGTGCTCAGAGGCGCGCATGTCTTCGCGCAGGGCGTCATTGGGGCGCCTGCCGGTGAGACTCGTGTCGTGAGAAATTTGCAGAAACGGGCCAATCTCTCAGGCACGCTCATCAAGGAAATCCGATTTGGCAGGAATGCAGGCAGGATGCCGAGTGTCAGTTTTCGCGGATGTGGATGGAGCCTGTCGGAAGGGCTGCACCAAGCCGTTCGATGGTCGAGTCGCGTTTGTTGGAAACGGCGTTGCTGAGATGAGTCGCCACACGCTCTTCTGCTCTGCTCAACCACCAAGGTGAGAAACTTCGTGCAGAAAGCCTGCGCTCAGACTGAATATCTTCACTCAACTGAACATCGTTTTGGACCTTTCCAATATTCCTGTCTTTGTTGTTCTGTTTTTCAGCGGTGTTGCGATTCGTATGCAGGATGCATTGTACGTAGCACCTTCTCTGAGCGGTGTGCTGCCGGCGCTGGTCTTCCCACAGAACCTTCCTTCGACGGTGTGTGCGCACGTTCTGGCGCCACAACCGCACATGCGTGTTCTGGACATGTGTGCGGCGCCCGGGGGGAAAACCACACACATCGCCACCTTGATGCGCAACACCGTGAGTGTGACACGTTCATTAGACAACGAAACCACGCACGCACGTCAGTCGATCAGTCAGTCGAAACGAAGCTCAAGAGAGCCGGCTCTGCAGTCGTTTGTCATTCATTGTTCAGTTTCAACTGGAATTGGGTGAATTTGCAGGGCAGAATTGTTGCCTGTGACAAAAACGCCAAGAAGATCAGCCGAATCAAAGAAAATGCTTCCACTTGGAATCTCGAAACGATAGAGGCGTACGCTACAGACAGCACCAAGTTGTGTTCAAAAGATTCAGGCAAGTGCAATCACACATTTTGGCAACCAGTTGGAACCTACTTGAGATGGGGGCCGGTGGACTTTGAATCGTGTCCTGAGTTGAAGTGTCAAATATAGGTCTAACTCTGGTTTTCTGCTGTTTTTCGCAGAGATACAGGGCGGTCCTCCGTTTCCCCCCAGCACTTTTGATCGCATCCTGCTGGACGCTCCGTGCAGTGCACTGGGACAGAGACCTGCGCTGAGCAACCCCAGTCGTCTGCGAGACATTTTATCATTTCCACCACTGCAAAAAAAGTTGTTCTGCCAGGTTGGGTCACGTTATCACTGATTTGCCGCTTCCATTTCAGTTTCCACTTGTAAGTATTTTTTGTATTTTCTGATTCAAATTGTCAGAACAAAACAAAACAACAACACTGAATTGGTTGATCAAATTCAGGCTGTAGAGCTGCTGAAGGAGGACGGTGTTTTGGTGTACAGTACGTGCACATTTCTGGTGGAGGAAAACGAGTCTTTGGTCAGTTGGGCCCTGAAGTCGTTCCCAGACTTGCAGCTTGCGCGTCAGGTACGCACGCGCACACACAATTGTGCGTTCTTGGTTTTTGTTCGTAAAATGAAACAGTTGTTCCGCAGGGAGGAAGCAAATTTCGTTAAAAATTTGATTAATATACAGGAAAGTTTGTTTCAACTCTTTTGCAGGAGCCACACCTGGGAGGTTCGGGGCGACCAGGCACAGATCTGACAGAATCTCAGCGGACGCTGTTGCAGCGTTTCTTCCCGGAGAAACCCAGTGCGGCTGATGTCAACTCGGACACAATAGGATTCTTCATAGCAAAATTTGTGAAGCGAAAACGTGTAAAATAAATGTTGTGCGTGTGTGGATGACAGCTGACGAATCAGAATCTGCATCATTTTGTGCGAAACGAAGACCAAGGGCGTTATTCGATTGGACCGCAAATTTTGGGTCGAGTTTGCACCCACCCGAAACAGGCTGAACCATCAAAAGTGAGCCTCTACTGTTTGGGGTGGAAATTTCGTGTTGGGTTGGTCAGTTCTGTTTGATTGGTTGCACACCAACCACAAATTTACGGCGAGTTTCGGGTGAATCGAACTCACCCCAAATGACTGAAAACTGCAAACACACCAAGCAAGTGTAGTGATATCACAAACACATTGATTGGTATCTCAGGAGAGACTGCTCCTGGCAGGTGGAACCACCCTATTTATTTTGTACACAGTGGTGCCATCTGTCCAGCGGTGGTTCTAAATCATGGCTGGTGTGTCACACCACACTCCTCCCCCACCAGGGGGTGCAGGCCTCGTTGGCCTTTACAACCAATTTTAACTATTCTGAATATTTTTACAATAAATATATATATACATTCGACAGGGAATAGATGCATAATATCAGAATTCTGCTATTTTGCTGGAATTTACCCAGCATCCCTCCCCCCCATGGGGTGATCACGTAACCCCTTGTGGTTCTGGTGCTCTCTCTTTTCAACATGGCATCTGCCCAAAGGTTGATTACACCAGAGGAAGTTGATGTTTTAAGTTTCCTGCATCAGAATATTGCTCAAAAACTCGAAATCGAATCTCACAGATAAGGACTGCCCAAGACTCACCCCAGAGTGTTAAGGGCTGTGATTCAACATTTTAATTTGGGCCCCACCTCACATCGCAACTTCGACCATCTGGTCTGGGCCGTCGCTCACGGACAGTAACCGGTAAGTGGTTCTCCAGTCACTCCACAACCGGTCTCTAAACTTGAGGACGGGAGTGGGCGATCTCTCAGAAGCCACTGAATAGCACCAGCATTGAACCCTTCTTTCCAGGGAAACCACCCAAAAAGGCACTGATCTCGAGCGACTGGCAAAACCAAAAGACTTTGCGCTGGCCACACGATTGCGAGCCGTCTACGGGCTGTTTGCCAAATACCGGCGTTAGCGGCCGAGGTCACCAAACTATTCCAGCAGAACTGTCCAGTTCAACAGCATGATTCGCCCGCAAAGCGCTCCCCCCGCCTAACGCCACAAAGCTTCCCGGTCCCTACCTGGCACAGGATGTACGGTGCTGCTCGGCTGCGGGTTCACGTCTTCCTCGGCCGGTTCGATCACTATCACGTTCCCGTGGTTGTTTCCTCCCAAGTCTGCTCCAGCGAACAGTTGCTGCTGCTGTTGCTGCATTTGCTGTTGCTGCATCCTGCGGCGATGCAGTTCTCTCAGGTTGATGAGACTGTTCTGCTTGGTGTTGCCATGGTAACTGACTCCATTGCTAGGGTTTCCCCGGTGTGTGCTGGTCACCATGTTGGATTGGCCGGCTGTAGCAGCGAACTGGGGAGGAAACCCAGTGTTGCTAGACGCCGTCGGAAAGCGAGGTGCGCTGGGCATCACACTGGGACTGTGCACAGGACTGTGCGAGGTCTTCATGTTCGCTATTGTTGCCAACAACTGCGTCTTCTTCTCCATTGGCCAGTTCTGAATGCTGGGGAAACGGGCCCGCAGTTTGGCCAGTGCCATTCTCTGATGCTGGCTCAAAACAGTCCGGTCCCCACCGCGGCTCTGCGCACCTGCCACTGCACTGCCACTGGTACTGGCAGACGAGCCGTAGGCGACTCTGTCCACAATCAGCTGGCCTTGCTGCGAGAGGAAGCTGAGGACGGAAGCCTCGTCGAACTGGACCCGTATGTCCACGACGTGCTCCGGGTTGGGCACAACACGCTTGATTCCCAGCACATGTTTCACTCGATCCACCAACACTTTCTTGGAGTGCATCATCGCTGTGACATTCCCACAATCAAGCATGAATTCCATGAACTGCGAAGCGTGATCTACCTCGGATGATAACGTCTCTATCTGTCGCTGCTTTTGCGCCAATTCCGACTTTCTCGCCGCGCAAACAGAGTTCAGGTCAGACAGAAGTTGCTTTCCTCTTCTGCCAATTGCGTCAGTCACTTTATAGACCATGTCTTTCACATCGTTGGCGACTTGTTTTTCTCGTTGTGAAATCTCTTCGATGCGCTGTCTGTACAACGCTTTGCCGCTTACAATATGTCCTTGCCTTTCCCTCATTTTCCCCAGTTGTGTTTGCAAGAAAACCTTGTATGCGTCCGATGCTTCTGTCACGAATGAATACCTGAAAACAACCAGAATGTAGCACCAAGCTCAGCGAGTGAGGGTGTCCGAAGGAACAGGTTCGAGAACGAGTAATTCGCATGCGGAAGAGAAAATTTCATCTTTGCAAACAGCATCATCACGGCAAGAAAAGTTCAACCACATGCGATAGCAGAGCAACTCACCTGTGCTCCTTGTGCCCCAGCAGCTGACAATCTCTGCACGTCAGTCGGTCGCATGTGTCACAATAGAGTTTGAGTGGTTCGATCTTGTGAATGGAGCACGTGAGCATCTTGTCAAGAGGTGCTGCACCCGACCCCGCCTCCTCCCGAGGAGCCTCGTCTTTGCCCTGGATCGTGTGCTCCTTGGTAATCTTCACACGCCTGCGATGAATAGAAAACAAAGGTCTGATCCACAAGATTCTCTCTGACCACGTCCAGAAAACGTCAACATTCTTGAACGTAGGTTCCAACACGTCGATTTTCAGTATCTTCTTTCAAATGTGCAGAGATAGCCGTCACTCACCTGTGAGCCTGGACGCACTGATCGCACAGAAACTCTGCACATTCCACACAGTGGGAAGTCGCCGGCACGTTTTCCTCGCAGCCGGTGCAGACTCGAGCCACCTCCTCCTCCGAGGTTTTGTTTCCGTCTCCCTGGGAAACACTTGGTTCCGCGGCAGGTACGAACTCGTTGGATATAGCGTCAATCATGTTGCTTCTCTGCTGGCAGGTCGGGCAACAAATCACACCTGCAGAACAGAATCAACTGGGTGACGACGAGGATGAAACAGGAACTACTTCAATGTCACTGTTTTCCCTGGTTGCGAAGCCGCTTGTTGACGCCAGTCGAAGCTGCAATTGCGTGTTTCACGTGTTTGGTCCAGACAAATTTTGACAAGTGGACAAAACAAGTGAACTTTTTTGTACTGAAGTCACATGACTCCAAACGGCCTTCAAATCAACGTTTGATCCAGAGGTTTTGTGGGAGGGTGGTGAGTGGCGTTGAAAAATAACAGCAACATATGTGCCCCTCATGCTGGCAGACAGACCAAACTACTTTCTCTCATCTTACTGAAAAAAACAACCACCAAATTTTGTTTGAATGTCAAAAAGCTCAAGAAATGTCACCTACCGTCGTTCAGCAGGGCCTGTGTCAAGCACGGTTGACAAAAGGTGTGCAGGCAAGGCAGAAGAGACGGATGCCTCCCTTGTAGGCTTTCCTTACAAGAACCACAGAGGTTCAAAACAATACCCAGGTCCGCCCTGGTTGTCTCTGCCTCCATTTCAAAAACGTCTGAAGAAGTTTCAGTGAAAAAGGTTTCTGTAAAACGGTGAAATTCTCAAAACGGACGACTCTTTCCCCAGTCCGCCATTTGACCTCGTTTTCGACCTACAAAGGCGGAATGTGCCGAAGTTTGCCGAACTCATGCATGCAGTCGTCCAGAGAATTCCACCGAGGTTCCTGTTTTCCTGTCTCAAGAAATGGAAGCGACGCATTGACAGCAAAGAACAGAAAAAAAATTTCTTGTCAAACTTGGCAAATTTCTCAGTGGATTGTGAGTCACGCTGATGATTCACAGCCATGATTTATCCTGCCAATAAGGCAACATTTCATCACAGACGATCAGTTTGGTTTGTCAGAAAAGACTGTCCTCTGAGTCGGGAATCTCCCCATTTATTGGGTTCAATCATGCCATCTGGTGAGTAGTTCGAACAATTTAGGTCAAGTGTATCATACCACATTCCTCCCCCACCAGGGGGCACTGGCCTCAGCAGATATTTCTAACATTTCATTATAATTTCACATGAATCATCTGCATACAGTGATTTGCCTTATAAGGCTGATTTTCATGAAATCTGACTGAATCAGCTGATCCTCTCCCCCCAGGGGGAGAGCCAGGAGGTCATGTGACTGGAAAAACCCTATGATGTGACCTTTGGAAACCAAGATGGCTGCCAACCAGCAGGATCTAATTGATTTGGAGGCCTATTCATGTCTTGCAAAATCAATAACACGCTTTTTACAAGAAGAAATGGCCAGGACTGGTTTGCCCTGTGATCATCCAGCTGTGATTCAAAGCTGCATTTCGTACTTCAACTGGGGTTCAACCCAAAATCAGTGTTGAAACACCATGATCTGACAGATTGCGGCATTGGCATGAGCCGTGGCCGAATGGGTTAGTGGTTTGTGGAGTGACTTGAGAACCACTCACCTGTTTTACTGACCATGGGGGACTGCCCACACCAACCGGTCGAAGTTTTGGTGGCTCATTGGCCCCAAATTGAAGTGGGCCACTGTTGCCTGCACCACTCGGGGGTGGGTCTTGGGCCTGCCTTGTCTATGGGCCTCAAGGGCCAATTTTCGTACAATGTTTTGATGGAGAAAGCTCAGGATGTCATCTCTTCTCGAGTGATCATGCGCACACCGGTGCTGTTCGACACCATGACAGTAAAGAGAGAGCCAGAACCACAAGGAGTCACATGATCACCCCGTGGGGGGAGGGATGCTGGGTAAATTCCAGCAAAATAGCAGAATTTTGATATTATACATCTATTCACTGTCTAATGTATATATTAATTAAATACAAAAATATTTAGAATATAAAAAAATTGGCTGAGGCCAGCCCCCCCTGGTGGGGGAGGAGTGTGGTGTGACACACCAGCTGTGAAATTAGAACCACCGCTTGTCAGGTGGCACCACTGTGTACTCAATAAAGCAAGAGATTCGCACCATCGGGGCAGTCTCACCCGAGATACCAAGCAGTGTGTTTGTGATATCACTACAGTTCTCTAGTTCATGTCACTCCACACCTGAAAGAGGAAAATGGTCATGGGAAGGTGGTAGCAAAGCCCATTCTTCCCCACAGAAAGAATAAGTTCCCAAAAACTTTGGTGGCCTGTCTTCTTCTTTTCTGAGTTCTGCAGTACTCAGACAATTGTGACTCTCTGTGAACTGGACCAATCTTGGAAGAAATTCTTCTTCCTGCTGCCTGCTCAAGAGACATGAATGGCTATCTGTACAAGAGGGTGCTCACCGAGGCCTGATTGAAGAAACCTGACACGTACCTTTTTCAACAAAAAACATAGCTCCATGGAGCTCACGGTGATTTGAGCTCACTCTGATTTCGCTCACTCTGATTTCCCTCACTCTGATTTCCCTCACTCTGATTTCCCTCACTCTGATTTCACTCACTCTGATTTCCCACACTTTGATTTTGCTCACTCTGATTTCCCTCACTCTGATTTTGGTCACTTTTTTGTCAAAAATTCTTACTTTTTTCACTCAATATTCACAACTTAGGAACTCATTTAGTACACATGCAAATGGA
>JAAUXT010075942.1_pt1 | contig 17449 bp, 22 predicted proteins | sample 7278171 | NCBI WGS metagenome assembly JAAUXT01 (sample SAMN14350112, study PRJNA611818) | marine sediment metagenome | isolation source: surface marine sediment (1.8m) | place: French Polynesia: Moorea | collected 2018-08
GACAGACAGACAGACAGACAGACAGACAGACAGACAGACAGACAGACAGACAGACAGACAGACAGACAGACAGACAGACAGACAGACAGACAGACAGACAGACAGAAATCGAAAACGTTTTTCTGCTTGCTTGGCAATTTCTCAAGAAAGCCACGTTACTTTTCCATCGTCCTGCTCCCCCTGCGGCTGCAGCCTCCACTTCTTCTTCTTGCCCTTCGTCTTGAGCGCACCAGAAGCCACTGGAGCCCCTCGTCTCCTCCTCACGCTGATCTTCGGAGCCACTGCAGCGAACTCTTCATCCGACGAACTCTCCTCTTCTTCCACAGACTCGATGTCGTCTTCTGCGTTGAGGTATGCCCACTCACTGCCGAACTCCATGATTCCCTTTTGCTCTGCAAGAAGAGGAATCGTTGAGGCTTCTTGAACGACCGAGAGTTACGAGGTTCTATCCAACCACAGTGAGACTTATCATGCTCACCGATGAAGCCAAAATTTTGGCCTGTCTGCACTGAGCAGGTCAATGGAATCAATTGTGTCGAATCAACCACCCGTGACCATTCTCACTTTGGTTGGATACAACCTTGGTCATGTCACCACAAGTTCCTGCGGCCAAGAGTCAGTCGACGTTCTGACTTTGCCTTGCCACTTTTCTTGTGTGTAGTCTACTGCTTCTGGCACACGTCTTTCAACTCACAACCATTGAACGCCAGCCTTTGTTATCCTGGATATGCAGTGAGATTTCACAGCAGCTCGTGCACCAAAAAATTTACACACAAGCTAGAGTCTACGAGTATGCCTGCGCAGATGAAGAGAAGACACTTGAAACAAAGTCTCATTTCCTTCCTGTTTTCGAAGCCAAAGTTTATTTTGAGGACAAGCAAATTTCCGCAACGGATTCTCACCTGATAAGAAACTTGTTGCTGTCTTGTTGGTGTCTCAAGTGGAAATGACCGCTCAGTAGATCTTGTCTGTAGCCTCTTTAGAGTCTACAAAGTTTCCCAATGCGGTCGGTGACGACTGCTACCCTTGCACAATTGACAATAACTTCGAAAGACATTCGTTTGCACATTTTGAGCCGAGTGAGCCATGCACTAAAAATAGAGAAGCGTTCGATTGGAGAGTGGCGCTGAAGATCGCGGCTGGGATTGGCTCGTTCAATGTAAATATTTACACGTGCTTTCCAAAAGTCACGGGTTTGTTGCTCCTCAGTGGGGGTCGTAGACGATAATAATGTTGGATTGTTTGGAGTTGGGAAAATCTGCCTTCAGTGATCCAGTTTGTGATGACATGTCAAACGTCAGAGGAGAGCACCTGTCAACTTTGCTCTTTTACCTACCGCAGTCATTTCGGGAATCCATCGGGGGAATTTTGCGCACTGGCGACTGGATGCCGCTTGTGGAATTCAATTTTTTGGGAAAATGTGTCAATTTCTTGACGGATACTTGTCTTTTCCTCTTCATCATCGGCGTCCAAGTGATTTGTAAACAGATACGTGAAGGGTATTCTACTGTGTGGTATTTGGGATCTCCCGCACATAGAAATTCATCGTTGAAATGTCATCGTCAATGTAAACAATCCTCGTGATCATTTTTTTTGGAACTGTCATTTCACCGAATTCAAGATGGATAAATACAGCAGAATCAAGAAAATTGGTGAAGGTTCCTTTGGAAAAGCACTGCTCGTTAGGTGCAAAGACAGTGGGAAGCAGATGGTTGTGAAAGAAATCAATATGTGCCGGGTTCGTTCGCTTCATTCATTCTTTCGTCTTCGAATAAAATTCGATTGATCAAGTGGGGCAAGTTTGGACTCTTGACTTTTCATTCATCACCACTCAATTACAACCAAACACACGCTTCCGTGCGGTTGGCAATGGCTCTTCGACAGCATCGAAGTTCAGATCGATTTTGACATGCCAGTCGACTCTCATCATGAGCATGATCTCATGTGTGCCTCGAAATCAAGTGCAAATGAGTTTTGAACTTTGGCTGTTGGTTCGTTTTGGACCCGTCCTGCTGTCTGCAAATGTATTTCGTTTTGGTCTTGTTCTTCCAGATGTCCAAGAAAGAAAGAGACGAGGCTCGAAAAGAAGTGAGTGACTTCAGCGCCGCCACACCCCCGACTTTCATTTTGTTCTTGCTGCTCTCGCTGACACTTTGATTTCTTGTGCTTTGCAGACAGCAGTTCTGGCACAGTTGCAACATCCAAACATTGTGAAGTACCGAGAGTCCTTCGAGGGTAAGGAGAGAAGCCTGCGTCCATGATAATTCAATTTAGTGAAGAACCCACAGAAAAAAAATCACAGATTTCTTACTTTTGCAGAGTCTGGAAATTTGTACATCGTGATGGATTACTGTGATGGAGGTAAGAGACATCAAGTTTTCGGCTTTGTCAGAACGTCGTTGGTCAGAAAATGCAGAAATAAGGTTTGTTCTGTTTGCAGGCGATTTGTACGGGAGAATCAACGCGCAAAGGGGAGTTCTTTTCCCAGAAGATCAGGTGTGAAAATGTGTTCACTGTGTGTGTGAGCGTGTGTATGTGTGCGTTTGTGTGCAGACTGTGAGAACCCGAACTGTCCCAACTCCATGAACTTGATTTGTAGATTCTGGACTGGTTTGTGCAGATCTGTTTGTCCATCAAGCACATTCACGACAGGAAAATCTTGCACCGAGACATCAAATCGCAGGTGGGTGGAATCAGTGGGAATTTTGCACTGGTAAATGCCTCGGTGTTGTGCATCTAGCCCCAGCAGATTGTGTGGTAAATCTGACCCCAGTTCTTTAGTTGGTGTAGTGAGCCAAAAAGGTGACGATGCTCTCAGATAAAGGGGGCCATCTCGTAGAACAACATCTCATACTGTTGTTGTCAATCCAGAATATATTTCTGACGAAACACGGGATGGTGAAGCTTGGTGACTTTGGAATCGCCAAAGTTTTGAACAGGTAACTTGTTAATTCTTCGCAGCCTTTCGTTTTAACTGGTGTCTGAACTCTTCTTTCCTGCCTGTCATACTGAACCTCAGTTCTATGATGTCTGAACGTCATTCATCACTTGCAGCACCGTTGAACTTGCTCGAACATGCATCGGTACCCCATATTACTTGTCGCCAGAAATATGTGAAAACAAACCATACAACAACAAAAGGTGAGGAAATTCTACGTTCGTTGCAAAAAAGAAGGTGGAAGTTGTTGTGTTGCACTTACCGAATTGAATGTTGGATTGACGGGATTCTGTGAGTGAACCGGTAACGCAGTGTGAATTTGTTTTCAGTGATATCTGGTCCCTGGGCTGCGTGCTGTACGAGATGACAACGTTGAAACACGCGGTGAGTCTTTCTGGAAAAAAATGGTTTGGCTGCAACTGGAGAAACGTGTTTGAAGTTATTCCTCAGCACGCGATCTGTTTTCAGTTTGAAGCCGGCAACATGAAGAACCTTGTCTTGAAAATCATCAGGTACATCTGAACTTGGCCAGTTTGTCTTTGTTGCTTCCAGACAAATTGAGTTGAAGTCCCGGCCAGGTGACATTTGTGGTTCTTTTTCAGGGGTTCGTTTCCACCAGTGTCGCCCAAGTTCAGCTACGAACTCAGAAACTTGATCGCGCAACTGTTCAAGAGAAATGCCAGGTAATCACGCGAAGTTTATCTGAAATGTGCATTTCAGATCTGTGTATTTTGGAGGCAGCGAATTTGACGCCTCAATTTTTGTACTATTTTCAGAGATCGCCCTTCCATCAACAATGTACTGAGGAAGCCCATTCTGACGAACAGAATAAAAAAGTTCTTGAACGACGCGGTAAGTGAACAAAGCAGAGCAACAACTCCCCTGTTGTCGCCGTTGGAGAAAAACATCTCACGGTGTGTTTTTGTTGTTTTTGCAGGAGATGGCGGAGGAATTCAGCCACACGGTGATGCACGGAGCAGTGATTCGGAAGGCTCTGCCTCCAGGAGTGAATCGACCCCAGCCTGTCAAAGCTTCCAATGCAGCAGGTCTGTTGCGATTTCAATTTCGAGGAAACCAAACGTTCCAGGATTCTGTTGAGTCTTGTTTTTTCACAAAGGCTTTTGTTGGGTGATTTCTCCATGGTTTGTTGCTCCGCATCAAAGGTGTGTTGTTTTACTTGCTTCAGTGGGATGCCCTTTGGCTCTTTTGTCTTGGACTTGTTTGATTTGAGCGTAGATCGATGCAGCCAGCGCCATTTCCTCTGTTGATCACCTCTGGTACCACCTATTGGTGTGGTAGAGACAGGAAGATCGCTGAACAAAACAAGAACACCAATTCCAATTATGACCCGGCGATGCAGTGCTCACAGACTGCTTGTTGACGGTGTAATGAACACAGTTGCTACGTTGCAGCGAAGAAGCCGTCAGTGCCTCAAACGCCTCGCTACAACCCGGCTGCAGTCTACGCACCGTCCTCGGCACGCAGACCCAACAGCGCCAACAAGTGAGTGAATCAGCCACACGTACTGCGTGAGAAGGTCAAGCGTGGGTGAAGTGGGGCGTCGGTGTTTTGACACGCTCCCATTCCCATTTCCACTCTGTTCCCCACCCGAGCACGAGCGCACCCCTGCCATGGACCGATTTCCCTGTGAAACTCGTTCGAGGACAGCTGTCACGAAATCTATCAGGACTTCTTCTGTTGTTTTATCTCACAGAAACGTTCGTCGATCAGTCGAAGCAAAGAAAGTAAATGACGGGAGGCCACCGAACGCTGGAGTGGTAAGTGAGAAATTTTGCATTTTCACACGCCTCGTCCATGAAATGGCGAAAGCGCGCTTCGTATGCAGACCAGTTTCAAGGGGGATCGCTGTGGGACCAAATTCACCACACCAACTAGTAGTCACACAAAATGGTGGGACCAGACCTGCGGTACCCCACCAACTGATTGGGTTGGATTTTCAATTCACCACACCAACTGGTGGAGCCAGATGCACCTCACCAACCAGCGGCTGGATTCACCACACCAACTGGTGAGGCTAGATTTACCACACCAACTGGTGGGAGATAGATCCACCGCACCAATTGTTCGGTCCGGTTTCAGCTGTGGTGCATTTGGCGGACGTGGTTGTTGAATGTGCTGTCTTGTTTCTGTATGGCGCCAATTTTTTTAGGACATGGTGAAAAGAAGACAGGAAATCATGGAGAAGGAACGCAAAAGGCGACAGGAAGAGCTCAGAAGAAAGGTACCAACTTGTGCTTGTGTTTTCAAACCAATCACCCGAAAAAGTCCTTTACCTTTTCCGTTTTGTTGCAAATTTGCTTCTTTCGTTTTCAGGAGGAATTGTACGCCAAAGCCCACAAAGACATGGCAGAGAAACAAAAGGTAAATTTACACAACATGCTATTGCGCTGCCAAGCTGGAACCTGTTTGCTGTCCGAGTTTTGAACACACTTCTCGTGTCTGAACAGAAACTTCGAAAGATCTATGGGTCCACTCCAAAGGCAAGATTCCCAGCTGTGAGTAACGGTGTCGGGTGCTTGAAATTTAGTTTGGTGTTTGGTGTTTGGTGTTATCAGGTGTGTGTTTGGGTTTCAGGTGGCTCGTAATATGAAAGCCAGAGAAGAAGGATGGAAAAATATTCTGGAGGACAGTGATGTAAGTTCAGTAGACTTTGGGAAAGATATGGTCTCTCATGTCTTGGCTCGAACTTTGTTGGATGTTGGTGAAACACTGACGGAAGATCTGGGCTTAAATTGTGCTGTACCTTCACAAGTTTAGTGTTGGACATTTCATTTCGTTTTGTGTTTGTCAAATTGAAGAATTTGAACGTGGCTTCGTCCATTGTCCTGGTGAACCAGCTCTGGTTCTTCGGAGCTGTGAATTCAACAATCATTCTGATGTTTGTGTTCAGAGAAGAAGCGTTTCGTCTTCATCATCGTCGCCTCGAAGTTCGCGCGAAGATCCACCGTCTCGACCGCAACCCAGACCAGCCGTTCCCAAGGTGCGTTCCGTGCACGTCAAGCGAAGAGTGGGCAAGTGCAGATGCTCCAACCATGCAGCACAGTGACAAATTACCGGTACACGCAGTACAGCTGTTGAGTTCCTCAATAGATGGGGACTGCTTTTCCAGGCGACGCCGATCACACCCAGTGCCGCCCAGGGAGCTGCATATTCGCCGCATCCAGGGGTCTGCGCAGCCCAACCCGCGGCGAACCATCGGGGAAACTACGAGCAGTACCACGCGTACCTGGATAAGCTGCAACAGGACAGGAACCGAGGCCAGGCTGTTCCGGTTCAAGGTGAACTTCTGGTGCTTCTGTCCAACTCAAGAGCGGTTCTGTGTGGACTGATCAAGGAGGATGCTTCTCAAACACACGTGTTTTAGTTCGGTGTTTTGTTGTCAGGTGTCGCAGGTCGCATGGGTGCAAACGCCGCAGTGGCCGTAAGACAAGCTGAAGCTGTCAGGTACCTTGAATCCCCCTGGACCATTATGTTCAGGCAGCTTGTTGCTTGTTGCTTGTTGCTCGGATTGCGGGCTCAATGCCCTGATGTCCTTCCGCAGTGTGAGGAGTCGAGAGTCTGCGGAAAGCGCGCGGCAGGTCGACGAGTTTCTCAGGCGCAAGAAGGAGGCGGCGCTCAACAAGGCGCGGGGCCAGGGCGACTGGGCGGTGGTGGGCGTGGGCGTCGCGGGCGCCGTTGGCGGAGCCGCCCGGCCGGTCAGCGCCCGTCCAGGCCCGTCGCCCGCCTACAAACCACCATCGGGCAGACCGGTGTCGGCTAGAGAGGCGGAGCGGCAAGAGCAGCGCCAAGACGTGAGACAAAAATTTGTCTCAACATTCTTTGTGTACGAGATAACCTTGCGGGAATCGAGGGCAATCTTTGCCTGTGGGACAAAACAGCTTCTGGTTTGAGTTTCCTGTCATCGTTGTGGTGGAGACCTTGTTCCCTTTGCAGGAGTACTTGGCCAGACTGAGACAAATTCGACTGCAGAATTTCAACGAGCGGCGACAGATGCAAGAAAATGCAGGAAAAGCTGACGCGAAGTACAGGGTATGACAAATATCTTTCCCATCTTTTCCATGTGTGCGAGAAATCAGTTGTTCGTTTCTGTGTGCAAGCTGTTTTGGTGCCGATCAAAACTCTGTTCACACTCACTTGAACCTTTTCGGTTGCCTTGCGTTGGGTGAGTGTTGTTGCTGGCAGACTTTTGATCTTTACTTCTGTCGCACTGTTCGTTTTAGCCCAAAGGCGACGAGCGTCTTGACGTTGAATTCAGAAGGAAAAAGCTCGAGGCGCTTCGGGTAACGAATACTTTCGCTGCACTTCTCTCTCAACTCCTTGCACAAGTTCCGCGGTGTGCACTTTTTGATTCCTAATTGCCCACACGCGACTTATGCTTTCGCTGTTTCACGGCGCCAGATCTTTCAAGTATTGTTTGCCTTTTGCAGCAACAGGCCGACGACCGAGCGGCGCGGCTGAGAGCAGAGCTCGAGCAGAAGAGGAAAGAGAAGTTCGCACTGGATCTGAAGATAAAGGAGGTGACGCTTTTCTTGCCAGCAAAATGCACTTCAGTTGATGTGTTGTAATTGGAAAGAAAACCGACAGCGTTGATAGCAGGAGCATGACACAGCTGGTGGTGCCCCCCCCCCCCCCGCACACACACACTCGAGGTCTGCACAAGCAACATTTTGCTGAATCTGGCACAATCAATTTCGTGTCATTGACAACACCACAAGCAGGAAATCAGACCATTCAAGCTCTGTTTGCACTGCCGAACATTTTTCACCGCGAAGAATGAAAGAAACAGGACAAACAGGTTCCACTTGCACCAATGCCTGAAAGAAACATCTTTGTTTTTGTTGGCTCGTCTGTTTCTGATTTTGCGATGTTGTTCACAGGTCGCGGCTAAGATCGACGCTCCAGCGAAGTGCGCGGTGAGCGAACCTCCGACCCCGGCCGCCGTCGTGCCGCTCACCGACGCCATGAAGGCGATCGGCGCCGCTCAGTCGCCTCCGCCGTGAGTTTCCGCAGCTTCCATCGCGCAGGGCCAGGGGCCGGGTTCACGCATGTCGCGCACTTTGCGCTTCACATTGTGTGATTTTGTGGACGTTCTTCGCGCTCCACTGCACGTGAATCGTGTGGACGTTCCAGAAGGGATGGAAGATGCAACAGCATGAACGTGAACCTGGTCTCTCTTTGACCTTTTTGCATTTGCTGCAAATTCAAAAAATGACCCGTGTGTTTCATGTCTGCGTTGTTTCTTTCCAGGTCCGGAGCAGCGGGTGGGGTTGGCGCGACACCAGCGTTCAACGTTGTGGGAGCGAAACCGTCGTCTGCTGAACCGCAAGATTCCAAGTGAGAGTAACTCAGTTCTCCCAATATTGTTGTCTTTCATTCCTCTTGTATCACATTGTAACAAGTGTGTTTTGCTCAACAGGTCACCGCTGCAGGAACACAAGAAGCAAGTCCTGAAAAGACTAAATGCCAAGGTAAGGTCCGCATCTTTCTGGAGTTTCCTTCCTTTGAATTCACGCTTGTTTCTGAAATGCTTCGTCAACGGTAAATTTTTGATGCAGGTGTCGAGCAGCCAGGAGCGCGGTCGGTGGGGTCAGCCGGTGCGGGTGGTCGCGCAGGAGCCGGAGCGCCCCCGGTGGGAGGAGAAACCGGAAGTGTCCTTGGGACAGATGACGCTGGAGGAAACCGCCTCCAACATGGACGGTACGTTGAGCTCACCTGCACATTGCCGCTTCCTGTGAAGAAGACAAACACTGAAGAGACTGCGCGTGCAGGTCCTGCGTCCAAAGAGAATCCGCTTTTACGTTCATTAATATCTTCTGGGTTTGAACCACTGACAGGAGGTTCGAGTTCGTTTGCGAATCAGCGTCATTTGAAGCTCAACTATGATCTTTCTCTGTTCAAAGTGACAACAGCGCGTGACCAGGTGGTACGTCACGACGATCAGGCGACGTTGGAAAGCGACGCTCAGGCTGAAGAGGCCGGGGCACCAGTCAGCGCGCGGCGTCAGTGGGGCGTCCCGCGCGGCACCGTCGTCAATCAACTCAACGCCGCCAAACTGTCCGAATCCGGAGAGTCCAACATCAGCGACGTGAGCGCCGAGGACACAAACGGTCAGTCAGACGGTCAATCAGCGGAGCTTCTTTCAGAGCAACGTCCACATTTGATCAAAGGAGAAGGACCACGCAAAGCTAGATTTTTGTCAACACCTCCCAGTGAAAATGCCAGATGTACCGGTATGTAGCGTAGCAAAAGATTTGGCTCGCAAAGGTGCTTGAAGGTGCTGCTTCAGTTCAGTCACAGGGTGTTCGAATTGATTTTCTAGAGCGGTTTCTGTGACACTTTACAGAAAGTGGAAAGGTGCCAAAAGTGGGCTCGACAATCACCATAACAAAGAACCCGGCTGGGAAAGGCACTGTTGTCATTCGAAAAGTGGGTGAGGCGCATCCCAACGATAGAATTGGTACGTTTTGTCTTGCACAAACCGACATGCTTCCCCCAAATCCAACAAATGAATAGATTTGATCAAATGAGGTCCTGTTTCTCACAGCGATTCGTAGATGTAGATAAATCTGAACGCTTTAGTAGCTGCCAACTTGATGTGAATGTTGAGACCGTTGTGGATTGACTACGTCTCACAGTGACTTGGTTTCTTTCTCCGTGCTTGTTTCGCAACGATTCTTTTTGCTCGAGTGTTTTCATCTTAGCGTTGTCGTTTGCATCTTGTTTTTGCTGAGCACCAAACAGTTTTGACAAGGGAAACTCCAAAAAGATTCCAGAGTGTCCTTTGTCAAATCTGCAGCGTTGTTTGCACCCGTCTGCTTTGTCAACAGACGTACCTGTCACTGAAGACCAACCAGCAGTTGCTGCAGCCAGTTGTGCTGCAGGAGAGGCAGCGATTCCAGAAGAAAAGGGCGAAGAAAAAGCAAATGAGAACAAAGAAGAGGATGTTGACGAAGAAAGCCATCCGGTCGTGGAAGATGAAACCAAAGATTGTGCTGCTGAAGCGGTGTCTGAGAAATCAACTGAAGAAATTAAAGCTGAGCCTCCTTCTCCTGAGCCAGAGGCAAAGGAAGTGGCGGAAGAGAATAATGAGTCTGAAAGCACAAAGGATGAGAAGGAAGCAGATGCGACTCCTCCAGCGGAAAAGAATGCTGAAACTTCTTCGGGCTCTGCGAAAGAAACTTCTCAAGGTTTTCAGTGTTCCGCTTCTTAGTGCGTTTTGACACTTTCTGAAATTCGTTATTTGGGGCTTCAGATTTGTGTCTGCTGTTTTGAACCACACGCCGACATCCCTCAGACTTTTCCTCACTTGTAGCAGTTGTTTTTGTTTCTTTGTGTTGAAAACAGTATCTGTAGCACCCTTTTGTGAACTTCGTGCAGGTCTGTCGTGAAGCGTTGGTTGCAAGGAGCCCGTGTGTTTCAGGCCCTGACGTGAGCATGCCCGCATTCGAGAAGGTCGCTGCGCCGGATACGGCGACTGCAGCGGAGGAACCGAAGCGGGACAAAACGGATCTGTGTGTCGAGGACGTGGGGGAAGAAGAAGCAGAGTTGCCCCAGATTGAGTCAGTCTTTTTTCCCCGTAGAATGGGGATTCTGTATTTTATACATTCCGCTTGCACGTATTTCATTGATGTGTTCTGGATTCAATTTCAGAAAGAAGACAAATTCCAGTTTTGTAAAGGGCCTGAGCACGGGTCATTTTGACATCGACGTGAAGGTGAGGAAGCCTTTAGTCTTTCGACAACACGCCTTCGTGACCTTTCAAACTTGTTTTCACACAAAACTGTGGAAATTTAGCAAGAGCGCTGGTCTGTGATTCATGAAACAAACTGCGTCGTTGCAGCTGCTGCGGACGTGCTCAGAACCGGACCTGTGCAAACTGTTCAAGACGGACATCCCGGAAAACCCGTTCCTGTTCAGCGGCGTTGGAAACTCCAGCATCGATTCCGACACGCTCGAGGGAGAGGTTTGTAACCACAACCACGCCACAATGTATGCCAATTGGTGACCAAAAATAACACCAAATTGACATCCCATTGACACATTTTTCACTCCAGATCGACGAGTCGGAAGACGTGGACGCGGGCGACGATGAGGAGGACGAGACGCGCGCGTACGAGGACGCGCTGTCCGGTGCTGCCGCCGCCGCCGAGATGGATCCAGGTGAGCCTGACTAGAATTGGTAAAGTTGCACCGTCTTGGGTATCACTTCCAACAACCTCAAGGTGGGTGGAAAATGTCAAACTGTGCGTGAAGATTCAACCCAGCAATGTGGTTTTGGCGCCTTCTTCGACTGACGGTCAAATGCCTTTTTGCTCAGACGCCGTTGATGGAAACGAGGATGACGCGACTGAGTCTGCGCAGGACGACAGCGAGGACACGTGTTCTCATGGCGAAGACACGTGCTCACAGGAGGCTGAGGCTGGAGCTGAAGAGGAGGCCAGGTGGGCGATGGGAAAGCAGATTCCACGATTGCTTCACGAAGGTTGAAAGAGAACGTTGACACGCAAAAGCAAAAATCTATCGTTTGCAAAATAGTTTTTCAGCGTGTGTAGGACGTGAACACTTTGCTGATTCCTGTCAAAACGCATTTCTGAGCGTTTTGCCTCACACGTTGGCGCCATTTCTCGGTTCAGCGATGACGCGGACGACTCGGACCAGGACCTGGAGACGCTGCGGGAGAGCATGATGAGTCTGCTGCAGGAGGACGACGACGACGACGCACACGGTACGACTCAAGCTTGTTATTCGTGACGTTGGAGTTCACACACACCAGACGAAGTGCGACTGAGAGACCGCACAACGCTATCTACACGAAATTTGTTTTGCGAGATGACCCTTGAGATGGAAAGCACCGAGACAATCATTGAGCACAACGTTACCCAAAGTTTGAAAGTTGGTGTGGTGGATCTTACCTCACCAGTTTGTGTGGCCACCAATTTGTGTGGTGGGTCCAGCCCCACCAGTTGGTGGCAGTGGCACAAAACTCTCAGACACTGCTTGTTGGTTTGATAAATGTTTGCTGGCATTTTGGTGTGGAGCATATATGTTCGCACTCCAACGACACGCAAGTCTGTGTCCATGGTCCCCTGCACAGCTCGAAGAGCCGCGTGTTCCTGACAGTTCTCATCGAGTTGAACAGGAGTAGCGTATTTGAACAGGCTTTTTCTTGTGGTACGAGTGTGGAACGTGCTTCAGCACCAGGCTACAGGTTTTCGAGAGTGTTTTTGTGAATTTTGCAGACGAAGAAATCGAGGAAAAGACAGAAAAAGTTGTCAAGAAGAAAAAAGTGAAGAAAGTTGCGAAAAAAGGCACGAAGAAGAAAGTGAAGAAGGTCAAAGCGAAGAAAAGCGACGACGGTGGAGACGGAGACGCTGCGGAGTGAGTCACACCAAGCTGCGAATCGCTTTCAGAAAGTGATGATGAAAGAGCAGTTATTTTGAGTGAACGCAGCCACTGGCTGTTCATTATTGTGCACATTTCTGTCTGAATGTCAACTTTACGTGTTCATGGGAACCGAAACGACAGGCCGTATCGAAATATCCAAAGGGTGTGACGCTCCTATCTGTGTCACCTTGTTTACAGGTACATTCGTCATCTGAGTAACACGAGCGATGAAGACTTTGCGACTTTGCGCGAAACGATGTGGACCATTTTGGAAGCTGCAAGCAAACTCAAAGGTGCAGTTTGAAGACAGTCTGGTTTCTTCCCCAATGCGGCAACGAAATTTGAAACTTGACTCAACAGTGTTTTTCCTTGACAGTTTCGATGCATCAGTTTTCCAGTGGCTAATTGTTCTGCCATTTCAGCGAGTATGAAAGAAAAGCCTGCGGACCTTGGGGCCACGAAGGAACCGGTGGAATCGACACTGGTGCCTGGAACAGAATCGTGGCAGTCAGGTGAGTGACCAGCTGAACACAACAGGTTTCCTTGTCCGCCTTGTTCGCCCTGCAGTCGGAAGGTTTCTGTCATAAATAGAACCCGCTGTCAATTTGATAGCTCCAGTTGGGAACAGCAAGGCTTCAGTGGTGATGTGTTTCGCAAGAGATAATGACCGGTTGTACCCCATTTCATTTCCGTTCCTGTTATTGAACCCGTGAAGCACTTGGAGTTTTCGAGGGTTGCTGCAGCCAATTTGTTGAGGTTATTGACCTTTTGTTTGTCGCTACAGATTCGAGCAATGAAGACGACGATTATTTTGAAGAAGACGACAACATGTTCTCCCGCTTGGAGGAAACTCGGGCGAAGCTGGAGACCGAACTCGGATGCAACACTTTTCTCAAGGCCTACAAAACTGTGCAGGTTAGTTTTTTATCCTTTTGTTCGTTCCCTCAAGGGGTTTGTGTCGTCTTTGTGTTGGTTTTACAGCCCGCGTCCATGAAGTTGCGGAAGCGGGCTGGAAAATCACCTTGGCACCCGTGTGTATGTCGACGAGTTTCACACCAACTGGTGTGACCAGATTCCTCACACCAGCTTACGGTAGGGATGAATCTGTCACACCAACTGGTGGAGTCTGTGTCCACCACAGCAACTGGTGGGGCCATATCTACCCATACTAACTGGTGGAGCCAGATCCACCACACCCACTGGTGAGGCCAGATTCACCACACCCACTGGTGAGGCCAGATCCACCACACCAACTGGTGAGGTCAGTTGGTGGGGTAACAATCTCCCACATAACGGAGCCAGATCTGTATCTTCGACTGGTGGGTCCGGCGTTGGTTGTTGTGTATTTGGCGGGCACGGGCTGTTCCGTGCGCTGGCATTCTTGTTCTTTCCTTGCGAGAAAACCTCAAATGAATCGTGAGTACAAGACTACAACAAATAAAGAACCGCCAGCAGGCGGAAGTGTCTTCTTTGTCCTTCATGTACACGACTGTAATTATATCAGTGGGTTGTTTTTCTGTTCGTGAGTTTGAGGTTTACTCCATTGTCTTCCATGTCCTCTCTGTTTCACGCTCAAAGGCAAAATGCGTGAAGGTAAGTGGACGTCTGTCGTGAAACTGCCTCTCTGTGACTGGCTCTTTGTCATTGCACCGTCCATTCGTGTTTAACTGGATAATAAGACTGTAAGGCTTCATTTCTACCGCATCACGATCCTGTCATTTGACAGCGAGACCAGGTTTGTGAGTGGTCTTCTGAGTCACGTATCTCTGACCCTCCTATTGAAGAGTTTTAGCAGAACCGTGCTACCGGTACAGGCTATTGATCTCCGACGAGACTTTTGTCATGGATTGCTGAACGAAAATGGTTTCTGAACGAGTGCGTAGCACAAGTTCAGTAACTAATTTGAGTTTAGAGCGTATAAAGTTGTGTCAAGTTCCATATCCCACTCAAACATTTTCTGTTCAAGGTAACCAAAAGAATACCAAAAATAACTTTTGCAGATCAATCTTTTTACAGTTTGTCACACCTCATTGATTTTGCCCTGATGTTCAAACAGTTCAGTTTACATGGGTTACCGAACGACGAAAACAATACTTCGTGCCCCAGTTGTCAGTCGGTGACACATCTCCTTTGGTCACTCGTCATTGGCCATCAGTGCAAAACGGGGTGTCTGTGTCACTGAACTGGCAGCCAGTTCCCCACAAGGAATGAGAACCCCTGGTTGCTAAAACTGGCCATTGACTGATGAGAACTGCAGTCTGAACACATCACGTGTGACTTTTGAGAATTTGAGTTCGTCGCACGCGATGCTCTAAGTTTCCGCACACGAGCGCTTGGGTTTCGTTCTCTGTGAAACTGACACTTCTTTGTGGATTTAGATTGGCCATCGTGCGTGACTCAAGTTTCCTCTTTCCGTGCAAAGTCAAAGGTTAAAAGTCTTCATATTGCCTTTCGTCCATGATTTCTTCTCCACACTTGTGGACCTCACCAGGAATGACAAACAAACAGACTCGAGACGCAGCAGAAATGTCTTATTTCCGTTTCCAGGCGATCCATGAGGACGAGGATGAGAACATGGAGCAGGGCGTCGAGCACATCGCGTCGTTGCTGGGCGACGACAAGATGTATCTCTACCCGTCCATCCTCCAGCTCGTCATGGCCGACGGCGTCTTCGCTGAAGGTCAGTGAGCATGATCTGTCAGGAAGAACCGGGACTTCCGGTGAACGCGAAGGTGTGACGCACAAGACGAAAAGGTGACGTTAGAGTCCGAATGAAAATTCCTGGTGTGGAGGGGGGCTGCAAGATTTTGTTGAGAGTTGCTGGTCTTTGCAATATTTTTGCGCTCTCTGAATCTAACAGGATGACGTGAAGTGTGACATTCTGAAAAACGCACTTGCTGTCAAAAAGAAAGCGCTCTGTCCACGAATTGGATCTGTCACGACAGTTTCAAAGTTCGTTCTTGTCACATTATATGGAAATGTCAAGAAGCTGATGGACTGACTTCAGGTTCCAATCTGAAGTTCATGAATCGTTTGACACGGGTGAAACAAACGTTTGTCGTTCAGTTGCATTGGGATGTGCGTCAGGTGAAGGATTTTTGGAGTTCCTTCTCTCACATTATACCACGAGTGCAATATCTTCAAACATGAAATCTAAGAGCGTGACCGTTCATTCTCTGGCCAGTAATTACACTCTTCATGTTTGCAGACATTTCACTTGTGGTATACGTTAACTATTTCACTCATCAGTGTTCAATATGTGAAGAAAGAACTCGTGCTGTGCACTCATTCATTCTGAACACATATTGAACGCTGATTCGTGCAATATTTGTGACATCGCAACTTGACGATTGGAGGATCTGGGCATCTAATTGTTGAAAACATTTTGACGTGATGCCGAGCTCTTCAGTGGTGTTTGTTTCTCAACAGCCACTCCCGATATGTTTCAGATAATGACTGAAGAATGAAGAGAAGATCGCAAAGCGAAAATTTATGACAAGAAAAATATTCTGGCAGTTGCAATGAAAGTCGATGGTGCACCGAAGCGTTTTTCAAAGGTCCAATCAAAGAACAAGTCTTTCTTGTGGTTGTGGATGTTGTGTGGGCAAATGCTGTCAAAGGCGACTTTTTTGTGCAGATATGTGGAGAAAGTTTGGGATGGAGCGCGTGTTTTCCTGTCAATTCTGCATGACTCGTAGACGACTCGGACTGGACAGCTCTGTGTACACAACCAACGTGTAGATATTGTCGATTACCTCAAGCCACACCGCTCCGGAAGTTGTGTCGGTTTCCAACTGGTGGCTCAGAATATGACCAAGTGTTCTTTGCGCACACGGACATCGTGAGTGTGAATTTGACGAAAGTTATGTGCCGGTATTTTGCCGAGGCCAGAGGCCCCCTACATTTTCACCTGTACTTGATTTTATTCCGTCCACGGATTTAGCGATGATTGTCTGGTCAGTTTGCTTTCCAAAGACGTCACCTGTGAACTGATCCTTCGGAAATCTTAGTCTGTGATCACTCGAACGAGTTCAATAAAATTGCTCGACTTAGAATCCAACTTCTCGATTTTTTGCGAGTTTTGATTGACGTCACTCGCACAAAAAAGTGCACGAACGAAAGTTTACATTTGGATATATCTGCTTTCTGGATGTTCTTGCGCACAGACTTGTAGAGCAAAGTTTTGTGACAATTGAAATTGTGGAGTATTCGAAGGACAAGAAAATAACGAAAACTGCACATGTGCGTGGTTGGTGGCCCCCACCCGACAGGCGTAAACATTTCAAGGCTCTGTTCCATTGCAGAATCTGACAAAAGTTCCCGAGGAATTGGCTGCATGCGGTGACTGACATTTCGAACAGCACATACATCTGAAAGGTTTTGTTCGCTGTGGGAAACAGGGCTTTTGTGAAGTAACAAAGAATCCCATTTACCGCACGTTGGTAGGACCATTGCGACGGCATTGGATCTGAAAGCTCTTGTTATGCGGAGTCGGCCTTGAATATTTCGGTCAACAAGGGTGACCGACCGCGCGACGCTGGTATTGGTTTCTCATTCACAAGGTCGTTCTCGTCTCACATTTCCAGTCTCCAGACGGAATATTGGATTTGAAGTCCACGTTCCTTTTCTGGGCGTACAGAGCACGCCCAACATCCAACCCATGCACGCACCAGCGCCTGGGCGTGATTTGTGTTCGCTTGGATTTGAACAACCAGAAAGCCATGCAGTTGACACACAAGATTTGTTCTGTTTGGCGACATGACCATCCACCGTGGATGTCTGGAAGAACAAATAGATTTCAATCCAACTGCTGAATAGAGTTGGTGTTGCCGTTGGAACACTGACAGCTCTCACAACCTCGGCGTTCTCTTTGTGAAAACAACCGATTTTCTGCACGTTTGAAAAATATAGCTCCATGGAGCTCGCGATGATTTGAGGAAATTTCAGTTGCTCTGATTTGGCTTGCTCTGATTTGGCTTGCTCTGATTTGCCTTGCTCTGATTTGGCTTGCTCTGATTTGGGTCACTCAGATTTGGCTTGCTCTGATTTGGGTCACTCTGATTTGGCTCACTCTGATTTGGCTCACTTTTTTGTCAAAATTCTTAC
>JAAUXT010077928.1_pt1 | contig 17449 bp, 22 predicted proteins | sample 7278171 | NCBI WGS metagenome assembly JAAUXT01 (sample SAMN14350112, study PRJNA611818) | marine sediment metagenome | isolation source: surface marine sediment (1.8m) | place: French Polynesia: Moorea | collected 2018-08
CTGCGCTTCCTCGACCATCAGGGTTCCCGCCTCGGAACTTCTTGTTTCAAACGTCGCGCTTAAACTCCCCGATCTCTTGTCCAGAAGTGAGCGCTCAAACGCTCGGTCAGAAAGGGCAGTGAGCGTTGGCAACCGAGTGCAGAAAAGGCAGAGCCGGACGCATCCAGTGTGAACGCAGATGCACGCACACACAGACGCACACACGTACTCACCCTCTGACACCCACATAGTCTGTCTCTCTTTCTCTCCAAACACACACACACACACACACACACACACAAACGGACCCTCTTGCAAACACACACGTACACTCACGCACACACACGCATACAGCCGCCCGTGTGTTCCATCTCTCTCTGCACTGTTTCCAATCCTCCTGAGATGGAGAGAAACGCTCAAACAGTGAATCTCCATCAGATTCCAGACAAAACATCGTACCGCTTCCCTCACAGCCTCCGGTGGATCCAGGGCCCTCGGGCCTGTGCCCCTCTCGCTCTTTCACCTGCAGGAAATTTTACTTCGTGCTGATACACTGTTACTTGTGGGTGCAGTTGCTGGAGTGGAAGCATCCCCCTCTCTGGGGTTCGGGTTCGGACTGCCTCCCCCGACCAAATCGCAGATCCGCTGGAGGCACCGTTCAGCAATTGAGACTGGAACAGACAGACTCCTCCTGCAGTGTTTCCGTTCTCACCCGCGGTATTCACCTACGGAGGCAGATCACTTGTTGCGATGTGGCCGGATTCGTTCCTTCCATTCTCTTCGTGCCAGACACGCTCCGGAACCGTTACATCCACCAAGAGAATTACATCCAGAACGACGATGAGAACAAGTCTCCAACGCGAACAGTGCAAAAAAAGTCCAGAAAGGTGTTTCATGTTTTTCACCTGGATTGGTGTTGCACGCTGATTGCAGCTGGGATACACTCCCAAAACTCTGTCTGCACGGTGCATCCATTGGCTGCATGTACTCGTAGAAGAGTGTTCGCATTACAAACACGAGTGTAACACCCAGGGGCTACATCAACAAGAGTGTCACATCCAAAAGACAGTTTGACGCATGGATCTGCCCCAAGTCACACTCGCTCGTATCTGCTGAAGCGTTTTCAAAGTGCTTTTCCTGCATGGACGGATGTTCTCCATTGAAATGTTCCTTGACGTACACTCGTTCGTCAGTGGGCGTCAACCTGACAGGGTTTTTCCCATTGGCCTGGTCAAGTAGTCTGGCTGACCCACGGATACACCGTGTCGAGCTGTCTACCATGGCTGCTTGAGAGAAGGAAGGACACTAAACGCGGCAGGCGATACCTGTTGTCCGTGCGCAAGTCAGTGGGTCGAAAGCACTTGTGTACCAGCTGGGTGCGTGAAAGGGGCTCAACCCATACAAGGCTCTGGCTCTGCACCCACTGTTTCATTTTCAACTGCTGTTCTGTCTCTGTCTGTCTGTTGTCTGTGTCTGTGCTGTTATCGAACAACTTGCAAAGCTTCCAAGAGTTTGGTTTTCTTCCCGCCCCGGGGTGAGAAAACAATAGGCAACAAGATGCACTACACGCCACCTCTTCGCCACCTCCACTGAAGGTTGACTTCTACAGCTTGCGTAATTGTGATCCACACTCCAATTGATCCAGGATTGAGGTCAAAGAGCCCACACCGATTTGCAGGATCCAGAACGCAGGTGATGGAGTCCAAATCATGGAGGCACACTCCAACAGGAACAAGACAAAAGGATTGGCATCTGTGGTCAACTGTTGAAACCGGGGACGGGAGCTGACCCCAAGTCCGTGGATCCGCAACAGCTGGCAAAAAGGGAGTTTCAACACTTACCTCCTGAGTAATGTGGTGTGGTTGCGTGCATGCAACTGCTGTACTGTGGTACGCCACTGAATCACACGCAAAGATTTTGTCCACTTCCTTACAGCAGCTCGATCCCCGTGAATGGTTCCTTTTCTTCCACCCACAATGCGCATGTGCACAGCATGGGAACAGAATGCACACGCGCGTACGCGCGCGTTTCGCGTTGTGTCGACGACGCAGCGTTCAGTACGCTGCAGCGTTGGGACGCAATCACTCGCGCGTCCATTGTGAACCTGGCCAGTCTCCCAAGTGATGCGTTCCTGACCCAGATATTCTTTAGCGTTGACGTCAACACGTTGACGTCAAGAACGTCACCACATCCAATGCAGCTAGAACTCGCTCAGTTCCAGAACAGACCATGCATGTGCTTTGAGAGTGTGTTTCCCCTATCTCACAATTAACGCAGGTGAGTTTCTCACTCGCAACTCGGAGCAGCCTTCTCATACCCAGCACAGCAGGTACTGCGGCCTGCGCCGTACCCACCACACACCGCACCTCCTGTGCGGTGCAGGGCTGCACCGACTATCCGCACAACCTCGCGCTAAGCAGAATCGTGTGGCAGACAAACAGGACTTCAGTCAACAAAATCACTTTCTTGGAAAGATCGGGTTTGGTGTGGTTGAGTTGTGTCACTTGACGGGGGATTTGGATCCAATCGGGTTGTCGGGACACGACCTGCGTTGCGCTTCAGTGGACAGGACTTCCCCCGATCAGAGCAGAGAATCCCCTCAATGATGTACTGTTGTTGTTGATGAAAGGCAGAACGGGGGCGGATCCTGGATCTGTTTTGGGGCGGGTCCAGGATCTGGTCAGGGGGATTACAGAACGGAATTTTTGCGCGACGAAATGTTGTCCCCACGAAAATCTTGGTCAGCCTTTCGCACCATTTCTTCAGCTCACGCGTTTGGTTGGAACTTGATGAAAACAGCGCGTCGCACGACATACAAGCTTGTAAATTGAGCGAACCAAATTCAGTTTGTCAGTTCCACCATCGTGATGCCTGAACGAAAGACGATTCTATCCACACGGGTTGTGCTCGATCCAAAACGACCATGTTCACCATGACGCTACCGATATTGACACGGCTGAACAAAACTTCGGAAAGTTGCCGACTCAACACCCACCCACGTTGGAAAATACAGCCAAATTTCTTCGGTCATTCTGTGTATCAGAAGGACCCTGAATAGAAACGTTCGGAGAGTGTGAAAAACATCGAGCACAAATTTTTTACAACATTCAACAAAGCATGAAAATTGGTCAAATGTGTATTTTTATTGCGGACCAGTGTACATCTGCATAGCAACAGATCAGCAACTGTATAGCAATCTGTATGGCAAATCAGAACGGCTCTTTGGTTCTGTTCGTGCAGGTGATAATCTCATGAGCCTCAATCACAGATGCGGCACAATACAAATCTGCGACAAACTCTGGAAAAGGTAAACCACAAACTATCGGTGTTTGGCCTCCCCTCTGAAACCGTTCATGGCCTTGTCCATTCCGATGAGCCGGTACAGAAGGACGGTCACTTCTGTTGGAAGAATGCTGAAAACAGACAAAAAGGATTGCCAGAATAATTCATAACTCTGTGTGTGTCTCCCAGCACATCGCCCTCGTTGACACGCAGAAGCAAAGTGGACGTTTGCAGAAAAGACCTGGCAATGGCACAAACGGCTACAGTATACTGTCACTGCTGCAGAAGCACATCCCGAGAAGTCGCTCTTACCGCGCATTTCTCCTGCTGCGCTGCGGCCGGGACACACACACACACACACACACACACACACACACACACACACACACACACACACACACACACACACCTTTTCAGAATGAAGAAGACGTGCATGATGCGCGGCATGATCAGTTCGCGCTTGTTGAGCAGCACCGCCCTCACCGTCTTCGCGGCGACGTATTCTTTGTCAAGTGGAGGAAACCAATGTGAAAGTCTGCAAGAAAACAACAATGACTGCAAAAAGAGGACGCAGACACACCAACCTGTCAGTTATAATTTGTGTGACGACTTCACTTGGGAAATTCAGCATATCTCGAAACGCCTCGTACGAGACGCTGCCAATCAGCTGCTGGAACGCCAGCGCACGGACCATTTGTGTGTCGCTGAGACGGGCACACCGTATTCAGTGTTACTTTCTCCAACACGTTTCACCAGTGAACCAAGTCTGATTTGTCACACCATAATTTGTGCGATCATAACACAAAGCTCAAGTCTGTCCACATCTCTGTGCCCGTCCAAATGCAGAGTGTCCAAGAACTGACCTGTGCGACACCCCCGCAAACATGTCTGTGTTCGTCTGGCCGGGATACACGTTCGTTACGTGCACACCCATTTTCTTTTCTCGCAAAACTTCCAAGAAGACAGATTCAGACAAAGCTCTGAAAGAAAACAACATTCTTGTGACACCCGAAATGCATCTTTACCACAAAAGGAAAGCAAGGCTAAAGGGGCGAATCCCCCCCCCCGACACACACACACACACACACACACACACACACACACACACACACACCAAGGCTAACCTCAGGAAATTCGTTGTGCCTCTATTTTTTGCGACGCCGAATTGTTTCAAAGTTGAAGTCAGGCTCACAAGGGGATTCGGCCCCCTCTTGACCAGATTCTGGCTCCTTGTGCCCCCCCCCCCCCCCAATACAGCAATGCAACCTGCGTGAGTACAAACCGGTTGGCGTATTTGGAAGCGCAGTAGTCCGCAGCACCGGCGAGTCCCATCTTTCCCAGCGTCGAGTTGATGCTCACGATGTGGCCGTGGTCATTCGTCAACATGTCGGGCAGGAACTCTTTGATTGTCTGAAAATTTGGTCAAACGGGAATGAAGGTGAACTTTTTGACATTTCAATCGCACTTTGTTGGGAATCAGGTGCTCAAGAATCCACACAGGGTTTGCAACGGAACGGTTGCCACAAGTGAAAGGTCGAAGTTCTCACCCAAAACTGGCCCAACGTGTTGACACCGATGGTCCGACATATGCTTTCTGCTGAACTGTCAATCACAGATTTTCCACTCAAACATCCCGCGTTGTTGACTAGAATGGTGACGTTTCCCACTTCCTCCAAGACCAATTTGGCCTGAAATGAATATCCATTCGTTGCGACAAATTTCCCCAATCCTCGCCAGGGGAGAACCAGGATCGGCTCAAAGGCAGTGGGACGAACCCCCTGCGGAGACCCAAACGCAACTTCAACTTTCAAAGATTAGACACGCAACTTTTGTTTCAATTTTGCATTTTGATTGCAAAATTCGGGGTTCAAATTATTTTTTCTTCTGGGTGTTCGCAGGGGCGTTGGGGGCCCCACACAGAACAAGATAACGCGGGTTCTTCTCACCTGTTCCGCCACTTGATCCGGGTCGCTGACATCACACACCATGAACGTGCAGGCAACTCCGTAGATCCTGACTGCTTTCGCTGTGGCGCCCAACGAATCAGCATGCCTTCCCCACAAAACGATCTGCAATAGTCAAACAGCTCAACATTGCAGCAATAGCTCCAATCAAACCAGCCAGTGTGCTTTGGTCTTCTGTCGATCGGATGGGATCAATATGATCTTGAGTGGCTCGGGATAATCTGGGCGTTTCCCTCCGGACGAACCTCACGTAGCATGAAACATGGAAATCTGGTTCAAAGCACAGTTCCTGCATTATCTCGTGAGATACTTCGCTTCCCCGAAAATCCACGGGTTTTGCCGGCTTGAAGTGGCGGCACAGGTCATGTCCTCAGCGCACTTTGTCCATAGAACACAAACTTTGCACTGCTGCACTGTCGGTACACTCGCCACAAAATCACAACATTTTTGTGCCCACAAACCCAAGCTCGTCCAAACCTGTCCACTTCCCATCCGGATGAGTTTCGACGACTTTGCTTCATTTCTTTTGTCAAGATCAACATTCACACCAGTACTCTTTTCGTTTTGAATCCTGTGATAAATTTGGAACATACGAGGCTCATTTCACTTCTGATGCGCGCTGCATGTTGATATCAATTCAAGCACTTGACAGTTGCGTAAGGCATTTGACCGCAATTTGAGGGTACTGGCCGGTTACCCATTATTCAAACCAAAACAAAAACAAAGACTGTTTGGCAACAAAGTGCACACTGTGAGAACTGTGCACCTTTATTTGCGACCTTCGAAGTAGTCCCCATTCCAGTGGACGCAACGCACCCACCGCATTGGCCAGGTTTTCAGCATGGTTTCCCTGTACTGGTCGGCAGTGATTTGTCCTATCTGATGTCTGACAGCATGCTCAACCTCGTCCAAATTCCAGAACCTGCGCCCTCTAAGAGGTTTTTTCAAGGTGGGGAATAGCCAAAAGTCCGATGGCGCGAGATCAGGAGACAGAGCTGGGTGGGACATGGTTCTTTGTCCAGTGAGGAGCAGGTGGAGCTTTGTGTCTTTGGACCCATGGGCAGGGGCATTATCCATATGTAGCACTCTCCTCTGTCTTGGTCTCTTCACCCTCAGGGCACACTTGAAACATCCCAAAATTTGTAGAAATGTGGGTGTGTCGACAGTGCCTCCACGCAGGAACTCAAAGTGTATCATCCCTTTGTAGTCAAAAAAAGCCACCAAGAGTACCTTCTTGATTGAAATGGTTCTTCTTGGATGCACCGGTCTGGGTTCCTCAGAGGACAACCACTGAGAGGCTTGCCTTTTCAACAGGGGGTCGTATTGATAACACCACGCCTCATCCATTGTGACAATCTTTTTCAAGAAAGAAGGGGTGTTGCGCGCAGCTGCCAGCATGTCCCTGCTGTGTTGGAACCTCTCCACTATGTGCCGAGGCGTCAGGAAGGCTGGGAGGAGCTTGGCACATCTCAGCTGCAGGTGGAGGTCACGCCTGATGATCCGGTGCACTGTTGCAGGGTTGAGACCGGTTTGGTGTACAAGAGAAGCGACAGTGACAGACTTATCCAAATCTATGAGAGCTTTGACTGCTGCAATGTTTCCTGGACTGCGACCTATTCTTTCCTTTGGTGCTCGTTGTAGATCCACAACTGTTGTTCTGCCTGCCTTGAAGGACTGGAACCAATGCCTGGATGTGGCGACATGCATGGTGTTTGCACCATAAACTTGCTCCAGAGCCGTGCACGCCTGCATATGAGTCCACCCAAGTTGATAACAAAACTGCAAATTCACTCTTTGGATGAGCTTGAGATCGAGCACCTTCACCCTCCCCATCTTGTCGCAAGAACAACACCATTTGTGAACACTTGGCAACATCAAATTTTGACAGAGTAATGACCGGAGACAAAGTAATCAAGGCACCGACCGATCTGGGCCACAACCGATCGATAGAGTTCAATTTGGCATGCCAAATCAACATGCAGCGCGCATCAGAAGTGAAATGAGCCTCGTACTCGTACCCCAGCTTCTCACTGGAAACTTGAACATAGATCTACGAGGGGTAAATCTCGACTGGCGCCTTTATGTGATGCTGAGCGACAAGGTGTTCTGCCTCGTTTCTTATGCGGAAACTCATTTCAGCTTCTCCTGCGAGCTGTGTCTAAAGCAAGCAAAGCAAGCACCAGAAGTGGCTTGCCCCTCACAAACACAAATGTGAACTTACGTGTCTTGGAGTGAACTTTGCGAACTCCACAGCCAATACCCGACCGAGACCTTTTCCACCACCAGTTATGAGAACGATTTCGTTGCGGATGTTCTTGTATCTCTTGTAACCCACAAACCGCAACACTGGGTTCAGGAACGAGCGAAAAATGGCGTAGAAAATTGAGAATGTGACCACGATGAGATCGGCCACAACAGTTATAAGTCCTCCTTCTGGGTTGTCTTCTTGCCTGTGAATGATGTTTGCCATCTTTCCTGCTTGAAAACTTTTGGCTGCAATATCAACAGATTGTGTTGATCATGTTGCGAGAAGTCATGCCTACATCAGTCAGGTGCTGCTCAAACCTGCAATATAGACAAATTGCTTATCTTGCTACAAGAACATTGGCGAATTGAAATCAACTGACTTGAAGTTTAGTTTCATTTTGCTTGTTTTCTTGTTGCATATGTCTTTCTGCCTGTTTCGAAACTGAAAACCTTCTTCCTCAGCTGAACTTACCACACCGGAACTGTGCGTACAAATACATCTCAAAACTGCTTTATTCGTAACAGGAACGTTTCGTTTTTCAGTAATGTACGTGCAAATAACAGAAAAATAATATACGTACTTGACTCTAATTGTTATAAATTAAATGTTTTGTTGTGAAAAGTAATATGCAAGCATGAAACAACTCGAAGTGCAAGGCAGTCTGATGGCTCGGAATCCAAAAGCAGTTTGTTGGTTTGAAAACAGGAGACAACCACACACGCGACAGCTGAGGAATCAAGCAGAAAACAAGAAATCAGTCAAGAATGTCTTCGGATCGTTGGTGGGTTGTTCTTACACGGGCCGACACAGTAAAGGTCGATGTGTGTGTGTCATAGTCACGCCATTCTGGAATCGGTGTTCAGACCCCTCGGCCTTCGATGCAAAATCGGAGGGTCCTGACTGGAGACCTGTTGGACAGACCCTGAACATGACGACCGTGCTGGCTGAGAGCCGTATGGTTCAGCACGTGTCTCCACAGTCGGACGCACACGTGTACACACACACACACACACTGCACGCATGTACCCACAGAGTCCTACTCTGCGTGCACACACACACCACACAACTCAGAGACGCCACAAGTCACTTCTCAAGACCGCGAACAAACAACGAAACTCGTGACGTGAGCCATTTTGCCAAATTCAGTGTGGGTTTTGGGGCTCCTCCAATCTTTAATCCTCGAAACCAAAGTTGAACCTGCATGTTCGTTTTCTTCCTTTGGCAGCGTGTACTTGGATTACAACGCCACGACTCCACTGGAGCCGGACGTTTTGACGAGTATATCCGAAGCATTGCGCGACTCATGGGGTAACCCGAGTTCTTCGCACGAAGCTGGTAAGACCCAGTCACAAGAATGGATTGTTTCGATCTTCCAGCTGGTTCCACAAAGCTGTTTGGACAAGATGAAACAAGCAAAATTGAACTTTCCGCCAAAGATCGTGAGATGATATGGTTGTCCGTGAAAGCGCTTCGTTTTGTTGCACGAGATGCGTACGATCTAAATTCTGGAAACGCGAGGTGGTGTCAAATTTAGATGGTTTCCCCTGAAAGATTCAACTTGAAATCCGTCCTGCCTGGAGAACAAACGCGCTCACTGGAATACATCGTGGATGTGGATTCCTTTTCAGGCGTGTCCGCGAAGAAAGTTATCGACCATTCTCGTGCGTGCGTTGCAGAAGCCGTGGGAGCAGCACCCAATGGTACAAGAGTGAACTTATTGTCGCGTCAGAAGTTTTGCTGTACAATGTATTTTTGTGTGTCTGCAAATTTTTTCCATCTCTTTATGTTTCAGACATTGTTTTCACGTCTGGAGGCACTGAGGTAGGTCCACCAGGACACAAAATTTGTTCGTATTTCCTCCAGCGTCATCAACAAACTGTGCAGCACGTGTGTGATTATGTTTCAGGCCAACAATTGGGTCATCTACTCCGTGGTGAAGAATGCTCGTCTCCACGCGAGAATAGACGAGAAGTCTCCAGCGAATCAGCAACAGATACCACACATAATTACCACCAATCTGGAACACGATTCTGTCAAGCTCGTCCTGGAAAATCTGGAAAAGGAACAAACTGCCGGTGAGTTCGTTGTGCGATTTTCTTCTTGCCTTCTTTTTCACCTGAAAAATGAAACAAGCTCCCCCCTGGATACACACACCTCCTCAGAGACGTGAACTGTCGCAAAATGTCGGAAATTTCGTTCTGTGACTTGTCTTCCAGTTGTCACGTACGTTCCGGTGTCAAAGCGAACAGGCTGTGTGGATGTGGAAGACGTGCTCGCTGCTGTACAGCCCAACACGTGCCTCGTCACTGTGATGATGGCCAACAACGAAACCGGAATCATTCAGGTGAACCTGATTTCTGCTGATCTGTGGGGTGGTTCCAGGGGCCAGGTCTCTCTCCTGACCTTCGGCAAACAAACATCAGCCTCCTCAGTTTGTACCGGAGGTGAAGTTGGTCTCCAAGGAGGGGGCGGGGTCGGGCTCCCCTGAACCAGATGTTACTGTTTTTCGCGAATCCACGCGCACTGAAACTGAGTTCCTCATGCGGATCTTTTTTTCTGTCGATGTGCAATGCAGCCTGTTCGTGAGATTTGTGAGCGACTCAAACAGTTGAACATCCGAGAGAAAAGAGGACAACACTACCGGATCTTCCTCCACACCGACGCTGCACAGACCGTTGGCAAAATACGAGTCGACGTCAGTGACCTGGGAGTGGACTACCTCACCATTGTGGGACACAAGGTGAGACTCGTCTGCCTTCACTACCCCCCCCCCACCCGCCGCAGCAGTGTTTCTGGCAGGGATGACGTCACAATTCGAACGCATAACGTGTTTTGTGGCACCCCCGGTGTCGTTGTTGAACACAAACGCTGATCACTGATTCCCCACAGCGTTTGAATCGAGGCGCAGTGCCTGCACTTTCCTCCATCAGGAATATGTTTGTGCAGACTTGGGTCTCCCCCTCTCCAGCACCCGACTCAACCTCAGACGTGCAAAACTTTCAGTTTTACGGACCTCGAATCGGTGCTCTGTATGTGAGGGGTCTTGGAAGAGACACTCCTCTACACCCACTGTTCTACGGAGGTGGCCAAGAAAAGAACCTCAGACCGGGGTGGGTTGACCTGAAGGTTCTGAGATTGCAAGAGTTAATTTTTTCAAAAATAAAGTTCTTCTGTCCAACTAAGGAGTCTGGACTTTCGTTTCAGAACGGAAAACACAGGGATGATTGCAGGGCTCGGAAAAGTAAGTGGTTTGTTTGGTTTTTGCAGCTGCACCCTGTGTTGGTCTTGCTTCGTTCGTTCTGTGAATTTCTGACTGCTTCTTCAGGCTGCAGAACTTGTCACGAAAAATTTGGAGAAGTACCAATCGCACATGAGTACCTTGCGGGATCACTTGGAAGAAACTTTGACGGTAAATATTTTTCTCATAGTTGGCTGACCAATGTCGCTCGGGCTGCGACGGTTTTGTGAGGCAGCGAACACGGACGCCATCTTGTGTGCTCAGCAGAGCTTGGCTCCGCTGAACCCTGAAAAAAATGTTCACCTCCCCCTCGTTTTGAAAGCCTGTTTGTCCCCTGGCTCCCCTCCAGGGATGCGTCCGAGATGCGTGCTCGCTGCAGACCGTGCTGTTCAGGTCAAGTGCAGCAGCTAGCGACGACCGCAACGCCGGACCACGGTCCGCCGTGTCGCCTGTCATCATTTGATGTGAAAAGAAATTTGAGATAACATAAATCTACTTGCATGCATTGTGTTTTGTCATTGTCGTTTCAAGCAAACTTTTGGAGACAAAGTGCATTTCAACGGGAAGTTGAAGGGCAGTGAGCGCATCCCGAACACATGCAACTTCTCCCTCGTCGGACAAGGTCTTGAAGGTGAGTCCCTTGAGCTCAGATTCGCGCGATGAAACCCAGATGGTGGGCTGTACCATCGCATTCACCCGTTTGTTGTTCGCACACAAGTTGCAGCCCATCGTTTTGCGTGCATTTCATTTTGTGGTGGTGCAGTCCCGCGAAAATAATGGCAAACACACTCAAGAACAGAATGCACTTCCTTTGACGCTCAATTTCGAATGTGCGTCTCACATGTGAGTGAATGAGGTTCTTTTGCCGTTTGAAGGAGGACGAGTGCTGGGCAGATGCTATCATCTGCAGGCGAGTGTTGGAGCTGCGTGTCATTCCGGGACAGGGTCAAAGTGAGTGAACTCGTGTCTGAAGTTCGGGTTTGATTCGCACCACTGGCAGTGCCTGCACTTCGAGAGATTGCGCAGTTGGAGACGCGTCTGTGTTTATCCGCGCAAGCATTCTTGTTCACACAGAGCGTCGCCGATTCTGTTGGCCATCGGGGTGCCACGTGACATCGCGAAGAACGCCGTCAGACTCAGCGTCGGCCGCGAGACGACGAGAGAAGACATCGACCTGGTCATAAAGGATCTGCAAAAAGCAGTGGAAAGTCTCCAGAAGAAGCCAAAGAAGGCTTGAGGTGGACGTCTGCTCAGACAAAAGTTCCGGAACTTTTTCGCACGATCTGTGCAACGATTTCTGCACGCTCATTGCATTGCCAAAATTGGGAAGGAACAGTGCTCAGGTTTTGTGTGGAGACCCAAATGGCAAAACTCATCAACGGGCCAGTTCTGGCTGAAACGAAAAAGATCAGTGTCAAATTTGTGAGGGAAGAGAAGCGATGTTGGTCCGACGAAGGTGCGGTGATTGTGTAGAGGAGCTGGTTGTTCCACGGGCCCAGTACTTCCAGGACGGTTCCGGTGCAGCTCTGGATTTCGTGCACTAATTATATTTCAGGTGAACATTTTAAGTTACAAAGTGGTGAAATAAAAACCGGAATTTTTGGAGAGTTCAATGGTCCATGTGTTCAATGTGCGGAAAACATTTCGATTGCAACTGAAATTAGTTAGCAAGCTGGCACAGACAAGCAAAATTCTGGTGTTGAAGCAATGCGTTTTTGCTTGTTCGGAAAATTTGGAAGTTGCAAAACGAGTCCTCAGAGCAAAGACGATTATTGATTGTTCGGGTGCTTTGGCTCCTGAATCTGGCACCATTTGAAAGACAAACATAGCTGTTCGAGGCACATTCCTTTGGGAGGATGTGGTGGTCCTGATAAGGACCGATGTTTGGGCGGGTGAGGCGCTCAGCCACGGTCACGGGGCCTTACTTCTTCGCAGCTTTCTTGGCCGCGGGCTTTTTGGCCGCCTTCTTCGCAGCAGGCTTCTTCTTGGGCGTCTTCGCCTTCTTGGGCTTGGCGGCGGCTTTCTTCGGAGACTTCGCCTTCTTGGGCTTCGCTGCAGCTTTCGGCTTCTTCGGTGTCTTGGCCTTCTTGGGCTTGGCAGCCTTCTTCGGAGACTTGGCCTTCTTCGGCTTGGCTGCCTTCGGCTTCTTCTCCGCCTTCTCGATCTTGTAGGAGCCCTTGATCTGCTTCAGCTTGCCGTCAGCCACGGCCTTCTTGAGGTAGCGGCGGATGAACGGAGCCAGCTTGCTGGCGTCGCACTTGTAGTTGCCGGCGATGTACTTCTTGATGGCGGCCAGAGAAGATCCGTTGCGCTCCTTGAGGGCGGCGATCGCAGCGTTGACCATGTCGGCGACAGGCGGGTGAGCGGCGGCTGCCTTGGGCTTCTTCGGCTTCGCTGCCTTCTTCGCGGCGGGCTTGGCTGGTGCTTCTGCGTCAGACATCTTCGTTGCTGCTTCTTCCTTGGAGTGTAGAGATGATGCTTCTTTGCTGTTCGGCTGAGAACTGAATGCCGTGACTCAGCTCAGCCGCAGTTATATTCAGCGCGGAGCGAGGAGCGCGGACGTCTGCGGAACGCGACGCGCCAAGCTCACCGCCAGCCACACACCAACTCGTGTCGCCCCAAACCTGTCCCAACTTACCTTTACAAAAATCGCAATAACTTCGTTGATTTTAAAGATTTTACTTTGCCAGCTGGCAGTTTTATTCTTAAGAATATTTGCCAGGACACAGTACAAAAATTTTGTGAAAATGTTTGGCAAAAGCGCTGAAAAACAAAGGGGAAAGACAAAAGTTGCGTTCTGGAAACACACTTAATCGTAAATCCATCAATATTTCTCCCTTTTGTCTCAAATATTCTCACATTTTGATTACACAAACGTAAAATACACATCTTTGGCAACAAAATGAAGTTAGTTTTGTGAAAATCCGCCAATTCTAAGTTGACCAAATCGGTTGTGAAAGTTGGTGTGGCAGGCACAAAATTTCGTTCAGCGGTGCATCACTTCAACGTGTTCTCTGTGCATGCACTTGATTTACGAGTGACAAGTGTACTGATGCCAGCAAGTACAACAAGGTCGCGTCAAACTTGGTGATCCACGTTTCTGCAATTTTCTCAAATGTGAAATTAAACTTGCAACATTCACCACCATGGAGTTGGTGCCACCAGGTCACATTTTGTCTTTGAATCAGGCACCACATGGCAACCAACTGCATGAACGTTGGCTTGTCTTGAAACGCGGTTTAAAATGTGACAGTTGAAAAATTCTTGACAAAAATTGTTTTGCCGAAACTTTGAACATCAATTTCTTCATGAAATCGAAACATTCAGAGTGCGAAAACAAAAGAAAGGAAAATGCTTGCAGGGGTGAACCCAAAGGGTTGGTCATGGAGCTCGAGCCACGGTGAGGAGAGGCGTGATCCAAACTCTCAACAAATTTGCACACATATTCCCCAAGAAAAATTGAAGAGAAACTTTGTGTTGACGGCACCGAATGTCGTGTTCCCATTTGAAACGAATCATTTGGCCACCACGAATCCAAGGAGCCCACAGGGCCTGCCTCGACCCCCGATACCACAGGTTTTGGTGACGCCCATTCATGCACACGTTTCGTTTTCAAGGTTGCATGGAGTTTGCCCCCCCCCTCCTCCATCCTCTTACTTCAATTCTGAAGTCAAAGAACAGAGAAACCCAAATTGCGCTCAAGATTGGCAGAAGGGCTGAAATCAATTTTCGGGTTCAGGCAGTTTTCCCAACTGGGTGCTGGATCCACCCCTGCCTCATCCCAGGTTGATCCAGGGATCTCGGTGCCCAGCCCCAGCCCAGCCCAGCCCAGCCCTTCTTCTATTTTTCTGATTAGGTTGGATGTTCTGAACCATTTTCAACAAGAACACAACAAAAACAGAAAGGCTTAAAATTGTCAATTTATTTCCAAATTCACGACAGTAGATCTATTTGTCACTTGAGCTGCGAAAAAACAGAATTTGCCAAGAGACCTTGCAAGAACTCTCTGCGGACCCCGATTATTTCGTTGAGTACCCAAACTCGATGAGTTTATCTTGAATCCAAGGGACAAAGTACGTGACGTTGGTGAAAACCTTGGGGTACTCGGAGACGCAGCCGCCGACGTTGAATGACGTCAGCCCGATGACGTTAAACGTTCCGTCGTCCTGACGGATGGACAGTGGGCCTCCAGAATCACCCTGGATGGATGGACGTGTTGAAAGGAATATAAAGGTGCAAATCTGGTGAACCAAAGACGGATCCAGGTTTTGGATTTTGATGACCCCTGGGACCGAGGGGTAATTTGAAAATTCTTTGAAAATTTGTCACGCATTGCAAGCCCTGCTGCATAACTAGTATTTACTGCACGTGCAGCATTCCCCCCTCCCTTGGAATTTGTGCAGCTCAGTCCTGGAGGAACTCACATTGCAGGTGCTGCGGTTGTTGGAGCCACAGTATCCCCAGCACAGCATTCCGGGCAGGATGTAGTCTGGGAGGCAGTCGAAGCACTCTTCCTGAGACAGCACCGGGTTGTTCACGTAGTTCAGCACCCTCGGTAGCTCTCCGCCTGTTCAAATGACTGCAGTCCCTGATTGTCCTGCCCCAGTACACATGAGAGCTGAAGCACACTTGAGGCGTTTCAGCACTTTATCGCAGACCACAAGGCCGGTACAGCCTCCACACACCCTGGCTCACTTTACGGGGTCAACCTCAACCTCACCCTGCCCCCCCCCCCGGTGAAGTTTCCCTCCCTGACTTCAAGCTAAACGCACCCGATTCGAGGCGTCCCCAGCCGCTGGCCGATCCGTAGCTGCCCCCGTAGTCTCCCTCTGGTTTACACGCCGCCGTCACGTTCTCATAGTTAGGGATCGATTCCAGAAGCTACCGGTGAGGAAAACGCGTCGCATTAATTTGTACAAAGGGTGTGTGTGTGTGTGTGTGTGTGTGTGTGTGTGTGTGTGTGCGTGTGTGTGTGTGTCTTTTTTCCAACACGCAAACAAATTTATTTGACGTGAGTGCTGTGAAACAAATTCGAGGCACATTGCTCTGGCGGGTCCAGAACTCGAAAGGTTGGTACCCTTGTCACGTGAATATGACCCTGCACCATGAAGGAGGGTGCTGCCTCACCGTCCCCTGGAGGTGCGCACCCTGGACCAGGCTTCAATGGAAAAGGACGCAAATTGAATCCGCCCCTGGTGCCTTGGATCCACCCCTGCCCCACCGGGCACACTCTGGAGCCGTGGATACGCCCTGCCCTCTGGTGGGTCCGCGCTGGGTCTGTCCTGCCCCCCCCCACCAGATGCCGCACCTTGACGAGGGCGATGTCGTTGCCGCTGCTGCCGCTGCCTCCGTAGTCGTCGTGCAGGATGAAGAGCTCGACCCCGATCTCCCTCAGGTCGGGCGTCGGGTTGTCGAAGTCGTGGTCCCCGATTCGGATTGTCACTCTCTCGGGAACTCTGCGAAAAGGTCAGACTTGGATCCCAGATTGAGGTCATGGGCGCCACGCAACCTTGGGCCCGAAATTCCAAACTTGAAACATTTTGCCTGCCGTGCAAGATTAGGTGGATAATTTTTTCCGGAGTCGCGTGGGAGGAAAAAGAGAGGTAAAACTGCAGAAACATTTCGAAGTTCAGTCGGCGGAACAGTCGGGCGTGGTCCTGTGACCGCCTGAGCGCGAGTTTTTCCTTTGGCCGCAGAAAATATTTTTGCAGCTGACAGTTTTGGTTCACAGATCAGTCAGAATCTCTGGGCTTCGCCGCTTGGTCGACGGCTGGATCTGCCCCAAATTTGAGGGGTTCCGCCCCTTTGTTGGTTGTCAAAAACTTTGTTGTCTGCAGTTGCTAAATTCAAATCGAGGAATGCAAAGAGATGGAGGCGGGTATAAAGTGCGCCCGTTGACAGGGTGAAAGTACATTCTTGAAGATTGAATGTCGAATTGGGCTTGTGGTGCAAAATTTCCAATTTCCCGCCAGATTGCCGCGCGATTGGTTGCAGCAGCTGAACTGGCGCGAAATTTGAAGTTGCGCCGCTTTGCGCCTCTTCGCTCCAGCTGCTGCTGCTGCTGCTTTTGCTGGTGGTGGTGGTGGTGCTGCTGCATTCTGTTTCCCAATGGATGCGTCACCTGTGTCTGGGGCAGATTCGGGATGGGGCGGGGGAGTGAGGTGTAAGAATCCAGAGAAAAATCCAATTGATTCAAAGTTGTCTGAGGCGCATTCAGTCAGCGGGCCTCGTCCTACGAAACCCCATCGCCTTGCCCAACTCGCATTTGAATTGTTCCAGACGAAACCACTGTGAAACCGGCCTGAGTTGACGCAACGCGACACAACAGAACGAGGAACGCAGCGGTGAGAACGCGGCTCCACCTTCCGTCGTCGAGGCAGTGCGCGGCCGTGATGACCCAGGCGGAGTTGATGACGACCGCGCCGCAGCTGTGGCTTCCGTCGTACCGTAGTCCCGCCTGAAGGGGGGGGGGGCTAATGTACTCGCGCAGGCACAAAACGTTTTCCTTTTGCAGGGAACGTCTGGGGTCACTTCATCTTCAACAAGAAGGCTACGCCTAAAAAGCGTGTGGTCCATAGAAACGTTCGCAGACTACTTCACCATGCAACTTTGTAGTTGAAAATTTTGATGTTGACTTGGCCCTTTGGGCCATGTTGAGTTAGGGGGGGGTAACTCAACATGGTGAAATTTTGCCAGAATCATTTTTAGGCCATTTTAAGAAACAAAATTTTTTGGTGA
>JAAUXT010088265.1_pt1 | contig 17449 bp, 16 predicted proteins | sample 7278171 | NCBI WGS metagenome assembly JAAUXT01 (sample SAMN14350112, study PRJNA611818) | marine sediment metagenome | isolation source: surface marine sediment (1.8m) | place: French Polynesia: Moorea | collected 2018-08
GAACAAGGAAGAATTGATGACATTACCAACGCCGCAAGGGACTTCGCACTGCAGTTGCCTTCAGCACTGCTTCTTGTTTTGTCTTTGAGGGGGGTTTGTCCCCTCGACCGATCCCACGATCAGGGTGTTGCCCGGCTCTTTGAGGTTTATCTTCACAAGTGAAATGTGCCGGGTGTCACTGGACAAAGCGCAGAACCGGAACCGTGTGGAACCGCGACAGATTTTTGAAGCTTGTCTGCACAGACACATAAACGGCGTTGGCAATTTGCGGAGAGAGACGCACACAAACGAGCCGGCTGCCCACGACAGAACGACAATGCACGTTTTTTGAACAGTGGCACATTAGGCGTGGTGCTCTGTGGAGCGTCACACGTCGGGTCCCGGTACGTGTGAGCGCTCGAGGTTTCACCGGGCAAGTCCGGTCCGCCAGGCCTTTCGTCCCTGCAAGTCCACGGGGTCATCCCACTGGACACAGCCCACACTGACCAACACAGGGCCGAGTCGCCTGCTGACCACGCAACACAGGGGGGGGGGGTGAGCAAAACAGCCCGCAACCATGGAAACGCAGACGTAACTTTTGGTATGTTGTGATAGTCAAAAGTAACTTTTGCGTTTGCGTTTCCAGGTTGCGGGCTGTTTGCTCAAACTCGCCCGGGACGCAGCGCACGACGCACGCAGTGTGCACGAGGCCTGCGCGAGTGTCGTGCTGGTCCCGTCGGCGGCTCTGTGTGAGTTGCGTGTCCGCGAGCTCACCGCCAATTCCCCTAATCATAGCATGGGCCCGGCCATTGTATCTGTCGCATTCAGCCGCCGCCGCGGCCGCCGCGCCGAGGCCTCTTTTTCATGCAAGTTGTTTGCCGCACTTGAAAATAATGAGGAAGGCATTTTCATCATTGGAAGCGTTCGAGTTGTCAGGTGGGGAGGCTCGCGGGGGAGCCGGGGCAGGGTGGGGGATCACTGGGGAGGGCTGGTGCACGTGTGTGTCCATGTGTGCACGTGTGTGCAAGTGTGTGTGTGTGCACGTGTGTGCAAGTGTGTGTGTGTGCACGTGTGTGCAAGTCTGTGTGTGTGCACGTGTGTGCAAGTCTGTGTGTGTGCACGTGTGTGCAAGTCTATGTGTGTGCACGTGTGTGCAAGTCTGTGTGTGTGCATGTGTGTGCAAGTCTGTGTGTGTGCACGTGTGTGCAAGTCTATGTGTGTGCATGTATGTGCAAGTCTGTGTGTGTGCATGTGTGTGCAAGTCTGTGTGTGTGCACGTGTGTGCAAGTCTGTGTGTGTGCACGTGTGTGCAAGTCTATGTGTGTGTGCGCGAGCACGCCTGGACGTGGACGCTCTTCGCTGGACACATTCGCGTGGTTCACTGTGTTGAATTCCTGTGGATGGAGGTGACAAGTCAACTCAGGAGTGTTCCCGAGGGCGCCATCGTCTGCTCGGCGCGCAGAGCGAACGCGCTCACACCTCGCGACACGAACTCGCTCCTGGCTCCAGCTACAAGCGGACGAAACGAACGCGCAGTGCGCTGAACGCTCGATGCGTGCAACGCTCTCTCAGTGGGGAGATTCAGCAGATGGACTATGGATTCGTGTTATTACATGTTCCGTGAAAAGCTCACAACACAAGGGACAAAACGTCCGCTCTTTCCTGCTTGGCCCCTTCTTAGTTTGGTCTGTGGAGGTGTGACCAGTTCTATGGTCACAAGCACACATCAGTGTTGTGCTGTGTTGGGAGAAATCAGTGGAAATCACAAAACACACCCGCGCGCTGTCACTCAAATTACGTCAGCCACGGCCGGAACACGGAGTACGTTGTTCCGCTAAAACTCGCCAATGCGCCCCGACAGGCAACGCGGCGTCTCGGCGGGAGCCTCCAATCGGCGTCGCTGCAGGGCGCCGCCGCGTCTCGACGCTCCCGTCGCTCTCGAGCTGAATTCTCCCGCGACTCAAGCCTCGCGCCATTGTTTCTGAAGCAGCTCGGATAGAATTAGACTCCTCGGAGCAGCGCGGCGCGGCGGGGTGGGGAGGGAAGAATCCACGGCCCTGGGAGGGAGACGCTGTTCTTCAGCCGAGCGAGAGCAAAGAATAGGTCCGTGGAGCTCGCGGTCATTTGAGAAAGCGAACCATGCTGTTTTGCCAGAGGAAAATTTTGGAAAAGTTTGTCTTTCTCTTTCCTGGCTCTTTTGCTTCTGACAACAAAACCCAGAAGACGCCACACGAACATTGTCTCAGCGAACAGTGAAGAAGGAGCCGCCTGTGAAACACCGTGATCCTGCAGCAGTGAGGTCCGAACAGCCTTCAGAGAACTGTGTGGACCCAACGTTGAGAAACATAACGATCTGCGGCGACTCTCCCAAGGTGTCGAGGACGTCGGCGATTTTCAGGGCGTCGGATACAAGGGACGGAGACGTGAGCTCGTCGGGTGCACAGCGGACGCGTCGTGCATCGCTCCCTTCACACGCCTCGGGGCTGCGCTGTTTGGCGCACACGATGAATCGTGGTGTCGTGTGGAAGAATTCGCATCTTCCCACACGAGCTATCCAGCTTTCAGCGAGGAGCTGAGTACCTGGAGAAGCTGTTTTGGTAGAGTTCTGCAAAGCCAAAGCTGCTCCCCAGGACAGTACCTCACGCCGGTTTACAAAAGCCTGGTGCATGATGCCCTTGCCAGGATAGTTTCTCTCTACTGGAGTGAGCAATGAACAGAAGTATGTGCAACTGTCTTACTCACTCTGGTGCAGCCAAGCCAGAACCTGAGTCTGCAAGACCATGGTGCCACAAGTGGCGGCATAGTGTACAGGGAGCCCACCTGGGGCACACAACAGTGCGTCGAACCCGTCTCCAGCGGATTCAGGGGCCCCGGGAGCTCTCCCCTCAACCCCAGGTTGGCTCACCCCTCAAAGTTAGTACGCTCTCACCTCAGGTCAGGTCAAACTTGTGAAGCTGAAGTTGGGTCCCTTGATCCTCCACACGCACGCACACATGCACACGCACGCACACACACACACACACACGCACAAGACTTGTCCGCCTCCCCAACAGACGTCCACAGACGTAGCGTAGCGCACGACGCAGCGTTTTCACGTGACGCATCCAGCGTGCACGACGCACGATGAGGCTGTGAAAGGCGCGCTCAGCGCAAGTCGCGCATTGTTCGGATCACAATGGAGGATACGGAGGCGCATGTCTGCCGAGTATCAAAAGGAGATTGCAGGCTGCGGCGCGGTGTCGGCTGAAAGGGACGCGGCGCACAATGCGTGACGCAGACAATCGCTCTCTCCCGCGGCAAGTCTGTTTGCGTTGCCAGTGTAACCAAGTCACCTCCGTCAACACCTATTTAACACCACACACGCCTCGCACAACTTGTCTCTCCAGTCGTCTTGCCGTATTGAGGGAGTCTTTGTGGCCTGCGCGATGCCATCCAACTCCCACGCATTTCCCTTTTCTCTGACTAAAACTCACAGAAAATGGCCACGGAGATGAACCTCCCGCTTGACGCTGCGTTCACGCGCTTGAGAACCCCACAGGTGAATCTCCACAAATCTCCGCTTCTATCTGGTGACAGAGTTGGACCCCAGTGCGGACAAAGGTGGGTCAGGACCACGTGGGCCTCCAGATGGACCCCAGTGAGGCCCAGCCGGGCGTGCCAGGCGTACCCCAGTCAGGACCACGTTGAGCCCCCAGGTGAACCCTGGTCTGGTCCGGCCTCGCGTGCGCTCCAAGCTCAGACCCACAAGGACCTGACGTCACCCTGTGCTGCCTCCAACAGCAACGTCGCTCTCCAGTCAGGAAGAGACGCCGACGACTTAATCCAGGTCCACCCCAGTTTGGAGCAGGTACACCCCAGCAGTGTACCCCAAAGTCAGGACCACCACACACACCCCAGTTAGGACCAGGTGTACCCCCAGTCAGGAACAGACCTGTCCTAGTCAGGACCAGGCGTACCCCAGTCACGACCATGTCCACCCCAGTAAGGACCAGGTGTACCCCAGTCACAACCATGTCCACCCCAGTAAGGACCAGGTGTACCCCAGTCATGACCATGTCCACCCCAGTAAGGACCAGGTGTACCCCAGTCACAACCATGTCCACCCCAGTAAGGACCAGGTGTACCCCAGTCACAACCATGTCCACCCCAGTAAGGACCAGGTGTACCCCAGTCACGACCATGTCCACCCCAGTAAGGACCAGGTGTACCCCAGTAAGGACCTGGTGTACACCCAATTTCGGACCAGGCGTCAGGACCAGAGGCACCAATCACAGCTGGTCCTCGCGCCCGATCCTGGAGCCTGTTCCATTGAGACCTGCACACAAACAACTGCCCCTGCGGTTGGTGAATTGCGCGACTGTTGTTGCCGTTTTGCGTCATGTGTGTTGGAGATGCGCAGCCCGCACCTGTAGCTTCGGTCTCCATTGAATCCTCATTGTTTTCTCACTGCGCGCCGCGCCAGCGAGACCCGAGCGCTGAAAGGCGCCGCGACATCTGTGTGTACAGGCATCACAATGTAGCCAACAACGTGTGAACGCTCGCTTCTTTCAAAGCCACTGAAAAATTTACATTTCATTGAATTCGCTTTGTTTGGCGAGGGACACATTTTGTACACTCAGCCACGGAAGATCTTTGTCTCTCATTGTTGAAGAAAAGAATGGTTTGTGTTGATATTGTCGTGTTTGCCGTGGAAAGAATAGGACTCGACGGTCGCGCGGCGGATCCAGGAGTCCATCCTCCAGGAGACGGGGCGACTTCAACCTCAGAGCAATGTGACTTTTGTGTAGTTTGTAAGGCTTTGAGGGTTACCGAGTTGAGGAGGGAGGGGCACTGGGAGCCCCCCGTATCTGCCCCCGGTTCACGCTGTTGAACTGGGTTGTTGACTGCGCAGTGTGCGCCGCACTGTTTCTACGGACTGCAGAGGCTCCAGGATTCGGGTCCAGAGCCGTGACGTCGATCAGATCTAATCCTGGAAGAACATTCGAGGCCAGGCTGAAATTTCAACACACAAGACAAGCCCCCCCCCACCTCCTCCCAGAGGCGGACTCTGGTCAGGGCCGGTTCAGGCTCGACGAACATGACCCTGGGTGCATCCTGTTCCAACCCACCATCAGCTTGTCTGATTCTGCACTGCCCCATCCAGACCAAAATCCGGTTCTGCCAGCACTTCAGGGAACAGTTGGCAAGGGGAATCCTGCACCAGAACTTTATCCAGAGCACACATGGTTGGTTGTGTCTCAGGTTGACCACATGTTGGCTGAGGTTGGGTTGATCAGTGCTCAAACCGGCTGCGTGACGTCGACTGAACTCTGCGTGTGTTCAGACTTGAAGAAGAACGTTTAAGTAGATCTATGGATCTGTGCTGAAACAGTGTGCGTGCGTGTGTGTGTGTGTGTGTGTGTGTGAGAGAGAGAGTCTGTCTGTCTGTCTGTCTGTCTGTCTCTGTCCTCTCTCTCTCTCACTCTCTCTCTCTCTCACTCTCTCTCTCTCACTCTCTCTCTCTCACTCTCTCTCTCTCACTCTCTCTCTCTCACTCTCTCTCTCTCTCTCACTCTCTCTCTCTCTCTCTCTCTCTCTCTCTCCTCACACCAAGGTGCGCAGTATAAACGAGAGACCCACCAGGCCGTCGGTCGGTGCTTGTCTCCTCAATTGAAAACGAAGCACTCCGACTGTTGTTGTCCCTATTGACGGCGGTTCGCCAGGAATCCCCGCTTACAGAAACTGAACCCGGCCCGGGCCAACTTAATGACACTTCCTTTGTGCCAGTTTCTATCAAATCGCCTGTGCACATTTGGCTGAAGAATAGACTTCATAAATAAAAAATCAATGTTATAGAACTGTGAATTTATGGCGACCATTACCCATTCTCCCACATAATCACCGTGCGGCGGCCTCGCTGCGTTTAAAGGATTCATTGGTAACATTATCCTCCTATAATGTAGCGACAGAAACAGTTCTCTATTTATCCTTTTCACTCGCATTGAAAAGCCTATTCAAAGAGAGAGGAATGAAATTGCTGGTGCTATATCACGGGTGCAGCCGCCATCTTTTCACGGCGACGCAGGGTCCTATTGAGACGAGCGCGCTTTGAGCGATGATTAATTTAGTCGCCTTGAAAAGAAGCCTCGTGAAATTGGTCGGGTCTGTGGAAAATAACAGAACAAATATTAGCACGAGTGAAAAAACAAGTTGGTTTCGGGGGCTGGAGGTATGCGGCGCGCTGAATGGCTGATGGGGCCCAGTCACGCAGCGCGCACAATGATCGCACATAAACGCTTCCCCCGCCATCGACTCCCGCGCCGCAACCCGTCCTCAAGAATTCCGTCCAGCGGAGCCAGGGGGCAACGGGAGCTGGGGACCAGGGGGCCTGGGGGCCTGGGGGCCTGGGGGCCTGGGGGCCTGGGGGCCTGGGGGCCTGGGGACCTGAGGACCTAGGGGGCCTGGGGGCCAGGCGCAGATGGTTTTACTTTCTGAATGTGAAATTGTTCGGGTTGGTCACGCTCAGGTTGTGACCCCCTTGACCTCCACCCCGGATCCGCCGGAGATTCTGTCCGTCACTGGCGCCACCGCTCGGTGCGTCTTCAACTGCAGCAGCGTCGGGAAAACACGGGACGGAAGCTGGTGTTGTGGCGTTTATGGTGTTTGTGGGCGAGTGGATCACAGAACTCGCCCTCGAGCCCATCCCTGCCCTTCACCAACCCTGGTGGGTTCAAGGCCTGTTCTGCAGACCGGTCTGCTCCACTCTGCTCTACACACACCACCCTGGCCTGCTGCGCACGCCTGCCCCACCCAACCCTGCTCCACCCCACCCACCCATCTTCCCACCCACCCTGCTTACCACTGCTCTGCCTTCTCCGCTCAACTTTTCCTCTGTCACCGGATCCCACCCATACCACAGTACTCTGTATGCACCCTGCATCACCCCCACCCGGCCTCGCCCTATCCCACCCCACCCTCACCCACCCCACCCAGCTCCCGCCCATCCTCCCAAAACCCCAGCCCACCCCGCCCGACACCGCCCCCCACCCAGCGGCCCCCCGCCTCACCGCTGCACCGACACAAGACTGTATAATCCCGCGACTGCGCAGTGCGCTCCCTGCGCCTTGATGGGACCTGCGTTGCATTTACGACTTTTCTTGCCATTGTGGCGAGTTGAATGGCTCGGCTTTGGCGCTGTAGCCGAGTCCTCGCTGACATTCCAAGCTTCAATTATGATTTTCTAACAATCAATAGCCGCATTGAATCGAGTTGAATGGCTCCTTTCAGTCTTTTCATGCAGCGAACTCTTTGCTCGCACAAAGCGTCTCTGTGTGGAGCTGGGTGCGGCGGGTTTGCTGACATGCGGCGTCTCTTCAGAGTCAAGTGGAGTCCGCGCTGAACCCGCGCGCGATCCAGGGGGAGGCAACTCCAGAGACCAGACCCCCCAACACGTGAACAGCCCACACAAGCCTCCGTTCATCTTGAATCAATTTGCCTCGCGCACTGAAAACATTGCGCCACAGACACGATGTTCCACGTTTAAACCCAAATGTTTTGCGAAGTCTTTCCCTTTGAGGGACCCCCATGAGGGTGGGGCCTCACGGAACTGGACCTCACTTGACAGGTGGGTCCCAGAACCCCTTCCTGTGCTGGTCGCGGACCTCAGTGAGGGGTTGGACCCCACGTGACTGAAGTCTCGCTCCGCGCGTGGCGCCCCGGATCCTCCGAGAGAGAGGATCGGAGTTCGTTTCGTTCATTACAGGATCAATGTATTTCTGTATCATAGACGCGGCTGCTCGGGCGACATGGCAGCGGTGTACAAGGGGAAGGAAGACCGCACGGGAGGGCGGGGCTGCGTCACACCGGACGCGTCACGCTTTTGTGACGCACCACGCACTCAGCGTGAGTCAGGGTTCAGAGGGAGCACACAATGTCTCCCTGGGACCGGACCATCTTCAGAACTGACCAGCAGGTGGAGCTCTTCTCAAAGTGGAACTCGGCTCCACATGGGGCTCGAGGTCCTTGACCCTTTGCGTCCAGGCTCCAGGAGGGACCCATGAGACGAGCTGCCAACATACCGAGTTGTCTCGGAACTGCTTCACGCTGCTGTTGTTCTTCTCTTCCAGACCAGTCGTCCAGGAAACGATGCGAGGCGAGCGTCGCGAGCTGCTCAGGGTTCCGAGACAGAACCGGAAGTGGAAGCGGCTCGGGAACCTCGTTTTGGTGCGACGGGGACGACGCTGGGTGAGAGTCAGTAGGAAGTGCTTCCGGCCTGCAGGAGTTTCCGGGGGAGGGGTCCGTGTTCAGAACGATCGGATTCTGGCGCGAAGTGACACCAGGATATGATTGAGGATACATGTGGTTGCAAAGTTACCGGAAGTGTTTGGATTATCATCGTCTGGCCTCGGCTCCCGAGCGTCGCCAGGATCGCTCCGGCTCCTCCTGCTCCTCCTGCTCTGCGCAGGCGCACAACGCGGATACGTTCATATCACGTGAGTACAGACTTTTATCGCTGTCCTCGCAATGTGCCCATGTGAACGATGTTTCCAGGTCCATTTTACGGCAGAAGCACCAAAGGGAAACTTGCTTGAATACGGAGTCGTCCAAGGTGTGAGCCTTGCCGCACCGTGACGCACCGCGATTGCGCAGGTGAAAAGTGAAGGCTTTTGCTGGTTTGTTTGCGAAGGTTCCTTGGTGATCCTGGTCCTGTCCGTGACAACATGGCCTTTTCACTCACTCTGGATTCACCAGAGATTCCCGCTCCACAACTCGTGAGCCACGGTGGGAGTGGGTCACAGCTGCCATCTGTGGTCAGAGCGCGTCACCGCAGCGCCGGGTGCGTTGTGACCATATTTGGTTGAAACGACGCGCGACATCTGTCGGTGTCCTCGGTGCTGTGACGGGTGGTACGACACCTGCCGGGAAGATATGCGCCAATGTAGAGCTACTTGCCAAAAAGAAATGCTTTGTCCAGGAAGGTCAGAAAGTACAAGAAGAATTTTTGTTTCATGCCGAACACCAAATTTTGCAGTTTTGAATGTGGAAGTTGGGGCCTCATCTTCATTTTCTGATCATCCCCGAAACATACACGCACATACACGCAAACACACAACACACACACACACACACACACACACACACACACACACACACACACACACACACAAGTGGACGTGAGAGGTGATGGGTGCTCATACATTTGCCGAACAGCACTTTGCACTGAAGCAATGAAATCGAGGTCTGGTCAATCATGTTTTCCTGTTGGTTTGTTGCGATTCTGTCGCAGCTCCATGTTTGCAGGGACTGACAACATCACGACGTTCCTTTCTCGTGCTCATCATCAAACAATGACTTTCTGCCGCATTTTTTGTGCATTTTTTTTTTTGCGGACACGACATGTTGTGACAATGTGACAACATCTGGACTCGTGGACATGTTGCTCCGGTTCAATTATCGCTCGACACTTAGCGCACGGAAAGAGAATCCGAGGCGGGAAACCTGATGCCAATTATTGCCTTTTCATCGCTGGCCTCGCAAATTGGTCACCTGCAACGTGACATATGCGGCTCTCAGTGGATCCAGGGTGGGTCAGCCACTGGGTCCAGGGTGCGTCAGCCACTGGGTCCAGGGTGCGTCAGCCACTGGGTCCAGGGTGGGTCAGGCAGTGGATCCAGGGTGGGTCAGTCACTGGATCGAGAGAGAGCTTCCATTGTGAAGAACCCGAGAAATCCATGCCTCGTAAAATCTGACTTCAAATGGGACATTCACATGGGCAGATCTCAATCGCTGGGATCCGGACCAAGTTGACCTGGATCCAGAGTCCGAGGCGTCTTCAGAACCGCATGTCGCGCGGCGCGCTGACTCAGAGACGCTGCCCTGGTGCCCGCGCGGGCGCCCGGCGTCCCGGAGGTGACGGGTCCCCGCGGGTCGCTCTCGCCTGGTCCCCGGGGACCCGCGCGCGTCCGATTACCCAGGTGGCGCTAATTAATGACGTGACACGACGCCGCTCGGCTCCGCAGCGACGCGGGCGGCGTTCACAGCGCATGCGCCGCGCGTAGCGTTCCGGCGCGGGTCAAACCGCAGCGTCGTCACGAACGACGTCGTGACGTTCACAGGTGTGCAGCGCATGACGCGTGCAGCGTGAAGCAGGACTCAACTTCCAAGCGCGATTCTCACCACGTGGCGACTGCAGCGCCGTCCTTATCCGTGACGGATGCACGCGTTGCACAGCAGGGACGGCGCTGGAGCCTTCATGCTGCTGGGACGGCGCTGTGGTGGAAGCGACGTCAACATTGTCTCAGAACGGGCGAATACCGCTGACGGGCAAGAAAGACTCTCTGACTTGAGAGAAAATAATTTAATCTTTCAAGCTGTTGCCAAGGGATACGGAGAGACTTGTGTGCGACGTTGAGAGGTGACGTCAGCCCCCGACTCGGGGTGAATGTCCCGCTGAACCTGTCAGCGTCGTCAAGAGGTGTTCTCCGCGTGAGAGTTGCTTTTTCGTCGAAGTAGTGTTGGTGTGCCTGTTTGGACAGCCAGGTTCATTTCACCAAACACCTTGGACTGAATGCGTGGCCAGGTTGGCCTGTCTGGGTTCAGCCTGTCTGGGTTCAGCCTGTCTGGGTTCAGCCTGTCTGGTTCAGCCTGTCTGGTTCAGCCTGTCTGGGTTCAGCTTGTCTGGGTTCAGCCTGTCTGGTTCAGCCTGTCTGGTTCAGCCTGTCTGGTTCAGCCTGTCTGGTTATTTTCATATTGAGTGGTTCATCTTCCTTTGGACCAGGCTGAATCTGGTTCCGCAAGTTGGAGCCCCTGCGCCTCAGCTTCAGGTCTGCAGTGCATGACAGTCGTCCATGAACAGATCTCCGCATTAAGATCTGCATGTTGCACAACAAAAACTTCACTCAGTGTCTGAAAGGCTGATGAGTGTTATGATTTCTGGCCAATGAAACGCGCTGCAGCACGCGACCCGCGGGCTCCGTGGCCACGTCGCTTTGTTTCGTCTCAGGTGAACAGCTTATCGCAGCAACTTTAACTCACAAAGGACCCGCTCCACGACAAAGAGCCTCAGCCGCGCAAATTGACTGCGACAAATTCAGCGCTGATTAGAACCCGGGGAAATCGCTATTGTTTCGCGTGTCGTGTTTTCGGGCGGGTAAAAAGCCACAAAACGCCGCCGCGCCGCATTCCGCGGTCTTCCCTTCGGGTCTGATCAGTATCTGCGCCACGCGCGCTAATTCAAAAATTGCCGGGTCCTGAATGGGGCCCGAATCGACGTGCTGGCAAATGAAGTGATATTCTCCCCCCGTGCGGAGGGAGTTGCTTATCGACACAAGATAATTCGAAGATAATGGATGGTGAAACGTGCGGATTGTGGTTGATGGGGAGAGTGGTCGTGAAGTCGAATAAGTGAGACTGTGACATGCAAGCTCTGCGTTCAGCGGGAGTGGATCCGGGGGGAGGAGCGGGGGGATTCCAGCTCCAGGGGAGGGGTGCAGGTGCTCGGTGACCCCCTGATCATGGGGAGATGACCTGGGGTCAGCGAACACTGACCCCCGGGGAGGGGGCCAGGCCCCCCACATCCGACATCCACCAACTCCAGAGGACGGGGCCTGGACCCCATTGAGCCCAGGTGAGGGGACTCGGGCCTGCAAACCCTGATCCCAGAGGAGGGGACCCAGGGTCCACCCATCACCCGTATCGCCTTGCTTCGCACTGCAGCTGTTGACGTGGTTTCCTGTCGTCTGAGCCCTGGATCCGCCTCTGCCATAGTCACCGCTTTTCTCTGTATGAATGGCCAACATTCTGAGGTTTTTATGCACCTCATTGGGCCGTTGTGCGCACGTAATTGTGCGCATTACCGCGCTGTGGCCCGAGACACGGGTCTGAATGCAGAACGCAGCTCGGGGCGCAGAGGGTGACGCCACGCCCAGGGTTCCAGGGACCCCGGACCACACCCTGACCCTGAGAGAGCCAGATTCCTCAAGGACACATCTTCACTTTTCTGACGTCATATGGATTTCAACGCTGAAGTTCCCTGAAGTTCCCTGGTCTCCCCTGACCTGACCCAGATCCGCCCCCTACCGGTGAACGTCACACCGACGGAAGTCATGGCTCACTCCGAATTGCGACAGCGCTCACAGCGAACTGCGCTGAACGTCGGGGCGCTGCCAGCGCAGCATTTTTCACGCCAAAGATGCAGGCCAGATCAATTTATCCGAGCTGTATCGCAGACAGGCAGTATTTCATACCACCAGCCAGACCTACGTTCAGTGCTGCGTGTGTTCTGGTATCAGGTACACAAGAGCGTGCGTCTCCTGTGTTGATAGACACACAATTGCTCGCAGTAACGAGGCATGGGTACACCTGACAGTTTGGGTGCACCTGAAGAGCAATGTGTTGGAGCAAGGTGCATCTGGGTGCACCAGCGGCACACACTTCCCGAGACCCAGTGAACCCTGGGCGGGTGCGTCCAGGCCTCGGCGCGCGGTGCGCCCAGCGCGGAGAGAGGGCGGAGGGATTCCCTGCTGTGCGGCGGCGCTGATGGCGTCACTAGAGAAGCCCCTCGCGACGCCACCACCGCCGCCGCCACCGCCGCCGCGACACGGCTTCCTTTTCAAGAGGATTGTGGCGGCGCCTAATCGCATAATCCGCCTAATCCCTTTGTTCGCGCTGAGCAGCGTTTCCGCTGATCCGGAACCAGCGAAGCGTGAAGCGTGCCGGGGCGGATCCACAGGGGACGCGTCACGCTCTGCGCGCAGCGTCGCTGTGAACGTCAACGTAAATTAAGTCTCCCCAGTGGACACAGCTCGTGTAGAGGACGCAACACGTGACGCACCGGTGTACGGGGTGGAGCTGGCTGCACGAAGAGGACGCTGTGTTCCAGTGATGTGGTTTGTGCGTCGTACACTGCGGTCGTCTCACAACCTCCCCCCCCCCGCCGTCCTACCCCACCCTGACAACCGTGTGCCGAGGTCCACCTTTGAACTTGGATACTGGGTGTCTCTGAAAAAGTACGAGCACAGAAGGGCGCTATGTCCTCATGTGCGACACCACGTCGATGAAGATACGTGTGTCGGAGTGCAGCACATGAGTGTGGCACATCCAGTACGAGACACGCCGACGGCATGCAAAGAGATACACGGGTTGAGGGTCGTTTTAGCGTCGTGCGCAGCGCAGCGCGCGTCGTCGTGACAATCAAGAACCGCCGCGGCTGCGCGCGTGCGCGCCAAACCACGTGACCTCAGCAATCAAACCAGTTGCTCACGAAGCGTGCGTCACATCAGCTGATGCGACGGGCTGGTGCGTCCCTCAATCCTTGAGGTGTTGCAGGTATCCACTGGCTTGTGCATTCAGTGTGAGGCAAGCAGACCTGACGCGTCTCACGTTGCGTCCTGTTCAAAAGAAACGAATACACACTACGTCAACGGCGTCATGACGCAGCGCTCACAGACGCGCGCGCGGACACTGCGCGCGACGCCTTCCCTGTGACCCTGACCTCTGTTGGCCATGTTCAACTCAATTTCCTCTGTTTTATTCAAGGGAACACTTGTTTCTGAACAAGTTGATATGAAAAGCCACGAACCTTGGAACACGAATGTCGCTTTAATGACCCGGCGCTGAGGGCGGCGCCGCCCGTGGACGCGCCGTGTCACCCCGCGGGCGGCGCGTCATGCGAGGCGCCGCTCAAAGTAGCGCCACGAGCCGAGCCGAGATGAAACCGCCGCTCCGGGCGCGCCGTCAGAATTCGCCATGTCAGGTCAGCTCTGCGCCCCAAGGCGTCGAGGCGTCTTCAACATCATCATGAGGAGGACATGAGAGAAGCGATGCTCAGGTGGATCCAGGGAGGAAGTGGGGGCGGATGTTACATAGAACGATTGAGCCCGATGACACAAAACTAAGGAATGTATTTGTTTTGGCCGCTCAGAGAGAGGGCGTCACGTCTCGTGTCCTCTAGATCCGCTGGTAGACAGGAGAGAAACAGAGACAGAAAGACAGAGACGTCTGAAAGACATGGAGAGACAGAGACAAAGAGAGAGATGACAGACAGACAGACAGACAGACAGACAAACAGACAAAGAACAAGAGACAGAAAGACAAAGACATCGAGGGAGAATGTCCTGGCTGACGGTGACAGGGAAAGCAACTTGACTGCATACAAGCGAATAAGGTGTGGGACCCACAGCACTAGCGCAAACCACGTGGTAGCCGTACCTCTCTACTGACCCGCACTGGGACCCACGACGCGCTCAGTGTGAATCGGGCCTCAGTGAGATTCTCCCCACGACGTTAAGCGGCGCACTGCAGCACGATCTCAGCGCCATTGTCTCAATCTCGCGTCGTCAAAGTGACAAAGTGCTGAACGCCGATCTAATGCACCGCGCGACCTTAATTTTGTTTCAGAGACAATGGGTCTATTGTCGCGCAGGTGTCGGCATTCTTGTGCTTCCCGGCGCCGTCCCTCACTGCGCTTTGTCTCGGGCGCTGATAACGTCCTATCGCCGTAATGAACGGAGGGGAATGTGAGAAGCTGTGTTCATCGGGTCCCCGCCGCAGAACGTGGCGGCGCAGCTGACGCGACCGCGCGACACGTGCACCGCGCATGCGCACAAGACACTTCTGCGAGATTTCCTCACACACGTTTGTTTTGAGACGTAGTGACCTGGGACCTGTCACCGTGATGCTGATGTTGTAGGACGGTCTCCCTTACGAGGGATGTCCGAATTCTGGCATTTCCTGTCCGATAAGTCTGTGTGCGAGAGAGACTCAGCTGAACTACCTTCGCAGTGTTGCTCACCATCGAGTCAGGCATCATTTCAGGTGAATGAGATCGACTTTGGGATCGGAATGTGACCTCAATTGACCTGTCTCAGTGGGTCAAGAGCGAGAGACCAGCGATCCAACTTGTTGTGACAGATTTTGAGAATGCTCAAATTTCTTTTGCCTTGTTTGTTGCTTGCTGTCATGGTCGGAGGTGAGTTCTTGTGTGCTCCAATGGAAGCTCGAGTGGAACAACGCACGATCATCAAGTTCCTTGTCCAAAGTGGGCACACGCCCATCCAGTGCTGGAGGAGTCTCCAAGCTGTTTTCAAAGATCAGACAGTCAGCAAGAACTGTGTGCGAGTTTGGCACAAGAAATTCACCAATGGTGAAACCTGTGTCAAGGACAAGAAGAGGCCTGGACGACCAAGGAGCGTGCGGATGGACGAAGCTGTGCAACGTGTGAACCAACTCCTGCAAGAAGACCGACGACGGACTGTCCGTGCCATGTCAGAAGAGCTCAACATTAGCAAGTCCACACTGCACTCCATCATGAAAAAGGACATGACTCTGTCAAAACTGTGTCCCAAGTTTGTTCCCAAAGTTCTGACCCAGGCTCAGAAGGATTTCCGGGTGCGTTTGTGCGAGATGAACTTGGAGCTGCTGAAGGAGAATGAAGATCTGCTGGAGCGCATCGTGACAGGTGACGAGTGTTGGGTCTCTGTCTTCGAAATTGAGCGCAAAACTGAGTCAAGTCAGTGGCTGCCCAAGGGGACAAAGGTGAGGCCACAAAAGGCCCTGCGTCAACGTGCCGAGAGGAAGACCATGCTGACTCTCTTTGCAGATGAGAGGGGCCCAATCCACATCGAGTTCAACATCCCAGGAGAGACCATCAACACAGACAGCTACTGCAACACTCTGAGAATGCTCAAGGAGAACGTGAGATGCCGATGCCCTGAACTTTGGACAATGACACCACAAGGATACCGCAGGATGATGTTGCACCACGACAACGCGCCCAGCCACACCTCTGCACCAACCCTGGCACTCATTGGAGAAAGTCATTTGGACATGATCAACCACCCCCCGTACTCACCCGACCTAGCGCCCTGCGATTTCTTCATTTTCCCAAGAATGAAAAATGGTCTGAGGGGACACAAGTTCAGGAATGTTGCTGATCTTCAGGTTGCTGTGAGGCACACACTTCGGGCAATTCCACCACAGGATTACTCAGAGGCCATCAGATCCATGCCCATCCGGTGGATGAAATGCATCTCCGCTCAAGGAGAGTACTTTGAGGGGAGCCACATCAGTGTCGATCCAGAAGATTTCGATCTGGAAGTTGTGTGGGATGAAGGTGACAGTGATCAGGATGACAGTTGAAACAGTTCGCCGTTGGTTGTGCTCCGTGACTCTCTTTGACTGTGTTGACACTAAAGCATGTCCAGTTGGATCCATTTCTGCCCATGGAAAATGTGCTTTGTTGTTCCTTCTTGAAGAATAAACCCATTTTGTTTCATCGCAAAATTTGTACATTCAATAACCGGACAGGAAATGCCAGAATTCGGACATCCCTCGTATAAATGCGTGTGGCGAATATTATTTCTGGGTACAGTACGGTGCACTTCAGCCACGAAGCTTGCGCCAGGCTGCAGCATGGTACACCTCAGTACATCGTGCACCCTGAAGAAAATATTCCTGGGTACGGCATGGTGCACTTCAGTCTGAAAGGTTGCACCAGGGTGCAGCAGAAGATACCATCAGCGGCGTCATTCCACCCACACCACATGTTGGATCAGGGTACAGCGTGGTACGTCAGGTTCAAACAGGCGCCCTGCCCCTAAAACGTGACTCCTACACGTAACGGGAGAGCAACAGAGAGGCGCGACGCGTGCGCCGTGGTTCGGGTTACAGGACGCGCACTGAGAGAGACACTTCCGGCGGCAGCTTCCGGCGCTGTAATCCGGCCCTGACCCCGGTTCTTTCTGCCGCGGCCCGCGCCTGGGTCCCGGGAGAAATCCGGGCGGAAGGCGGCGCTGGTCGCAAGCCCGTGGCGCTCTCCCGCTGACGCCGCGGCCGCGATGCCGACGCCGGGGAGACGAAGCGATGTCCCCGGGGATGCACTGGGACGCGCTGGAACACGCTGACGACCAGCGCCTTCCGTATCGAAGAAACCTGCCCGTAAGAACGACCCGCGCGCGAACAGGCGACACGGACGTTTGCGTCCAGCGGAAATAGAATGGCTCTTGACGCGGACGTCAAAATGTACTCTTCAGTAGCGTCAGCGACTGTGTTTGTGTTGGTTTTGTTGCACTGGAGACAAGCGAACCGTGGGACCACAGAACCACAGAACCCAAGGCCCAATCCCCCCACTGAACCAGTGTGGAACTGGCCTCGGGGTCAGATCGCACAGTGTAGGACCCGCCCCTCGAGATCCCCGGCTCTCCGGCCCGGCTTCCCCTCGGGTCCCTCCGGGCCTCCGGGCGCGGTTCCTGCGGCAGGAAGCGCGCGGAGCCCCCGGAGCCTGACACCTCCCCGGCCCGGGAGGCTCCGTCCTTCCGGAGCGCCGCACCTGTAATTGCGGTGCTGCTGCGCGGTCATGACCCGCGACGCTGCAGCAGCGGCATCAGGTGACTCCGGTGTGACGGGACAGCAGGGCTCAGGTGACTCCGGTGTGACGGGACAGCAGGGCTCAGGTGACTCCGGTGTGACGGGACAGCAGGGCTCAGGTGACTCC
>JAAUXT010097462.1_pt1 | contig 17441 bp, 14 predicted proteins | sample 7278171 | NCBI WGS metagenome assembly JAAUXT01 (sample SAMN14350112, study PRJNA611818) | marine sediment metagenome | isolation source: surface marine sediment (1.8m) | place: French Polynesia: Moorea | collected 2018-08
AAATCAGAGCAAGCCAAATCAGAGCAAGCCAAATCAGAGCAAGCCAAATCAGAGCAACTGAAATTTCCTCAAATCACCGCGAGCTCCATGGAGCTATTTTTTTTCTGCTGTGAATTATCTTTGCAGTTAGAGTGACCCCAAGGGTATCGACAGAAACGCAAAAGTCTTGTTTTGGCTGATCTGCGAGACATGCTGCGTGGACTGGTACCCAAGATGCCCCGGAGTTTGTCGAAGCAAGAGACGCCTATATTAATGGGGTGTGAGCACGAAATGGCTCAGTAAATCTTATCAACACGTAGATTCGTGAAATATTCAGACTCCGACACACGAGCAGAACTGCAGCAGCAGGCCTTTTCCGGAGTGCGTCTGACCCACTGGCTTCTTTCACCAACTTCATACAAATTTCAAGCAAAAGCACCGCCCAATAACTGCTGCAATTCAGCGCCAATGCAACTCGGTTTTCATGGTTCCTTCCAGCAACTTTATCACTTGTCAAATTGACCCATAAAACAGGGTTTTCAGTTTATGGTTTTCTGATAGGGCTTCGTTGGAACCCGACACAATCGATACTCGCGCGTGTGTGCGTGCGAGGGCGGAAGTGCTAAGCGCACAACACTTCTGAGAGAACCAGGCTAATCAAGGGTGGCCCTGGGAGAATCATTTTCAATCCGCTGCTTTGGATACCAACACAGATTTCCAAATCAAAACTGTCGTCTCGTCCTCACGGGCTTTTATTACATTTCCATTGAGTTTACATCTATGAGCATCGGGCGGGGATCAGCCGCATCTCTCTCCTCTGGGCGGCCTGGGCGCACGATGCCGCGATAAGCTGGAAAGGCACAATACGATCGTTCAGGGACATATTCCGAGTGTCTTACAGGCGGACCCCTGCGATTTGCAGTATCTACAAGCAACAACATCTCGTTTGTCTTCTTTTCCCGTGATAACGAGGGATGCGGCGGGGCCTCCGGGTCGCGGTGCGCGGCGGCCGCGGGCGGTGCGTCACGGGGCGCCGCGGGGCGTGAGGGGTGTCGCCCCGCTCCGGGACGGGCGCTCCGCCCGACCCCAGTCCACACAGACCCCAGTCACACCGCCCCCGCTCCACATAAATCTACGACTCTGAGGGTCATTCAATGTTCGGTTTGGTTCATAACTTGTGGTCCATGCAAACAACTCATCAGTGCTATTCACGTGAAGCCGAAGACTGGGTTCTCGCACTCCACCTCCTGCTCTTGTTTGTTCCTTTGAACGAGATTAACGCTTTCACGCGGAAACAAAAATCACGAGAAAGCTTGGGGGAGTCCAAGTTGAATTCTGATGCGAAGCAGGCTCCACAACCAAGCTTGACTTCAAGATGTTCATAAACTGTGGGTTGATCTGTTGAATGCTGAGGTAGATCCCGTCTCGTCTTGGAGGAACCAGCATCAAATTATCTTCATCTCAAGATGACAATTTGTGCACTTCTTTCCTTCACTGAGGTGCTTGCAGTCAAGAGATTATTTCAGTTTGCCTTGTTCTGTTCTGTGTTTGAATGAGACAACACGTCTTGAACATTGTTCGAGAGAGAAAACGCCGTTTGCAAATTCTCCGCAAGTCCACACCACCCCTCAGTGAAAAACTGTTGAAACAGAAAAGCTGGAAAAACTTCAGCCTACACGTGTGACGGCCACCTTGCAAACCCACAATGTTTGCGCGGCAGCTCTGTACGAGATGCACAAGTGCAGGGATGGATTCAGGATTTGAGGACAGAAATATCAAGAAAATTCAAAAATTGAACAGGAAACGTTTCTGCTGCACCAATGAGGCACGAGTTTTTCGTTCTGTCAATGGGGCGTACGTTGGATCAACGCCTGCAATTTGAGGAGGAAAGCAACATCTGTACACGGGTTCAGCTGCGTCATTTTCAACGGAATTTCTGCAGAGTTGTTCCCCAGTCCACCAGGATTCTCTTCGAAAGGACCAGGACTACTCCGGAGCAATCGCAAACTTCTCCAAACTGATTCATACACAATCCCGAAGCAGAGATGAAAGACCTGCATTTCTAAAGACGACTTGCACCATTTGAGCGAGTAGTGGGCATCAATATAGCCGACCGCTTTAGAGATTGGGTCGCTTTTCCTAACGAACAGGAAATCATCGATTTTTGCGCTGCAGAAACCGCTGTCCATTTCGGTCCACAGAAATTCCAAAAGAAGAAAGGGAATGCACAATTTAAGGTTCCGTGATTCACTTTCTCAACTTTGTTCGGATTCACAGATTCGTCTGTCAGGAACCACTCCGCCGCCCGCCGGTTTTGCTGTCATGACGTCACGCGTCGATCCAGATGTTCATCCAAATTTGGATTATTTTCCCTCACCTGTCAAGTTCCATAAATTGAAACAGATGTCAACCGTTTTACGTCGGCTGATTTCAGTGACGTCACGCAGCACCAGATGTGGAGCACCAACCCGCAGCAAGATGGAGCGGACCTTTTTCAGAAACTGACAGCCTTTCCCACATCAACTGGATGAAGCACAAAATGTTTGCACAACCTTTTGTGAACGTGGTGAAGTTCAGCGATTCTGACGTGAAGGTTCTTGTGTTTTCCTTCAGGTCCAACCAGAGGGGAGAGTTAGGACATTGTGGTCAAGCGTGTCCCAGGGGGTAGTGTCCTGGCATAGTGAGGGGAGAGTGGAGACCAGACGTCCATTGTTGTCTTCCCTTGATCCACGAGTGACAGGCAGGATGGACAGCGCATCAATGAGCTGCAGGGAGTCATTCACAGAAAAAAGTCCCAAAGCAGTCCTGAGGTGCCAATGTATCCTTTTTTCCAGATGTCATTTTGATTTCTGGCAGCGTGTGGATTTCTGTCAGTCACCGTCCACACGTGACCCCGGGCCGACCCAGCCTCGCGGGAGATTTGCGCAAATCTCTGAACTTCCCTCCACAACTTGAGTCGAGATCCCAGGGAGAGTCCCGGGCTCAGCACCTCTAATTCCAAGCGACAGCCCCATTCAATACAAAACTCAAACCTCGCCTGCACTGCACAGAAGCAAATGTCAGAAGTTAAGTATTTCAATATCTTGGTTTTGCTGACACAGCGAAGCATTTGGATTCGTGTGGTTTCGTTTGATGCGGGTTCAAAAGGGGCGCACGATTCTATTAACAGCGATACCGTATTGTTCCTTGTGTGACATACCCGTGCGTTTGACGCGCATGTGCATTTCCAGAAAACAAAGCGGTGCAAAACGAAAACTCCAACCCGTGTGTGAGGTGCATCCCTTCTTTCAATGCTCAACCTTGAGGGTGAAAGGATGCGTCTTGCACACGGAAATATACGGTACTAGAACTTGACTTGGAAAGTTTGAAGATTTGAACATTTTCCTTTTTGCGTGACTTTGCAAGTGGCTCCGCGGCAGCGGCGCTGTTGCTCCGCAGTGTCTGGGAGCGCTTCGCCCCGGTCGGTTCAGTCTCGACTCGGCGAGACAGGGAGGGAGGGAGAGCCCGGGCCCGAGACGCCGTTATGGAATTTCCATGTTGAGAGGCGGATGGAGGGTAAGAGCAGTGATCTGCGCATGAATTCACCCGGGCTGCAGGGCAAAGCTGTGAAAACATGTCTGTCACAGGTGCTGTTTGCACACCGCAGATATCTGGTGGTCATTCCTATTCGGGGGCTGCCTCAGAACAATGAGACAGTGCTGCAATGACACAGGGGAACGGGATCTCAACACGCACACACATACACACACACTCTCTCTATCTCCTCTCCCTTTTCTTCTCCCCGTATCTTCTCTCTGCTCTCTTCATCTCTCTCCTCTCTCTCTCCCTCTCTCTCCTCTCTGTCTCTGTCCCTCTCTCTCCCCCTCTCTACCTCTGCCTCTTTCTCTCACACTATCTCTCTGTCTTTCCCACTCTCCCTCTTCTCTCTTCCTCTCTATCCTCTCTGCCCCTCTCTTCTCTCTATCTTTGTCCCTGTCTATCTCTCTCTGTCTCTCTGTCTCTCTGTCCCTCTGCCTCTCTCTCTCTCTTCTCTCTCTCTCTCTCTCTCTCTCTCTCTCTGACGCGCTCTTCCCGAGTCTCAGCACCAGCGCGCTGGATCTTGTTTTGGACATGTTTGACAGGGCAGTGGAATGCAATGCAGCACATCAACCTTATCAAACACCATTTCTGCGGTCACCCCTCAAGGTGTTGAACAAGTGCAAAATCACGTCCCATCAGGAGAGCCACTCAAACAGCACGACACTGTGAGAACCGCACCAACGCTCTCCCAGGGCTGTTGACGTGCACATGGCGAGAGCCAATGCAATGGGTTCTGAGGCTTGAAAGACAACAGCTTCTGTGTCTCCGTTGATAGAAACGAGACGGTGGTGACAGTCATGTGTTGTGATGTTTGACAGTGTCCCGTGTCCAGTGTGGTCTGCAGGCGCAAACACGAGTCGATCTGGATTCATGAATAAAACTCGTATATTTCACTCACTGCCTGCGAGTATTTCGGGCAGCCTCGCCTGATTTGCACCACATCTCAATTCACACAATATTCTCACTTCTTTTTTTTCAAATCCCATCTCTTTCGACGTGATCCTTCTCCCCTCCAGAAAAAAAATTGTGCGTATCATGCAAAGCAATTCAAATTCAAGCAATTCTTGTTGCGTGAAACTGCATGCAAATTTCTCACTTGGTAACTCTTCAAAGTTTTGAAGTATTCCCCGACCGTGTTCTTGAAGCCTCTCATCTTCCGCCTGACTGAAATACGAGACTTTTCTTGTCTCTTCTACACGTTATGTTTTCGGAAAAGTTTGGGAATCCTCAACCACCAAAGCAACTGAACAAACGGAACAGAGTCACTGAATGCGAACAAAACAGTCTTCCACCTGAGAAGCTTGTTTTGTGAAACCAAACACTTCAACAACACACACGTACACGCACACAGACATACACATACACAGACACACACGCACACACGTACACAGAAACATACACCACACACAGACACACACACGCACACGCACACACGCACACACGCACACACGCACGCACACACACATTTGTGTTCACCTACAGATTACAAATTTGTTTTCGCTCCATTCGAGGTCTTTGCCCTGGTGCTTCACTCAAGATGAGCCAAACAGATTAGCCCGCGGAAACATTTCACGTGAAAGTCACTTTGGCTAATTCAATTTTGGCATTGTAATGGCGGTGCTGTCACTGCGCAGAGGAGGAGGACGGGGTGAGCGATGCTGCGGGGGAACGCCAGAAGCGCGTCGCTCTCGGGCAGCGCGCCAGGCGGACCCTCGGATTCCTTTGTTTCTGCGGTGAAAGCGTTTGAAACAGTGACGTCTCCATCTGTTTCAACTTTTTTCAGAGACCATGATCAACCAAGACGAATGCGCACCTGGTCGTACCTCAAAAGCGTGGGTGCGTGTTATTTTCTACGCAAAAGATGAGGCGAAACACACAGGTGCGTGCTTTGCTTGGGTGATTACGGTATTTTTTGTGAGGCAAAGACTGAACATGCAGGAAGTCAAGCCTTGATGCATTGATGACTTGGTCCCGGAACCAAAGCCAAAACTGGAAAAAGCCAAAGTGACTTTGGTATGTTTTGCGTTCAGGCGGATCTGCGGATCTGCTCGCATGGTGCACAGCGTTGACGTCAAATGAAATGTTTCCTAAAACGTACAAGAACCACGTCTTTTGACAGTCAGAGAGAGACAGAGGACAGACAGAGAGAGAGAGAGAGAGAGAGAGAGACAGAAACACATGGACAGACAGACAGACAGACAGACAGACAGACACACACACACACACACACACACACACACACACACACACACACACAACTCCTCAACGCCTAAAGAGCTGCAACATGTTTTGTCCTTCCACGAAAACTCTCACTTCAGACCTTTGTACTTCAACGTCGCTCTCTCAAAGCTCCACCACATGATAAAAAAAAACTTTGCTTTCTGGCCAAAAAACCCGGCCCAACCTGTTCTGAATACAACGCCCAGGACGGAAGCACTGATAAAAGTTCAGGTGAATAATTCACCACCAACGCAGCTACAAAAGTGCTGTTGCATTATGCATCACACGCGAGGGGAAAAGATCAAACTGAGCAGTTTATGAACTCTGTCGTGCTGAATGAGCTTCGGAGCTGCTGCAAAAAGAGAAGAGTTCACCCGTTAGAAGGCTCGACTCCGGAATGTGAGTGCTGCCTGAATCGTCATTCATGATGTTGATAAAAAAGCTGTGTTGATCAGAATGATATGTGTGATTGAGCGAGTGAACTCAAGCAGGAAAATTGCTGAAAGAATTTGTTGCTGTATGTGCACTTGCTGCAACAACAAGGAAACCAAAGAGGCCGTTCTTTCCCCGACATGCTGGATTGAATGAAATCATCTGCTTGTTTGAGACAATGAATGTCAGTTCATAAAGGCCCTTCATTTTGACTCAGTTGGGATTTCAAACCCATATCACGAAACACGTAAATGCGACGTGCAAACAAAACTCAGCGGTGGCCGGGCATTCTCGGACAACTCCCAGTCCCCGTATCTGCACAACAGCGGCTTGCGTCTTTCAAGGGGATTGGGAGACGGGGCATTGTTCGGGACAACAAGACAAGTTTCAAGCACAGACCAGCTACAAATGTGTGGGCAACAGACTCACGCAAAGTGTTCACGATGTTCCTGTCTTCATGTCCAGCGCTTGGAATTCGAGCCCCGGGCCCGGGGGCTGGACTGCCCTCCCCGATCGTGTTTCCGCTGAGGCATCGATCGCACTCGGAATCTCGAGCTGTCACAGCCGCGCTGCACCGCTTCTCACCGCGCTTCCGTCCGAGCGCCCAACAAATCAGTCCCAGTCACCCACATGTGGAGGTGCAATTTACCTTTTGTGCACTTCAGATGTGGGGCAACAGCGCTCGGTCCTGGTGACGGAACGCCTTTGGTCAGCGCATGCGCAGTGCGCAGAACCCGTCACCGCAAGGCTGACGCCTTTCACAGGCACCCGCTCCTTTCATCAGTCAGACCCCAACGCGTCCCCGGTCCCCGCTCCTCAGGGAACCCGCGACTGATGAGAGAAAATGCCCAGCTGAAACAACAATTAAAATGGAATAATTGAAGCGATTATTCTGTCTGCGACGAGACCCGATGAATGCGAGAGGAGCAGAGTTCCCGACACGCCCGGAGAAGCATTCTCTTTTCTCTCCATGAGTGTGTGAAATGTTCCCAGGCCACGAAACGAGACGCGAAGAAATCGGCCCATCCCAGTCTTGTCATCAGTGCTCAGTTCTGCGACATTGCAATCTTGAGAAGCAGATCTGTGGTCGAAATCTGTGTTGACTGCGTCGCCCGAACTTTCACGACTCAACGCGACACAACATCGGATGCACGGACCCTGACCTTGCGGCGGGGTTTGAGTGCCCACCGCTCCGACAAAAGGCAAAACACCATTTGTTTTCTGTGGTGCAAATATTGTGACGGCAGAAACTGGACACAACAATCATCCTGCGTCAAAATATCATAACTGCAGTGTTTTTGACTTTTCTGCAATCTCTTTGCTGAAAAATGACTGCTTGGGGCGACTGTGTGGGTCATCCCAGCTCTGGTTCCCTCATGTTCGCACTCGTTTCACACCGAAGAGGCTGCAGCAGCTGAAGCGAAAACGAACAAGACGGATGCTCCATTAGGGTGTGCTGTTTCTCTCTCCGAGAACCAGGCCAGGCGACAAGTGCTATGCAGACAAAACAGCAAAACAACTCCATCCATAACTACGAAGTGCAATCTCTTTCCGCGCCGAGTGAAGCCTGCACCTTTATCACCCCGTCTCAAGAATTGGGCCTCTCGGATTGTGCCTCTTCTTTTAATATGTGCAAGCCCGGTGCTTGTTGAAGAACGTGTGCAGTGAGCACAACTCTATTTTCAGCTTGAAAACGTCTCCAACATTCTCCAACAGCGAGTAACGATTGAACTACACCTTGCAAACTTCTCCAAAGGAAGTTCCAAGCGTTTCCTTCGGGTCTTCTTGACACACAAACTTCGCCTGCTGACAGACTCTCACACATGAAATACGAGGGCTCAAACATCCTGCAGAACTTCGCGCACATGACACTGCAGACGCAACACAATCGTGTTGAAATGCAAGAAGCTTGTTCTAAGAAGAGAGAAATTCTCATGTTTTCCAAGATACGTCTGTGCTGTTCTCCTTTAGTGTGTGAAAGTCACAACTGCCTGAGTCGGGCGTTGCGCAGGGCAACGCAAACACCGGACGTCGCCTGGAAACGGACGTTCTGCGTCCCCCCGGCCCGACCACTGCTCTGAGTTATCGTCTCTGTGCATTAACTACACAGATCTGTGCAGTTGAAAGGGAATACATTCGCACAGATCTGCCGGCGATGCTTTTTGTTGTGAAGGCAGGAACCCCACAGTGGAGATGAAGATTTTTCATTTTTGATGGAGTGAAGAGCCCTTTCCTGAAGTGCCGAGTCAAGCTCTGAGGAAGTCAGGGCTCGGGACAGAATGCAGGACCACGGAGGAGTTCCCAACAGACATGATTGCTGCTTCTATTTTTCTGCGGTCTGCGTGGTTCAGACTCCTTGGGCGGTGGTGATGGTGCGCGGAGGGGGGCGGAGAATTGGCGCTGTCAGTCGCAGAGACTGAGAGCAAACAACATGACAGACAGACGTTCTTCAGTGCGTAGCAGCAACGACCAACAAACTGAGACCACTTCTGTACTCATCAGACAAATTTTCTTTGCATGAAAACGGGGAAGGCTGAATTGAGATAATTCTGATGCAAAACGCCCCCTGCACCCTCGACGCATGTTGTACGAGTATCGCACTCTCGTGTGAAGCCTCGTCTAGTCACCTGCGAGGCAAGTTTCACCGAGGTCTCAGCTGAAGGAGGGTTTGTGGCTGGTCGAGTTTCGCATCTCAGGATGCTGTTGCCCAGATCCAAAGGTGTTGGGTGGGGCGAAGGCCGGCAACAGACGGACGGATAATTTTTTGGGGTTTGCTTTCTTCACGGCCAAAGACTTTAATGACTTCAGTGATGTCCGCGTGCATGTTTCTGGTCCAACAACGTCAGACATGCACCAGACTCATGAAGAAATCGGTGTTTTGCGAAAAAAATAGTTCCATGTTGCCTGTGCTTGGAACTCGTGCAGATGAACACCACGTGAACAGAGTTGGGTTCCTCCGACCCTGTTTTGATGAAACGAAACGCGCGCCGTCTCAACCTGATGCCTTGATGGAGTGTGTAGTGTGTCAGAATCACGCGATGGAGGTAGAAATATACGCTATCTCCCCATGAGATCACATCTCTTCGGAAGGATCCAGTCATCCGAGGTGAGGCGAATCTATTTGTGGCTACCCAATCAATGTGCTGCCCTGGATTCCCTCCTTTTCGGGGACTCAGGCTGTGAGAGGGCGAGATCCAGGGGATCCCGCCTCTAGGCTCAACGACCCGGGGGACAGAGAATCCCAATTATGCTTCATCAAGTACAAATTAGTGTGCATTGGATTGTTCAGAATCAAAGCTGGCGTTTGGCCCCCAGGGACTCCTGGGGCGAATGTGGCTTCCTTGAGCTGAAGAGAGACAGAGAAACTGCATCTTGTCGACGTGCGATGTCAATACAGGGAAGTTGGGGTACACTCACCCGACGCCGTGGGTGACTGACCGCTCGGTCTACGCATTCGGTCGACGCTTCATACGAGGTTGTATCCAACCATTGTGAGAATTATCATGTTCACGATCGGCCTGGAAGGACACGGGTGATTGATTCAAGACAAGTGATTCCTTTCACATTCTCAGTGCAGACTGGCCAATTGGCTTCACCGGTGAACATGATGATTCTTACTATGGTTGGATAGAACCTCGTAAACAGGGCGCGTGGAAGAAAATGGTCACGGCGAGGTACGTAGACCCATCCAGGAGTCTGGGTCCCTGGCTTTGTGGCTCGAGGGAAAAAACACCTGCCGCTGCAGGGCGGACACTGCAGTCGTCTCTCAGATGCACATGTCGCGCCCGTCAACCTGCCACTTCCAGTGTCTGGGCGTCGTTTGGTTTGTTTGTATCTCTGCTCAGGTCTTCAATGCAGCCTGCGTTTCATGCCACTGTGAGGGAAAACGCTCTTGTCGCTGTACGACATCATGTCACGCACTGAACGAAGAAACACCATTGCTTCATGCACGTCAGCCCCGACCATCTGAACAATCTCAAATGAATCGCAACTCAGGCAAATTGAAAACCGGGAATCACAAACAACTCACAAATTCCTCCAATTTGCATCGAGACGACGTGCTGAATAAACAAGAGCGTGCGGTCGTTCCCGCAAAGCTGGTGAAGGACAACAACAACAGACATCTGCTCCTCCACATCTGTCGCAGATGAGTCGAGTGTACTGGGGATCCCTCATGGCTTCGTGGTGCTTTTGGCGAGTCGCAGATGTGTGAACATTTTCGCAGAACTACACACAGTTCTGTGTTGTGGCGCTCCAAACATGCAAGGTCTATCAGTCAAACCAGTGTCTAACAACGTAGCGGTGAAACAACTTCATGAATAGACAGGGAAACATAGGGAAACACCGAGGACCATTTTGCTCTGAGAACAGCAGGAGTGTCGCTGATTTCCCTTTTGCGATTAAAATTGCATTGTTTACTGGTGGATATTGGGAACTTTTGACACAGTCCTCATGTATCTGGCAAATTCAGGGGAGAAGGTTTCGTGACGTTGGATTTCATTTCTCAAGTCCTGAAGCCCGTGTTAGACCGACGCTGTGTGTGTGTGTGTGTGTGTGTGTGTTTGTGTGTGTGTCAGAGAGAGAGAGAGAAAGAGAGAGAGACAGAGGTGTGGAGATAGATAGATAGATAGATAGATAGACAGATAGATAGACAGAGAGAGAGAGAGAGAGAGAGAGAGAGAGGTGGGAAGATAGATGGACAGATAGAGATGCAGAGAGAGAGAGAGCAAGAGAAGAGACAGAGACAGAGAGACACAGAGACACTCCATGTCGCACGGACCAAAACATTTGCTGTGCAGAACTGAGCAAGAACAGCCTTTCCTTTTCACTGCAGAGGCACCGCAACACGAGCCAAGGGGCTCGTCAACATCTCGCGCACACACTGGGGACACCGCGCCAGGCTTAATGGATCAATCCACAGGCAACAGCGAGGAGACTCGCTTCGCATCCGGCGCCCTGATACAATCATGTCACTGGGCTCCGGATACTTCCCCGCAGGACACGGAGAGGGAGGGAGGCGCGGGACACCTCTCCGCGATCAGAGGCCCGGAGGACTCGAGGCGTGCGCCCGGGCCCGTCTTCTCTGCGTGCACTGAAAGGATTCGCAGCATGCGGCTAAAGGCGAGGGAGCGTTTAGTTCCTTGTTGCAGGGCCCTGGACAGCATGCGAAGGCCGAAAAATTACACTTCGTTTTGATGGACATGCAAAACTTAGTCATTACAGCCACAGGTAGAGTGTGTGCACGCTCTTGACTCTGCAGTGCGTGCGTGGGTTAATTTGAGTTACGTATCTCTGCATTACAAAATGGAAGATAATTGGAGTCCAAGGACGAAAAAGTCCTCGTGTTGTGTAACAGACGAAGCCGTCTAAAGTGAGACGCGTGGACGACAGCGTGACGTGACGCGACGCGACGCGACGCGGTGCTCGGAACGGTGCAGCGCGCCAGTCAAGCGACGCTACGATGACGCCAACTGAGCGGCGCCACAGTGACGCCAACAAAGCGACGCCCACAGAGTGACGCCGCGACGCCGACTGAGAGACGCCGTCCGACCCACCGGTTCGCATTCGCGTGAAGCTGGTTAGATCTTCTCGCGGATTTTGAAAATTGCACAAGATTCTGCTTCTCAATGTGAGTGAAACTGAAGAAAGATCGTTTGCTTTGTGGACTACAACGCATTGTGTCCTACACGCCACAAATCCGTCGCAAGAGTCTGGTTTCAGAGCGGGAGGGCCCTTCTGCGAAGCCTCCATTACACAACTCCCTCACGAGGGGTAATCTTATCAGAAAGCACCTTCACTAAACAGAAAAAGTGCTTCGAGTCAAAAGACGTGACAGACAGATCAATACCATCCACAAGCGCAGTAACTGAACTCATTGATTTTGATTTCGCCGTCTCTTCCCATTTTTACCGCTATTCGTCCTCATTTTCTGCGAGATTAAGTAACTCAGCCACATATCTCCGTCTGGGAGGCCCGGTGCAGTGGGTGCGCGCACCTTGCTGCTGAACAATCTCCTTGTTAATGGGACCTGTCCTGTCTTATCATTTATCTGTACTGTAAATTATCATTCGTCTTGGGAAGCCAGCTCCCGGCACCGGTCGGAGCAGGTTCCTCTCATCTGGTCAGGTCAAACCGAATTACATCACAGGTCCCGAAACATAAACAACAGCTCCGGATATGAAAAGATTTTTGCTTGTATTTTCGTGTTGTGTTTCAAAAGGCTGGAGTCCGACGCTACATTCCTGTGCGGAATGTCACTTCAGATGAGAATCTGGCGGATCGAGCGGAGGGGCGAGACCACGCAACCCAACCCGTCCAGTCCAGTGTCATTTGTCACTCCTTCTTGTTGCCTCCGCTTTGGGTTTGAGAGTTTCTCGGTGACGGGCTTGTTAACACGCCCCATTCAACATTGGAGTTCAGGCCTCCCTTCCCAAGGGTTGTACCTCCTCTCCCCAAGGTTGGTCCTCCCCTCCCAAAGGTTGGGCCTCCCCTCCCAAAGGTTGGTCCTCCCCTCCCAAAGGTTGGGCCTCCCCTCCCAAAGGTTGGGCCTCCCCTCCCAAAGGTTGGGCCTCCCTGGGCCTCTCCTGATCTGAACCCCGGATCCGCCCCTGATCCTTGAGAATCTGCTTTGATTCGTGGTCGACTGGAAGAAGTCCGTGTCGTTCTATTGATTTCATCGACGCGATCACGACAAGGACCCGCCATTCATGATCCGAGCCTCTTTCGTCCTTGTAAATTTAAAGTTTTCATCTGAAAGGGGTCGCAAATGAATGTTGAAGGAACCCTGTGGACAAGTGGTCGATTTGGGTCATCTTCTCCTGCAGTGCTGTCATGACAATTGTGAACAGTTCAAATCGAGCCAATGATGTACTGTTGTTCACGAGTGCACGTATCTCTTGGCCTGCCACAATTCCATGCTGCTTGGTGCTTCTCAAAAGAAATTCTAAGTCAACACAGTGCTTCAAATATCGACCAGAATCGACTGCAGATCAGTGCTTGCACACAATCGCATGTGACTGTTGCCAGACCGGAGGCTATGGCCTTTCAGACGGGCTCTCGTGCTCTCGTATCCCTCGGATCCAAACAGGTTCTGGCAGCATCCAGATAAAAGTCAACTGCCGCACGCCTTGGCTAATTCGCTTCAGGTAAGTGGAGGAACAAAACAGATCCGTCTCCGGGACCGACGGACGCTCTTTGTCCAGGGCCCACTGCGCGCTTCTCTGGACGCGTCTTGACAAGCTTTCTTTTCGCAACAGTTTTGCTTCGTTTTGACGAAAGATGAGAGGTTATTGAAGATGTTCGCAAGCTCAATCTTGTTTGTGACTCGTAGTTTTCAAAACAGACCTGGAGCAAAAAAGAACAATTTAGTTCCAAAAAAACACCAAGCAAACAAAACATGACACAACAAAAGACACAAGAACATTCACCTCAGAACGTGCATTGCTTTGAAGATGCCATTCCAGAAAGACGAATGTGCCATTATCAACATTCTTAGCCAAAGCAGAAAACAAATGTCATTTGCTCGTTTGATGCAAAGGACGCAGGAACCTGGCGTGGGCTTCACCGTTGATGCACCCAGCTTGCAATTCCATTTTAAAGTTGGACACAAAATCCAAACTCATCTCTTGGGGCCCGAGTCCAAGAATTTGCTGAGCGCGGTGAATTGATCGGGTCCGTCCATGTAAATTGCTGAGGAATGCTTCCGGCGAGATATTCTTCCGCGGCGCGCATGCCAAATGACTGCCCAAAGTGATTGCATCCGTCCACGTCGGCTCAGTCAATTTCTCCTTTTCAAAGAATAAAGTGTGATCAGAAAAGAAGCAATCTTGGCCCGACGCCCTGGCAAATATCGCAGGAGTGGATTATTTGTGAAGTTTTTGTGTGAGTTGAGAGCTGCAGATGCGAGAAGTTTGAGGCAGAGGCCTCTTGCTGTCTGTCTCCTCCGGGAGGGACTCTCCACCGAGCGGCTGTGCAAACGTCTGACACTGTGTTGACTCCCTATTCTTGATCGCATTTCACATTTCATCGGGGAGTGAATGAAGTGCGAAGCAATGTGATTTTCCCGTTCTTGTGTGTGCACGAAAGACGTCACATGCATGCAAACGGTAGATTACCCTGGGTACACCAGGAGAGGGGGTCCCAGACGTGTGTTCATCACGAAAAAGAGGAAAGCAATTACTTTCTTCCTCAGAATCATCTTTGTCGCCGAAAAATGTCAATGCACGTGGAACATCGCATTGAGCGAAGAGCTCCATCTCTACTTTTGGTACGTTTGAAGCAAAGTCGTTTTTGCAAACCTGAGTGCAGGCTCCCAGAGCATGTTGCTCATTGCTGAGCGTTTGCCGCTGTGTCTGCTGCGCCTTTTGGGAACTTGGCATCAAGATTCCAGCACAGGCAGAGACTTGGAGAAAAAACATGCAATTCTCACATGCATGTTGAAGGAAGGAAGTCAACTTGCTCCAGGTGGAAGGAGACTTGTGCTGGATTCCTGCAGAAATGGCCATCACCCAGTTCCTGAAGCTGAACTAGATCGCGCATTTGAGTCCGAGATGTAGTTCAACCTCAAAGCGTTCACGCCTCATCACCCGACCGGTGGATAGCAGCTATTTTGGTCACAGAGCCGCTGAATCACTCCCTCCCTCTCTTCTGTGTGGCTACGTTCCAAAGCAGGAACTTGGCACAAGCGGCCAGAGCTGCTTGATTAGTTCAGGAAGCCCTTATCATACTGTAAACGGCCACCACCCATGTAATTGCCCTCTGATTTCGGAGCTGTTCAGGTATGTGTCTGCACGCCAACAACACATACGTGGCGAAACAAGCGGCAGTACAACAGACCCAGATGCCAGGGCGCTCCAAGTGAAGAAGAGGTTTGGTTGTGGCGTCGAGAAAACAGTCGCAGAGGTGGGATGCATTGTGACTTGCGCGGCTGCTGCAAAAGACGCCGATTTACGAAGCGTTTGTTCCTTGTTTTGATTTCGAGGTTGAGTAGCTCAGGCTCTGCTCGATCTGAATATTGCTGTCACACGAACTTGATTTGCGGGGTTGTCCCTTTGGTGGAGGCCGAGCAACTTGACCTTAAAATTGGCAAGGAACATTGACCTGCCTGTCTGACACGTCGTGGTTTGCTGTAATTTTTGCCGAAAATACTCACACCCGTAGACGTACTTGCAGTTCAAATGACACATTTGTTCAGCTGAAGCACCAATCACAGTCTTGCCAGTCACGATAAACTTCTTCTTCAGGTGCCAAGAAAACTGCGGGGTTCACGAGCACTCGCTATGAGAAAACAAGACGACAAAACAACGGAGGGTGAACTTCAGGCTGAACTCAACAGTCGACATGTGCCTGTCCAACGAGAATAATTTGCAAAGGCGAAGTCGTCAGGTTCCCCCGTGTGATTTGCTCAGTTCTGATCAATAACAAACGAAGACTTGCTGCGCGTGCAAAAAGTTGGCTTCAGATATTTGAAGTCTGCACCAGGATTTTCTCGGAGTCACTTCAGGGTAAATGAGTGCGACTTTGGATGAGTTTTTCCACACCTCGAGTGCGAGGAAGGCATTTGAATGCCACAATACAAATGTCAATCCCGGGAACAGGCCGCAGCGATCTCACACCTGTGGAGAACCAGGTGAATTGATTTTCTCTCGCACAGCACAAGAGGTTCCGGGTCTTTCATGCTCCTTCACACAATCCGACCACAGACGCGCCAAAAGCAGATCTGGGTAAATTGCTCAGGGGATCAGAAGTACAGCGACAGTGTCGAGCGTGATTTCGGTTCGTTCAACGTTTGTTGTGCACGCAACATGGTCAGTCATGCTTGGTTCCAAGTATTTCAAAATGCATCGATTCAAGACAGCAACAGACTTTGGTTTTTCAAACACACGGGACACGCCACGGTGCTGATGTCGGTTCCAGGTCTTGGTCAGTTGAAGCGAGGGACAAGCAGACCATTGTTCGGGACAGGAGACTGATCGCGTTCTTCCCAAGCACGGCGCGACAAAGCTGCACCTGGCTGTCGTCGTCACCTGAGTGAAGTTTCCTCCCAACTCAGGTGTGGGTCTCGCAGGTGAGAAATGGCGTGCCGTCACTTCGTTATGAATATCGTATGAGTGTCGTTCTATTGCCCTGATAGTGCGACATTGTCCACAAAAAGCTCAAGATGGAGGTTCCCTGAGGGCCCGACCACGGATCGTTGAAAGGACTCCGGATTTGAGAGTCTAGACTGGGTCGCTTCCTCAGGTTATTTTAAGCTGTGACGAACAGCAGACCAACCTTCAGGTCAGGCAAATTGGATCAATTAGGAAACAATCTCATTGGTGGTGACCTCGACTCAAAGAACATCCATTCAGGGAGAGGATACTGTAGGACGGACAAGCAAAGGCTCCAACACTGGGGTCTGCTTCTTGAAGCACGATTTCAACAGTTCCTTCAGACAAACAATAAGCTGTGTCTGAAACGCTGGCAAAGCTGACAGTTTTCCTTCACCCTCCTGGTCTGTCTCTCTGGCATTGCAAAAATCACTTAGCTCCGTGGACTGCTGATGAAAATGGTGGGACAGTCGTTGTTGTGCGAGCGCGGTCATTCACACGGGCCAAGAGACTCGTCCACAACAGCGCCCGCTCCATGAGAATGTGAACACCTGCAGACCTCACATTATCCCGACCCTGGTGGCCTCACCAGGTGCCTCCGACACCCGTGTTTGCATAAAAATACTTGTCTCAAAGTGCCACGGGCCAAATTGACACCATCACCGGGAAACGTGACAATTAGAATCTCAATGACTCTTTATCAACGAGGGGGGTTTCCGAACGGCCCGTCCCCGTGAAAGGTGATCATTTGAATCCAAGAGACTCTTTGCCAATCAGGGGGTTTTCGAACAGCCGCGATCAAACACAGCCTGCGAGTTCCATTTGTTGACGGAGCCGACAAAACGAACAGCCCCATGCACCACTGTGGAGGGGCTCCTGCATGGTGGAACGACGCTTGATGGATGGTCCCTCGAACTCGTTGTTCGCTTGTTCAGCCGCGATCGCCGTGAGTGGCTCATGACGGAGATTTGCGTCACAACAGCGGGACATTCCCCCGAGGCGATTCCGCCTGAGTCTCCGGGACCCAGATCCACCGCCCACTCCCTCACCCACTCCCTCACCCACCACCTCACCCACCCCCTCACTCACCCACTCCCTCACCCACCACCTCACCCACCCCCTCACGGGCACTCCCTCACCCAC
>JAAUXT010128912.1_pt1 | contig 17437 bp, 18 predicted proteins | sample 7278171 | NCBI WGS metagenome assembly JAAUXT01 (sample SAMN14350112, study PRJNA611818) | marine sediment metagenome | isolation source: surface marine sediment (1.8m) | place: French Polynesia: Moorea | collected 2018-08
ATTTTTTTTCCAAATTGTCCGGGTTAGGGGTATCTTGGACAGATTATCCGATTGTCCGATTGTCCGGGTTACCCCACCCCCACAAAGAAAAATTTTCCAAATTGTCCGGGGTAGGGGTATCTTGGACAGATTTTCCGATTGTCCGGGTTATACCCCCCCTGGAAAGAAAAATTTTCCAAATTGTCTGGGTTAGGGGTATCTTGGACAGATTGTCCGATTGTCTGGGTTACCCCCCCCCAGAAAGAAAAATTTTCCAAATTGTCCGGGTTAGGGGTATCTTAGACAGATTGTCCGATTGGGACCTCCCCTGCACCTGGTGAAGACTTGTTTTGAGTTTTAACCTTCCTGCAAATCTGAACCTGGATAAACACTCAGGACGCGATTCAAAATGCACCAAGTTCAGTTGCTCAATACGCGGCTCCTTTGGCGGGCGTCTTGTTGAACGACACTGATGTTTGTCGTCCAAGAGTGCACCAGGAAAAGAAACCAGGTCTGATTGCAATTTTCCATCGCATTCCTCACGCAAAAGTGAGAAGCGTTTTTCTTGTGACAAATCATGCGGTGTCATTTTGTCATTTTCGAGCGTGTTCTCTCAACAAATAAATACCACAAAAAGAAATTGTGTGTTTCTTGTTTGTATGCAGAAAAGAACATCGAAGAGATGAATGAATATCAACGTTTTCTGTCAAAACTCTTCTGTGCGGGCGAAATAAAACTTACTGAAGCGTTGCGATGGCGCATATTCCCCTGAATTATCACCTGTAGATAACTCTGAGGACAACACCCTTCTGTGTCTCGTGTTCATTCATAATGAATCGCATTCAAAGGCGAAATTTGAACAGTATGGACAGCATCCTGGATAACAAACAGGGGTATTGTCTCTCGAAGTTCGCCCTTGCTCTGGTTGAGAGCTTTCGAGTACAGTTCTGAAAAAGACGCGCGGTTGCTCAAAATAACCAGTCTTGATTTGCCTCAAAAAGTCCGAAAGAACAGCAACGCCAGGAAAACTGACAAGCTTTGTCTCAAGAAACCGGAAGTTTTCAGAATGAAACGCAGTGTCTGTGCATCAGTGGCAATATTTTCCGCGATTCTTGTCACCATTCTTTCTTCTGAATGGAAAATGGGCATTCTTGTTCTCAGTGGAACAGCAAAATGGCCCGGAAATCACCGCAAGGGTTCTGACCAAGCGCGTGAACAACACCTCATCATTTTGACGGGAGACACAACAATTGCAGAGGAACGCAACATGTCAGGAGCTCATCACAGGAGCAGGTCAGGATCGCCACAGCAGTCGATGGATAGTTTCCCGCAGCGGAACGAGTCGGACATCGCCTGGAGACTGAGACTCGCCCAGCGACTCCTGTCAGGACTGCTCGCCCAGCTGGAGCGGGAGAGGTCTCGAGCCTTGCAGCAGTCCAATAATACGAGTACAACCTGGAACCTGGATCTGAGCAGGTCGAAGACGCTCGTCAGAGCCTCCGATGAGGGGCATTTCAAGGTAGTCACTCCTCCTTTGTTGTACCTGTGCTTCTCGCTGGCAGAGATCCTCCTCGTCAAACATTGTCTCCCATCATCCGCTCATCTGGGCACAAGCGGACGTCTTTTTCATGGCACCACCGAGCTGAACATTTTTGCGATTTTAGTCGACGGAGTTATGCAGGAATCAAGCATTTCGGCAAATTTGAAGTCGAGGACATTTTACCTCGCCAAATCATTTGGTCGGGAACACTTCGCTTGTCTTCCCTGGCACACGTACACTGCAATGTGTCGGGCACAGAAACAAATGTGTGAATCGCCAGATAACCCTTGACCCAATTGGAATTCTGCAGAGACCATTTCGTGTATCCGACTTCTGTGTTGGATATGCAGTGGTGAAATTCGCAACCTCTTCTTGCAGATCCTGAGAAGAATGAAATCAGTACAAACTCTGGTCCTGAAGACCACGCTAGAGAACGTCCGATCCGTAACCGGAAGTCACGTCTTCCCGTGGACCGGAAACAACTGCCGCTTCATCAACGCGACATTTTACGAGCAGAACAGCGACGACAGGTTCAGTCTGCGGCACACGTGTCGTGAGGTGCTCAACGAAACGTTACAGCCTCAAAACATAACTTCGGACATTGTCATGGATCCGTTGTACGAAGAGTTGGAAGGTGAACCTGAAAGAAATGAAGTTCCCGGAAACCTGTTGACACCGTCGGCCAATCGCTCTGCTGTTTTCCTGACTCACATCCACGTCGCCACGCACGGAATCATAACTGACTTTGGACTGGTTTTTCTCAATGATGTGAAGCTGGAAACAAAAGGTTGTCCCTACCAAGAGTTCGGATATTCAGCGGACATTCACGATTCCGATCTAAGGCAATTCCCTCTACACGATGAAGTATTTGTTGCCTCTCAAATGTGGAACGGGTATTTTCACATCTTGGTTGAACAGTTGGTGCGAATGATTCCCTATCTGTGCTTCCTGAGGGATCATCCCTCGATCAAAATCCACATGAACATCAGACCTGACATGTTCGCTTCTGCGAAGGAACACCTGGACAGGTTGGGACTCAACGGCACTAGGCTCATCACAGGATTTGTTCGGGCCAAGCTTCTGTACGTGCCCGGCGGTACAGCTTGCGGGGACCCACCGTTGTTCCAGGCCAGGTTGCTCTCCCTGTGGCTGAGACACACCATGGAGAATGCTGCCGACTTGAGAACGAGTGTCGTGCTCATCCATAGAAAGAAGGGCTGGAGACGGTGGTTCAAGCACCACGAAGACATTAAAATGAAGGTGTCCGATTTGACCAGAAAGAACCACAGGCTTGTTATGGAGGAACTGACGGACCCAGTCCCGCCTCTGCCCATGGTCGCACAGATGTTCAACAGGGCAACAATGATTGTCGCCCTTCATGGGGCTGGCTTGTCCAACATGTTGTTCAGTGAGCCAGGAACTGTGGTCGTTGAGGCCATGTGCAGGGTAACCCCCACTGGCCTGTGCTTTCGAAACCTGGCGCTTGCTCTGGGCCATCGCTATCATGGAATTCTGACAAAGAAATCCTGTCTCAACACCAGTGTCTCAGACCTCATGCAGCCCGTTGTGTTTTACATGAACCTGACGAGTGAGAACAAGCCAGTGAAGAATATCATCGTGCACCATCCTGTGCAATGGGTACACCTCGGGCACTAGAACAAGAATGTCGAGAATTGAACGTGTTGTTGGGTTTCAGTTTTCTATGTGTCTCGTTTTCCCGTCTTTGCTGTTGTTCAATAAACAAAAACGCCCGCTCCGTCAGTGAAATTGACATTGTTGGCCTGTATGTTCATGCCTACTGGGTCCCCTTGCTGATTTACTCCCTGGTGAGTTCTTATTGTGGTCAATTGTGTACACTGAGGCATGTGGTTGTCAAAGCACATGCCAGGTTATGAAGGTATCCCGTGAAAAGTTTACCTGCAGCACTTGCTGCATGAGGAAAGCCTCCCCCACCAGCAGCTTGGATTCTTTCGATCCTTTGTAACTTTCTTCCAAGTACTCGAGACACAGCGCACAGGCATGAATTATCCAAAGCAGATTCTTACTCTCCAAAACCAACATCAGAATGTTCCAGTAATGTGTGCACTGTGTAACACACATACCTGCCCTTAGCCAGGTGTGCGATGAATGCCATCAAGTGTGCATCAGTCAATCCCAGTGGGAGATCCACTTCCTCACAGGCTGCCATGAAGTGATAGAGTACACACTTTCCTTGTCTTGGGACCCCTCTCTGGCTCACACTGGAGCTTGTTGGCCACATCACAGAGTTCAGCTCTTCTCTCCTCCCTTCGTGCTTTCAGGCTGCATTTAATGCACAAAGTGTCAAAAGAATGAATGTTTGATTTTGCTGGTGTTTACCGCCAAAAAACCAATATGGCTGCCACAGTGAAATTATGGTTGCACAAATGGCTTTATAGCTTGGAAATGGTTGAAATCTGATGAAGGATGTTATTGAGAAAATGTGGACAACTACTGTGGCTAAATTTCAGAAGTGGTGATTGGTTGCTGTGGTAACCTTCATTGCAGGTTTTTTGTTGGCTAAAAGTCAAAATATTATTTTTTGAATTTCTGGACAAAAAAGTCTTGCATGCCACACAGTAAAATTGTGCAAGGTTCAATATTTTTTATTGTGGTAAAGGTGAAAGGTATTGGTGCAAGATAATGCCTGAGGTATTGGACAATTTTTCTTGTTCCATGTATGGGTATCATTGGGGTGCAAAGTTGAAAGTTTGAAAAAATAAAAAAAAAATGAAATTTTTGAACAATTTTAAAGATTTTTTGAACCTTATTGGGGTCTACTGTAGTAAAGAGGATATTGAGAGGAAGATTTTGGTGTTCAGTTTGTATGAATCAGATGAGACATTTTGGTTCTTCTTCTTCTTCTTCTTCTTCTTCTTCTTCTTCTTCTTCTTCTTCTTTGTGGTACCTACTATCGCCCAGGTGGTCAAACCATCGTGAGGCCCTTTGGAGTTTTTTTCATCCTGCATTGCCAAAAAAATGAAACGCATTTGGCCAACCTGGATTCCAAGCTGGGTGCCACCAGGGTTTTCTCGCTTGAGCGAATCGAACGGCACCCAACGTGCCCTAGTTGCGAGTTGGGAAGTCATCTACAGTATTATCAGGAGAAACGTCTTCATTGGCAGCCACAATTGAACTGCTGGAAAAAAATGCATATTTTATTGCTACAGATAATGAGTGAAAATTACGTTGAAAATTTACTTCATCGAACAATATTTTGAAACTAACTCACAAATGGTGGGGGATACCGTACGTGGCTGTTGAATTTGTCGTTTTCCCAGGCCTAATTAGATCTAATAAACAGGTTTGTTGCTTCATAAATTTGAACAATTGTCAACAGTTATGTCCCACACAAACACAACAGAGAGACATTTCATTTTCCTCGTGTATAATTGAGACCTATGGAGGACACTTTCCGAGCAAATCGGTCAAAAAAAGTTTCCTTGTCAGAGGGAGGAGTGGAACTGCTCAGGATTGGGAGCATCAGTGTGTGCCACTACTAACTACTAACTGCAGACATTTCTTTTGTTGGATATTTTGCTGTACTGCGCTTCTGTGATCATGTTGTAGGATGTGCTTGGGATAATTCTAAAGAGGTAAGGAGTTCAGCAATAAAACTTCGTGACAAGTAACGCGGCGATTGTCGATGAAAACGCTCCTTGAAGTTGCATCTTTTTTTCCGAGCCGGGTGACCATGATCATGATAAATGACTGAACCTCTTGACAGGTCAACATCTTCCATTTTGCTCTGACTTATTTGTCATTCGCACGCAATTTGATGCAGAACTGATTCACGCCTGTCCCTCAGATCGGAAATTTCAGCTAAACGTTGAGGGCGTGTCAACATGCAATCTGGATCTGGAGGCTTGATCGAAGTAGCAACATTTGATTCCATGGAGGACGAGGCAACTTCAAATGCCAGTTTGATTCAAGTTGGACCTGATTCTCGGTGGATTTCCTTTGGTTCACACCAGATCACGAGTCAACAGCCAACTACCTTCAACCATGATGAAAACGTGTGGTTGGTGGCCCGTTGCCGTGGAATCCACAATGCCACTGTTGCAGACAGATTGAGTTTAAAAGTTGTAGAGTCTGACTTGAGGCAACTGGTTGAGGTGTCGTGAGTACCTGGGTCAGAACATTCCGAGCAACCAAGAAATTGTGCAACAAGAAAGACTTGCAGGCACAGGCAACTGGAACCCCTTGTCTAGCATCTGTTGGGTCGGCACAAGGAAGCCTGTGTTACTGCACTGACAACAGCTGAGGTTGTGGCGATTCCCCCACCCCCGACCCCAACAATCACTCTGGTTCTAAGTGGCGAAGGTCCGGTGGTGATTGCGCTCTTGCGGACGCCTGTCTTCAAAGCCTTGTTTGTCAGAAACAGAACTATTTGCGAGTGGAACCCTGCAGAAAATAAGCCTTTCTCACGTTGGCCGGTCAACGCGACAGCTCCAGGGAAACCACAGATTGAGGGAAACACGTTTTGTCTCGGGCGTGCCACGAAGTGGTAGCAGAAAAGTCCAGCGTTCAGCCAAGAAGGTCTGATGGAGTTCTGCAGTATTCGTAGTCTGTCGTAAAATTGTCACTGCTATGCAGTTCACACAGTGATGGAAATGTGTACGTTGTGGAGTCTGGTGGGAAACTGACCTCGTAACTCAACGCTTTCGCCTGGATCTGCATGGTACGCGAGGGCGCTTTGTTCCTCCACTTTGTTGTGAAATGTCAGGGTCAGCTATTGGGTTGCAAATAATTAGTTATTGCAAAAGCATGGCGAACAAAAATAACACAATCAATGAGGTTCAGGCTGTGGATGCTCCCAACTGCAAAAACACTTGTTCAGGCCTTTCAGGCTGACATTCACTCAGTACGGAATCCGACTTGTCAGTCCTTTGTTCTCAGTTCAATGAATTTTCCATCAAGTGGCTGCCAGACCAGTTTCTTGCGACACAAACATCGTGATTTTGCTCAGATTGTGGATTCGACACTGTGAAATCCTGTCAAAGTCAATTGTCCGCAAATCCGTGATGGATCAAGAGCGGAATGGCGGTCCAACAGCGCATTGGAACAATTTATTGTGATGGCTGATTGACACTTTGCCCTTTGACGTGTGTCTCGTGTCAGCTCGTTGAATTCCTGAAACCAAGTGTGAAGTGGGCACAAGAAGTGGGTGACGCTGATCGTGCGCAAACTCTTTCCTCATCGTGTTCTCCTTTGTGAGATCCCAGCGACAACACTGAAAAGATGTTCATACAAGTACGTGGTGCACACACTCGTTCCTTTCTTTTTGTGTGTGCTGCCCACCCAGTCCGCCAAGAGTTTTGCGGGTTGAGACTGTGTTTTGGTGAAAGTGGCAAGTTTACGACACCCTTGTCAAGTTGTTGAAAGATCGGAAAAACAAATTGTCACCACCGGCTTGAACACTTGGCGGAAACTTGGTGTCCAGTTTTCAGGTTGTGTTGCGCACTCGATCGTCAAATTCTCGAATAAGTCTCTCCCATGGATTTGCAGGTTTCTACGAGCTGAGACAGCTCTCGTACAGCTGTCAGAACATTTTCAATTGCACGAGCAGAACAATTTTCCTCCACCAGAAGGGTGTGGCGGTCCTGTAAGGACCCTGTTTTTCCGCCAATTTTGCACGGACACAGTATTGTTCTGCGGAACATCCAGATTGCACACGCAACGATTGACCTGGATGACATGAAGCCGTTGTAAAAACCTCCGCGTGTTGCTTTGTCCCGTACACTTTACTGTTTCTGGGTCACGAGCATAAAATACCGTCACAAATCACAATTCTGCCGTTTCCTTGTTCATAATATCCATATAATTGGCCAGCTGTGCGTTTTGAGGAAACTGCTTATTGGAATTGCATGTTTGTGTGCAGAACATATTTGATGAGTGTACGTACGCGGTTTGTGTTTCCACAAACAACAAGCAGATGTGTCACTTTGGCGTCACGTCAGTTCGTTGGGAAGAGCGGTCTGTTTTTTTTTGGCCCACCCAGACAAGGTGTCTTGTGGTTCCGATGCGTTCGGGAGCCCAGCGTTTCGGACTCATGCGGTCTTTCTCGTCTTGTGCTTCGATGTTCTGGTTGGAGCACTGAATGCGCAAATCGTTTCCGACAGTGTGAGGAGCGACAAACAGTGTACTCGCGTGGCAAGAGTCCGATGAAACGATTTGTCAGACTGTGAGTCGCAAGAAACAGTGCTTGTTCGTGATCAGGTTGAGTTAGTTCACCGACACAACTCGTGATGCGAGTGAAACTTGTAAAATATAACCGGCCTTCTTTGTGATAGATGAAAAGAACTGAGACGTCCTGTGCAGGAGGAGAGAGTTCATCCAAACACAATGTGCCAACTGGGAGAGAGACACCAGTGCGCCCAACCGACTCGTACGAACCCACGAACCGATGCTCGAGCCAGCCGATTGTCACTGTGATTCCAAGAACCACCAACTGGTGTCTTTGACACAAGGAAGGTCGGGTCCGCCCTCACGAGATAATACAGAATGTGTTGTGACACCTCACTACTGAACCACAGAGAATTGACATGTCATTGGTACGTTCGTGGTGAACACCAGGCTCGAAAGGAAAACTGATAGCGAGTTCGTTTTTGCACGAAAATTAAACATGAAATGACCTTCGTCGTTCATTGACGTTTGTCGAGTCGTGGAGTTGTGGTTTTGTGCTCTGAACTTCAGGTCAAGCAAAACAAGACACCCAGAGGCAGGGTTTTGGAACGATCGGTGTGATCGCACTGGTATTTCGTTTCAGAACAATACCGTATACACTTGCAAACGCGGTCCAACTCGTGTGTGAATGTCAAGTCCAGGAATCTCTTTTGTGCAAGAGATTAGCAACCTGATCACGATCTATTTCGATCCTCTTTAGCTGAAGCTTCGTGTTCTAAATACGACATGGTGCAGTACGACCGTCGACAAACAAATATGGTGCCATGTCATGCCACCAACCTGCCGGTGTTAACTCAATAAAGCTGATGAGATGATTCAGTGACTCGTTTGAAGAGGCATCCTCGCTGAATCCTTTGTGAATTGAGCAGCAAGAATGTTGTCCACAAAAACTTGGAACTGACTTCAGTCGAAAGGGGATTTTGCTGTGCTGGGGACAAAGCACAGAGCGTGCCATTTGGAAATACCTGGAGAAAACACGGTACAAGTGTACTCGAGCATTGGAAAACAAGGTTGCGGGGCTGAAATCGCATGCTGCTGCCTTGGGTCATTATCGCACGGAAGTCTCCACTTTGTGGAGCTTCCTCGGTCCTCGAGTGCAGTACCATTTCTCAACCGAGAGTCGCCGGATGGAACGTTTTTTGGCGTGACAAAATGTCAGCCTGTCGCGTGTACTCGTACGAGTATTCTGTCCTCAACTGTGCAAAAGCTTTTGTGTGGTTCAGGCCGAGACAGCTTTTTGGTTTCCCCACTGAACGCTGAGAACCGGAAACCTTGGGCGCGTGACAGTTGAAGCTCAGGTCGACGTGGCTATTGTGTATGTGTCAAACTGTGATAAAGGCAACTTTCAAGTGTGACTGAAATAGGTATCTGGCCAAAAGCCGGCCACTCGAACTCGGGAACGTTGAGGATGTCCTTGATAAGGCCGAGATGCGTACGAGCTGTGAGTTGAAGTGTTTTCTATCACATGGAGAAAGGCGTACGTATGACATGCAAGTTGTAACTGCTGTTTGTCAGCGCTTGATACTCTCCAAATGCACTTTGAACCACTTTCAGGTCACTTTGCGAAGTTTTCCTTTGTGTGTTCAACTTTATAACTATCGCACCTTACACATCACGTGCTTATTTCTCGAAAATTGGTTTGAATTGTCCAACGCATTTGCGTTTGTGAAAGACAACCCACTCGACGTAGTGCACAGGAACGGATCCGGACGCTTGGTTCTCGTTGGTTGTGGACGGGACGGTGCCGCCGGGTTCGTCGCTATCTGAGACAGCAATGTAAACACGCAACCCGAGGCCAGCTAACAAACAGGTCAAGTCGCAGCCGATAACACACGTGAGGTGTGCGTTCAAGTTTCTCGACAAATTGGCTTCGAAAATTAAAGAAAAGTTAGAAATACGAGTGTGACGCATACTGGGTTGTTTGATTGAGTGTTGCCACGCATTTCGACCGCAAAAATCAAGAAAACTCGGCGGATCATTCATTCTGTCCTTCGCAGAATTTTCGGTTTGCCTGATCTTGCGAATATGAATGGCGTTCTCTATGGTCGTCAGAACTGACGCAACACAGACACGCGATTGAAAGGAACTGAAACGATGCTGGGTATTAGAGAGGAGTTGAAACGCCCTTTATGAGGCCGTAATTTGGTCGTGTTGTGTCTGGTTTGGATCACGGTTGTTTGCGGGCGTCTCCCGTGGAGTTGGGATTGGATCCGCGGGCAGATTGCATTCAGTCATGCAGCATGATGCGCTCAGCTGACTTATCCCAAAGAAGGCCTGACCATTCGACAGACGCAGTAGCGAGCCCAATAGTGACCTCGTGATACGTTTTGAGTTGATGGTGTTTCGTCCTGACCCTCGAGGTGTCAGGCAGCGCCAGATGAGAGGCAACTGAGCCTGGGCTCTGACGCTGGATCCCTGTTTGAATTGGGTCAATGCTCAGCTGACCTGCGCGTTCACGGGGATCAGGAGGCGGCGTCGTGGAATGTGTGGCAGGCGTCAGGTTCATCTGGGTGGATTCACACAGTGTAAATGAATTGGCTTGATTCACGAGTGATGAAGTACGAGTGATGAAGTATCAGATCAGACTGCGTGACCCAGTTTGTGCCAGTGACCTACTCTCTCTGATGGTAAAAGTGGATCCCGCTGAGCCTGAGTGTTGCTCTCTCACTCAGTGCAGTTGTGCTCGCATTGCAAAGCTGCGGTTGCAGATTCTCGATCCCAAAACAACAAGGTTCAGAGCCCTTGCAAATGCACGCACGTGTCTGATTCTGTTCGCTTCGCTCCAACTGCAATATTTCACAGACGTACGTTTTGTGCCTGTGCTTCTTGTTTCCCTGGGCAAGGGAAGTCTGGGACTTCTGCACGTTCGCGGTGATAAGTCGACTTCTCCCTCCGTGGATTGGATCTGCTAAACGTTCAGTGTCTGGCGTTGCCTCATGTCGTGACATACGTACGCGCACGTCAGGAAAGTGCAAGAGTGAAAGTTTCAAGGCTGCTTGGCCGTAATCCCTGAGGACATGTGGATTCCATTTTGATGTGGAAACAACGGCTCTAAAAGACACTTGACGCCAGGTTCGCAGCTCGCCACCCGTTTCTTGTGCTCTGCTTGATCGTTTCTTTGTCCCAATAAAACAAAATCGTTCTTAGTTGTGTGTGTGTGTGTGTGTGTGTGTGTGTGTGTGTGTGTGTGTGCGTGTGTGTGTGCGTGCGTGCGCGCGCACACACACCACGCTTTGGAAATGTTTCCGTTGTTTTTCGCGCTCCTGCTTGCTGCACGAAATGACGCGGCGTGCCTGGGTCTTCCTGCCGAAGTACGCACTTCGTCTGGCACTCCCCAGTTTTTGATCGCCATGCTCGCCACAAATTCTATCCCGCGAAGCATTGCAAACTGCGCTTGAACATCCAAACACGAGTCGTAGTTTAGTTTCAGCGTGTTGTGGATGTATTGAAGATCGGGTGAGCGGGTTATCGGGTTGTTTAGGGGCAACTTGCCGTGTTCGCTTCGAATGATCAATGTCATTACTGCGATGCTGGTGGCGCTAACAAGCTCTGAGGGAGAGGGAGAGCTCGACAGCAGCTAGTTTGTTCTGTAAATTGCGCCAAACAGAAATCATCTGGTGAGTCTTCTTTGTGTGCGATTTCTGGAGTTCCGAGGAAACGTTGGGCAGTTGAAGCTGGCGCAAGTCCAACAGTCAGATTGCACCAGGTGCAGAGTTCTGATTTTACGCATCAGAAATTCAGTGCACTCGGTGTCTCTTGACTCAGGAAGAGCCGGACATTGGTTCAAGGAGAGAATCGTCTTTTTTCAGTTTCTCGAAAGGTTTCATGCCTGGTTCCAGTCGGTTGAGATGTTGATCACAGGTCTTCATCATTGCATTACGCTGTGCAAGCAAACATTGCCTGTCATGGCGCAATTAATTTCGAGCGTTAATCTGTTTGCAGGATGAGTTGGAGAACGCAACCATGACGGATTACTCACAAGAGGTGAAGGTCATGTAGCGATTCCAGCGACTGAGCGCACTGGATGAGTGAGTAGCAGGGAAAGGACCTATCAGAGAGGCACTGACGAAGAGAGCTGTGATTGGAGGATGAGTCACCCGGGGAGCCCTCAGATGTCGCCCCGAAAGGGCAAATACATCGCGGCGAAGGTGTACATGCTTGACGACACCGTTCAAGTCTTCCACATACCGGTGAGTACCTGTTGTGTTGTTCCGGTGTGCGACATATACGAGGCATGCAATCTAAGTAACCGATTCAGCAGCGTTTTGTGTGGATTGGGTGCAAACTTTCACCAATCCTTGAGGAGAAGTAAAGAGGCAACATTTGTCTTCCATTTCAAATAACTCAACTAACAATAGAAAAGGAAAAAGCAAGAGAAAAATCTCTCAAAGTTAGATTCAAGAAACTAAATTGGCTGAACTTTATTGCAAAAGAATGTAGACAATTCAGGCAGCTCTCATCTGAAACTTCAAAGACAGTCTGATTTTTCTTTGAGTTTGATAATTTCTTGGTAAACTGCTTTGCATTTAGTTATTTTGTAGTGTAAATAAGTACAGAAAATAACTTTTATTACATTTAATCTTTCAGCTAAATGATCTCATAGTTCAAAATTGTGACTTGTTTTCTGCAAACTTATTTTAACTCCAGCTGAAATCTTTTTGTGTTGGCATCTTGTCCCATTGCTGCTCTTTCACCATACAAAGTTCCAGGCAACTTGAATGTGTCTTCCCTGAAAAATGTTGCCCAATCGGTTGCTTAGATTGCATGCCTCGTATAAGAAACGATAATCCACGTTGGACCCATCCCTTACTTCTGTCAGACTCTTTGAACACGGATTGGAACGGGATCTTGTTTCAGAGATTTCCTATTGTCTGTCATAACCCCTTTCACCCCCTCTCCCCCCCCCCCCCCGTCGACAAACCCTTACCTTGGTCAGATGACTTTCATTGTCCATTTCCGGCGTGTCTCGCGTCACGTACTCGTACTTTGGTGCAGCGGGCACATGAGAAGTTGTGTTTGCCTGGGAGGCTTTGTGTACATAATGTAGCTGCTCGGCGAGGTCACACGGCGGGAGGTGTAAATCACGTTGATCAATTATGAAACGTTTCTTGCGGCAGTGAAAACGATGTAGCAGATGCAGGGGCCTCCCGATGGAAGGGGGATCCGGAGTGTGCTCGTACGAGAGGACCGTGTGCAGGGCTGGTTTCAAGTTTGGCGATGTTGATGGCAACTTTGTTTTCACACCTGGTTGTGAAGTAGGTTTTGCACTTGAGGAAAACTGAGCTCCCGTTTAGTTGTCACTCTTTTGAGACACTTATGCGCGTGCTGCACCTGACAGTCTTGAAGGTGTGTGCTGCATGTTGGTGATGAGTCAGTAATGGATTCTGTAAATATTTGATCATTTCATTCGTATATGGAGTTCCACAGAAGCGTGGGGAATTTAATGGAGCCGGGACGGGCTGTCTCTAACACGTTAATTAACGTTGTGGTCACGCAGGCAAATCCATAATGCACAAAGGCATGCCGTGTGGAGAAGAGATTTATATTCCAAAGTCAGCTCTTGTTTTGCATGCAGGTGTAGCCGAGAGGAAAATGTTGGTCGCCTCACCACCTCCACCTGTAGGCTTGGGGTCCCAAAGCGAAGAAAGGGTCTCGGGAATGTCATGGACTTCCTGTTCCTGAGTATTTAGTGATCTGCATGGCAAAAAATTGGTCTGGTTGTCCCGCGAGACGGAGTTGAACCGCCGACCTAAGGATCACTGACTTTCGAGCCACTACAGTCCTCCGCTCTACCAACTGAGCTATCACGGGCCAGGCGTGATTGCAGCCTCCACGGGCCGGGCCTGTACACAATCCTGGCCCGATGTCTCCACTGTTGGAGCAACGGTGATGTGCTGTGTCACCCGAGAGACAAAGCCGAGTGCGACAGGTAGAGCTTTGATCTCTCAGCATCAAAGCCGGTCGCTCACAGGTATTGGTCCAAGGTAAACAACGGGGAAAGACTCGCTCCCTGTCAACTGATTCAACCTTGTTAAATTTCACGCATGATTGGGTGCAACGAGGAGGAGTTTGGCTGTTGCTCATTTTTCTGCATGTGTTGCACCTGTGTTGGTATGACAACCTTGATACCTGTGCAAGTTTGTTTCAAGTGTTTGCTTCAACAAGGTTAAATTGATCAAGCAAAGTTTGGTGGGCTGGCATGGAATGCTTGCTGTGCTGAGACCACAAAATTTGTTGCGAAGGTCGGAGAGAATAGCCAGAAGTTGTCTTGTGATTCTCTGGATCAGCTACAGGGCTTGGACAGCTCGAGGAAAACAAACGGTCTTTTGAATGAAATACCGAGACGGTGAGAGTGATGTATGCCTGTCCCAACCTTTTGTGTACAGTGAAGGGTCACTCATGAGTTGGAATGCATACCTCTGTGCAAAGTGCCGAAATCCTGTGTGTGCAAAGGGAGATTTATGCCCATGGCCGTGATCAGGGCAGCGCAGCGAGTCGTCTTTCATGTTGCAGCAATGAATATCTGTCTCTGAAAGACGGGGCAGACGATTTACCTGATGTGTCATTCGGGTTGAACGTAAAACACAAACTCCACTTCAGCTCACTCCGAAATATCAACGCGTTTGCCAATGGCAGATAAAATCTGACGTCGTGCCCACTTTGAACCTGCAACGAGCCATCTCTCACCAGCTGACTTCGAGTTCGAAGTCCGAGCACCATTTTGTTGAGCGCATCGTCGTTACATGACAAAATGTGACAGCTTCAGTGGAGTGACGAAACCGGAGCGAAGGTGTGACAAAAAGCGCCAGCCACTTGAAGAGAAGAGCTTGGCACCACAGCGCGCGAGATGTTTTCACACAAAATCATCAGGAAAATGGCAGCAATGACTGGAAAATTCTGTCGTTGCAAATTGAACCGCTTTGTGTCTGTGTTGACGGAATCACAAGACTCCACCATTTGTGAACATTTGTAGTTGCATGTTCGGGCCCAAACGGACAAAATGCGTTGGGCAATTGTGTTGATGAAAGATACTCCTTGTGTTTTATGTCGGCCTTTGCGCCGAATTTCATTGGGAGTGTGTTCTTGTGAAGAGCAGCGGCATGGAATGTGAGTCTGTGCTCCTGTTTGCTTCTGAAAGTGTGTGCTTGAGAAATGTGACACCTGTTTTTCACACAGCTGATCGACGAGTGAAGGAAAAAAATAATGTTCGGATTGCTCCCCGGATTTTGCAGACTCGGCAGACTTGGCTGACTGGCAAGTGCAGATTATCGTGAAGATCAGGGTCTTCTCTGTTTTAGGCTCTGATAGCTGTGACGGAGTTGAGTCCCTCCTTATCAGTGTTGTAACGCTGGGAAGGATGACATGCCAATGAAACGCGATGCTCTTGCCAATTTTCTGTTGTGCCAAAGTCGTAGTGGGAATCAATGCTTTGGCCTCGTTCACCTCGCTCTTGTTGAAGGTGGTGGTCGTCGTTAGGACTTTCCTTGCAATTGAGTGCTGATAGCCACAGCCGCTCTGTGTTTGTTCACTGCCATGTTGTGATGTAGTTTTCTGCTTGGAAGCACACATTGATGGCTCAGCCCCTTGTAAGGGCCCAATCTCTTTTTCCTGCTGCAAAGCAGCACCGCAGATTGAGACCTGTGTTTTTACACGCACCGACTGCTCAGGATAGGAGCGTGCATGACAATCGCCGTCGTCCACCCAAGCGAGTTGACCTCCATCCAGTCAGTTCAATGTCAGAATGTGCTGAAAATTCCAGCTCTGAAACAGGCTCTGTCAACGAATCGAGGAAAATTTTGTGACCGTCTCCCCAGTTGGGACACCATTTGGATTTGTGGCTGGAATTTGCCTGCATTGGCTTTCGGCACAAAGACGTTTCTTCTTGGTGTCTGGTTGACCTTGGCTCACCAGGGATGTTTGATCCCTCCGTGAGGTGGAGCGCGGAACCTCGTGATCTTGTGACCAGTGGCAGGCCAGACTTAGGCTGAGCTGAAACTCTGCAAAGGATGGACCCACCATGTTCTGGACGTATGGGCATACTCGTATCTTGAACTGTCTCGTGTCATGACCTGCACGCTGTTTTTGATCGTACTTCCTCGACAGCGTGGGGGATGCTCTTGACATTTGTACGACCTGTCCCTCGCTTCCAATTCCCTGGGCGTTCTGAGCAATTTGCATGTTTTCCTCAGCTGGGGTGTTTTTGCAGCGAGTCACCGCAGAACTGCAGAGGACGGTACCAAATCGAATTAAGCGCTGCCCCGCCTGACATTGCGAGAGGAAGCATTCAATTAAAAACAGCTCGCTTCTGAGTGAGGAAGGAACAAATCCACCGCCTTGCAGCCTTTGAGGGAAATATCTGCTTCCCATGCTGATCCAGGGACTGGTCACGGCCAAAAACTGCAGATAATCCCACGATTCCTCCATCTTGTGAGCACCCTAAAATTCAGGCTTGTCGTGTTCAATGGACAACACTTGGAATGCCTTTCGATGGTTCTTTGGGTATTTTGCCCTTTCTGACCTGGAGCCAGCAGTGTTTTGGCCCATCGTGTGTAAATCCACCGCTGACTGTACCGGAGGATCCTGTCGATCGTCGAGCTGCCGTCTCTGTCCTTGCTGAACCTCCAGCGCTGCTCCGGGTTCCGAACTTTGAACCAGGCATCTGATTGCGGTGAGACCGCTCCAACGTCCTCTGCCTGTTCTGTTGCATCCTGCCTCCTTTCTCTGATGCAAAATTCAGGAACACCGCTTGTGGTTTGAATTCAGAATTACCGCGATTGCTTCTCGCAGACGGGGCTGGTTTGGTTCCATTGGGTTGATTCGCGGTCTTTGGGAAAGAAATTCAACCAGCGGTCTTTGGAAGTCAGTCGGGTCGGGTCCTGCATCCAGGAACATCGTGCAACTCGCAGAAGATACACGTCAGGTGGCCAAAAGCAACATCCTTGTCGCCGGGACAAAGTCACTGGTGACCTACTTGTAGCTCAGAGAATGGTCTGGCAAAATCTTGGCGGCAGGCATCAGCACAGCAGATGCCAAATTCCGCAGTCACTGGCAGCTGAACCGGAGTGACATCCTGCCAGGCGAAATGCTTGCTTAACGAAGCAAAATGCATTAACTCGCAGACTGCAGGAATGTTTGCTTGCCTGCCTGCTTGACTGCTTGACTTGCCTGGCATCAGAGGCGAATGAAGGGAGGAAGAATGGAGAGTATTGGGCCAATGAACTTGAAGCACAGCATTTCATATTTATTTTCCTCGACAGCAGCAAGGGGAATTGAGAGATGCGAAGTGGCTGGCAGCTTGGCTTCCACTTCTGAACCGTCAAATCTTTCTCCGTTCCTCTGTCAAGTGATGTGGAACTGAACAATGTTCTTTTTGGCTTCAAATCACTCAGAACAGTACGCCGAACAGCACCTGTGCTGAATTTAGTCTCCAGAGCCACAAACAGGATGGGATTTCGTTTGGGTCTATTGAGGCCTTCATCCTCTTGGAACCGTTTGAACCAAACCTGGATCAGTGTGTGAGAGAGCGTCTCAACCCCCTTCATTGGAAATCCAACAACCGGCCAAGGACAGTCGCATGATGAAATAATGGTTCCTTTTCGGCAAGTACGAGGGTGCTTTCACTCCTGGCTAGAAATGCACCGGACAGCAGTTAACCCCGTTGTGTGGCCAGACAGGTGTCTGACTATTCCAGGAAGTGCAACACTGTGAAATTTG
>JAAUXT010060203.1_pt1 | contig 17434 bp, 17 predicted proteins | sample 7278171 | NCBI WGS metagenome assembly JAAUXT01 (sample SAMN14350112, study PRJNA611818) | marine sediment metagenome | isolation source: surface marine sediment (1.8m) | place: French Polynesia: Moorea | collected 2018-08
AATCTGCTGTACAGGCCCAAAACATCACCGTGGTTTATTCACCCCTGTTGCACTACCCCCCCCCCCACAAAAAAAAAAAAAAAAATCAACATCTGAACTCAACATCACTAAAAAAAAATTTTTTCTTAAAATGTGTCAAAAATGATTCTGGCAAAATTTCACCATGTTGAGTTATGGACCACACGCTTTTCAGACGTAGCCTTCTTGTTTAGCTTCTTTTGGTCGACACGAATCGCTGAGCTTTTGTGTCCAAACGGAATGAAAATGAAATGCCATTCAACGACGATTTTCCAAATTGGACGTGTTTGTCAAAGCTGCTGGAAAGGGGACTGCGGCCAGGTTTACGAGTAGTTTCGCCCATGACCGAGTGTGAGGTACAAATGTTGCAGTGGTCAGCATACGTTGAGGCAGAAAAGCAGAACATCACGAAGAAAGATACGAAGAGTTGTTTGTACAATTTGTGACACAGCGCTGATAACAATTGTTTGTGGTCCCAGAATTTTGGAGAAAGTTTTGCACCAATCTGGAAACATTGTTTACTTCTCCGCGTGTCTTTATTGACATGGTTGATTACTGACCCACATCAGAATGTACGTCTTCATTTGCACATTAGAGGCGCCTCGGACATAGCAAGTGAAGTTCGGGCCTCACTTTGTCCTTTGTGGTGCAAGCCAAACAGATGTGGGCCCTGACACCAGAAGGGAGGTTATTCTGCACAGCCAATCGTGGCGTCCATTCGCGCAAGGCAGACCTAATCTCCACAAATAAAACACCTGCTTAGAATGTGAAGATTACCTTTGAGTGACTACCAATAAAAATGCGCGATCGAATGGGGGGCAGGTTTTTTAAATATCGCTTTGAAAGCTATTGTCGTCGGGTCGACTGTGAAAACAGATTAGCTGTTTGTTCCCCAGGACGGAACGTCCACCCAAGTTTCCTTTGTGAATATGTTCAGTCATTTTCCCCTTGTACCCAGGAAGTTCGCGACTGGTCCACAAGGGAGTTTTTTTCCCCTCCATCATCGTTTTTTTGTCGTCTTACGAGTTTTTTGCAAAGGTTTCCTGTTTGTGTTCTTCCACATGCTGGCTGCTAAAGTATCGAAGTGTGTTGTGATCAAGTCAGTCTTTGGGCATGTTCTCCAACCAACAGTTATTCGTTGTAGAATTTCCCACCTGCCAGCTGGAGAGCAGGGCCCATAATGTCAGGTAGACAAAAAATTCACTTGCGAATCCACTGCATCCATGATGTGTGTCGACGTCAAAATGTGGTGTTGTCGACGTTCCACGCATTGGACGCGCCGCTTTCACGAAGTCGCGAGATTCAGAATTTAAAAAAAAAAATGCGGGGCTCAAGTTTCCATAAAAAAAAAACGGAGCTTAAAATTTACCTTTGCAGCGGTGTTGGCAGTTGAGTACTTCCAATCTGGCCTGGGAAAACGAAGGTTTGGAATTGAATTTCTTTTTGCAGGTGCACCACGAACCCGCGCCCCCCCCCCCCCTTCCGAGGGGAATTTCAGTCAGATCAACAGGGGGCTCCAAATTTTGTTGCGATTTTGCTTGGCGCTGAGGAATGTGCAAGGACTTGTTACACGTGTTTTCTTCTTTTTTTTTCTGCAGGCGCACTGTATCCCTGGTCACCTCGAGATTTGCCTCGAGCCAAAGCAATTATGCAGTACAACCTGGCCGTGGCACACGCTATCAGAGGCGAGGGCGAGAAGGCGCTCATGCACTTGTCAAATGTGAGTTGTTATGCGCGTTGAAAAACACATGAAATAGCCATTGATTCCTTCCAACGCTTAGTGGGTAAAAAACTCTTTTTGCGTGTGCGATCCTCATTTCGAATCCTGCAAACTGCGGTACAAATATCGAATCAAGGGTGTCTTGAGTTAGCATCAAAGGAAATTCCAACTCACAACTCGTACGTTTACCGTTCACTGGGGAGGGAAGCAGGGAGGTATGAAACAGATTCAAATTGATTAATGATTCCCAACCTTGCCTGAATGCTTCAGCCTGCCACGGTGACAAAAGCAAGCATTTTGAAAACGCGTATCGCAAGACCACTCGCTACCAAGCCCGCATCAACGCGGTGTGTCTTTTGTTGTCAAATGACAGATCAAAAGTGACCCTTGTGTGTTGGTACCCATCCAACGTCAAATCTTGGAACGATCCTTGATCTGTCCGAAACTGAAATATAGTGAAGTACAAATTGGTTTTTCGACCTCGTAAAGAGAAGGGATGGGCTTACCAACACTGTCCTTTCATGTTCAGGATTATGGGCATGTAAAAGTCCTTCCCATTCAAAATTTTTTGGTGGCAAATCTGATGAAACATAAAATTCCCATTCTGAGTTTGTTGCCAATCAAACCGCAGAAATTGAACGTCAAAAGAGAGGACAAAAAGCCTTCCCCTGTCTGAATGCACCACTGGGTTCCCAGGTATGCGATTGCAGGAAAGGGCCACCGAAGCTCTCACCTGGTCGTTTGGATTTTTGACCAATTATGACCACATTGACCTTGACATGGTTTTTCAAATCAGCTCAACAAAATGACGAAAAGTGCGACCAGCATGCAATTGTCTTCGGAAATGTCTGTCAACCACACAAACCATCCATGGGGGAGTATTTGTTCAAAGTGCATTGTGTCGAGTTTTCTTTTCCAGAGCACGCAAAACATAGGTGCTCCTTTGCCAGCTCAGGTGTATTTCCTGAAATTGTACCTGGAATTGATGGAAGGTGAGTCTACTTGAAAGAAGTGTGTGAAAATTTCTTCGATGACAACTTCAGTTGGTGCGCGCGCACGGCAAAGTGGTACCAGGACTATTCTCTACTGTAATATTTTCAGGTCATCGAAAAGTTGCGCAAGGTATCATCAAGGAAAACTTTGGCCACGTCACCCCGAACAGAGTGTAAATTTATCGATATTTTTTACGAGGCTTTGTTCATTGATATTTTAAACGTGCGAGCGTCTTGATTGAAAAAAATATTGACGGATTCGACAATTTGCCAATGAAATTATATAATTAAATCCGTGGGTGTTGCTGCACGAAATGTACTGTGTTTTGCCCCAAATTGAATGATTTGTCTCCGAAGAGAAACATTTGCTGTTTTCTGTCAGAGCGTGCGTGTGAAACTTGTGCTTGCCTTGGGCGCACAAACTTTGGAATTTGAATGAAATAAACGTCAACGTCTGCCTTTCAGGGCACTACCCTTTATTTCACTCCGTTACGTTGTTTGTCTCTGTCTTGGGGTTCATACGGAGGCCAGTGCGTTCTTTCGCTCGACACGTTTTTGGAACCGAGTACCGAACCAGAACCTCACAGAAAGTGCGCTTAAAATTGCAAAAACGAAGGAAAGTTTTTGGATACAGGCATCGCTTGAGTTTGGGGTGGAAGGCAAAAAAGTGGTGAGACATTTTGAGAACTGACAGATGGTGCGTACATGATTTGGATGTCAGGTCAGCAAAGGACGGGCAATGGTCAGCTGACTGCTGTTCACCCTGAGCTTCCCGCGCTGTCAACTGTAGCGCAGCCAGCGACAAAGAAACTTCCACTTCGAATTTTATTGACCGACACCAGAAAGGAAGTTTGGATTTGATCGAATGTTGACCTTTGTCTTTAAATGTTACTCTAGCTGAAGGATGTCTTGCCATTTATGTTGTATCAGCTGTAAAGTTTGACGTATGTATCTCTGTTCTCTTGACCAACCGACTGAGCGGAGACAAAACATGGGGCATTCAAGACCACCAACAAACTTCAGTAAACATGATAACTTGATAAAGTAAACGACTTGATGAAAGAAGAGGCAGGCGGAAATTCCCTTTTGTTCTGTCCAAGTTTGAGAAATTTGCTTTGGAAAGTTTTTGAACAAAGCTGATCGCGATGAAGAGATACATGTAATTAATCTCGGTGCATTTGCCAACGAATTCCTGAATTTGAAATTTCAGCCGGAGTTTCACACAGTTTGGTTTAAATCTGCTGCCAATTAACTAATTGCGGAATACTTTTGAATTCGCAGCGAGAGGAACGAGTGCTTGCAGCCCAAGGCCGAAACATGCTGCAGCGAGATTTCGTTTTCCAATGGTTTCGAAAAAATATGAGCAAAATAAAACTTTTTTGCACGCAAACCGGATGGTGCAAAAAGGCAACGTGAGTATGGTCGACGACTCTTGATAGGTTGTTGTGCGGTATTTTTATGAGATATTTATTGGTCTGGGTTTTATGGCATATCAGGGTACGAATTTTAGGGGTTCTGTCATTCGCTTCACATCATGGCTGTTGTGAGTTCAATTTTCGTTTGTGTCACTTTGGGTTTTCTTGTCTTATTCGTCATTTGTCATGTGTGTACCCCCCACGCCCCACCAACACACGGAGCGTTTCACCCTGAAACCGGATCATGGATCCGCGAGAGACAGGCATTCCTCTCGCAGGTTTTGTTTATTTTCGTGCTTCAGGAGAAAAGTCCATAAAGAGGCAGCTTTAAATTTCCAGGATTCTGAAAACTGCAGGCAGATTTCCTGGAAATAGCAGCTCATTTGTTTTGAGGTTGGACAGCGCGGAGGGGACGCTGATTGGCTGTTGAGGTGATTGACACAAGGCCAGAAACCGGGGCCTCTCCGCTCGCGCAGTTGCTGTTTTGACAGTGGCGCCCTCACGTCTATTATCGCCCACATCTACACAGCAAGGACATGCAGTGGTGCGTTTGCTGTCCGTCAAAATGCGCAGTTCACGAGAGCACACGGACACTGCGACTCAGGAGTGAAGCAGCAACTTTTTCGTGAACAGACTGGAACGCTGTTGACACTTGGAATACACGTGGACTGCACGGAGTAAAGGAGAACACTGGCTGCAAAGATCTGGTTTTTAGGAAGATCGATGTTGTTGCAAAACACTTCTTCCATTGCAACGCTCTGCGAGCAGCACAAGCTCTACCTCCCAAGGTGATGGCCAACCTCGCCGAATTCAGCGAGCAATTGTCATGTACGCTTTGTTTCAACCGTTTCGACGATCCACGGCTGCTGCCATGCCTTCACACGTTCTGCCGACGATGCCTTGAGGACACGGTGCGGAGGAGCCAGGGTCAGGGGCTGCGCTGCCCGACCTGCGGCCAAGATGTGCCCCTTGCCCCCGACACGGGTGTCGACTGCCTCCCCTCGAACTTCTTTATCAACAACATCGTCGATGTCATGACACCCGATGACGATTTCGACCCGACTGTTCGAGGGGAACGATCTACCCTCAGCAGACTCAGGATGTGCTCTTCGTGCGATGAAGGAAGCAAAGCGAGTTGCCAGTGCAGGGAGTGCAACGAGTATCTGTGCGATAACTGCGTTCGAGCACATCAGAGGGTAAGACTCACGAAAGATCACTTCATAGTACGGCTTGCGTTGCAACATCACAACACTCCGACCACCACAACAACTCCTGTTTCCTCCAGCAACAGTAACATTGTGCACAACAACGGTGCGGGCATGGGCGCGTACGGAGGGCCCCAGAGCTCCGTGCCCAGGTCGCAACCCAGCATCAGCCCCATTCACCCGGTGTCTGACCGTCCAGCCAGTTACTGCGAAATACACGAAACTGAAATCACCAGACTTTTCTGTGACAGTTGCTCCAAAGCCATTTGCAGAGAGTGCACGATGCAAGATCATGTGGGCCACAGTTTCATCTATTTGCAAGACGCGGTTGAAAATGCAAAAGTGGTCACCCTCAAATTGCTGGCAGATGCAAAGACTGGAATTAAAGCCATCAGCGAGAGTCTGCAGACGACACAGCAGATGAGTGAGCGGGTCGAGGCTCGAGCGCAGGCCGTCGCGACGGAGGTCATGTCGACGACGCGCCGCCACATGGTGGCGCTGGAGGAGCGCGAGCGCGAACTGCTGCGCCGCGTCGACAACATCCGACAGATGAAGGGCAAGTCGCTGCGTTACCAAGTGGACGAGTTGAAACACGGCTTGACCCAACTATCGTCGACGGTCGAGGCAGTGCAAACAGCCCTGGAGAGCGGCAGCGATGTCGACGTGCTCCGAACCAAGGACAAGATCGTCGCGGACATGCAGAAGATGCGCCCGCTTCGCAACTTCCTCCAGTCACACGAAGACGACAACATCCTGTTCACGCCGCCCGACACGGCGTTGCACACCGCCATCAGTCAAATGGGCTTCATCTCGAGCAGTGCCTTTGCGTCCATGACAGTCGCGACTGGTGATGGTTTGAAGCGTGCACTGCGCGGCAAGGTTGCGATGTTCATGGTGCACACAAAAGACCACCACGGCGACATGCGCATGGTCGGAGGGGATCCGCTGGACGTGATCATCCAGAGCCCAGAAGGCGCTTTGTACAGAGCGGAAACCGTCGACCGGCAGAACGGCACGTACACCGTCAGCTATCGGCCGCAGACGGAAGGCCAGCACCTCATCTCCGTGACGGTACGAGGCAAGCACATATACGACAGCCCCTTCACCGTGCTTGTGCGTTCTGGGCGTGTGTACAACAACATCGGAAACACGCTGATGCAGTTCGGCGGTGAGGGCGAGAAGGACGGCAGGCTGTGCAGACCCTGGGGCGTCTGCGCAAACAAGGACGGCTTCATCATCGTGGCGGACAGGTCCAACAACAGGATCCAAGTCTTTTCGCAGGATGGCAAGTTCCATCACAAGTTCGGGTCTGCAGGCTCGCGCAACGGTCAGTTTGACCGCCCAGCTGGCGTGGCTGTTGACTTGCACGGTCGCATTGTGGTTGCCGACAAGGACAACCACAGGATCCAGATCTTCTCCTTTGACGGGACCTTTGCTCTCAAGTTTGGGGAGAAGGGCGCAAAGAACGGTCAGTTCAACTACCCCTGGGATGTGGCTGTGAACCAGGAGGGCCACATTCTCGTCTCTGACACTCGCAACCACCGGGTCCAGCTGTTCAGCAGCGAGGGACAGTTCCTGAACAAGTACGGGTTTGAGGGCGCGTTGTGGAAACACTTTGATTCTCCGAGAGGCGTGTGCTTCGACAACGAAGGTCATATGGTGGTGACCGACTTCAACAACCACAGGCTTCTGGTGATCAACCCCAATTTCCAGTCAGCGAGATTCCTCGGTACGGAAGGCCCGAACAACGGGCAGTTCCTGCGGCCCCAGGGAGTCGTCGTGGACCAAGAGGGCAACATCATCGTTGCCGACTCGCGCAACAACAGGATCCAGGTGTTCCAGAGCAACGGCAACTTCCTCTGCAAGTTCGGCAGCCCCGGCACCGGCCCAGGCCAGATGGACCGACCCTCAGGTATTTCTGTCTCGCCTGATGGCTTCATCATCGTCGTGGACTTCGGCAACAACCGCGTACAAGTATTTTGAACAGTTGTGAAATGAAATAGCCAGAGTATACGATGATTTATCCACGCGTATTGTTACGGCACAAGGTGACATGGTAACATTCGTTCCAACCATCCTTTTGCTTGGACTCAGGTTTTGCATCAATCATTATCACTCAGGTTCAAACAAAACGACACATGCGTGTGTGCTCTGTATTATGTCGTGTATCTCATGCCAAAGGCAGTTATTTTCGCCTCAGGGAATTGTTGTATCTAATGAAAACTACAGTCAGTGGAGGGAAGCAGTGAAGCAAGGAGGAGGTTTTTGCCTAGCAAGTATGGTCTTGTTGCCCAGCTTTGTGATATCGACGGTTGCGTACCTTTATCCTCGAGCTTTACCGCCACTATACGAGTACCTCCCACTAAAAATCCTCAGATTTGCTGCTTCATTTGGTTTCGCATGCCTGGTAGTCGAGTTGGTTTTCGTAGATTTTCAGAAAGTGGTCACTCTGCAGAGTCTGAAAAAAAAATGCTCGGGTTGGCCCTTTCGCTCCGGCGTGCCACTGAGCGCTCCAGAATATTGTTTTTCGTTCTCGTGTTTCAAACGTGTAGAAATTGCAGTTGAACTTTTCGTTGCAAAAGAAATTTTTCAGGAAAGCGCCCTGGCGCACAAGAAAAGCGCACGCACGTTTTAGTGCAGTTTTTTCTGTTTGTAGAAATTGTAGAGATTGTCCGCTTTGAGCTGAGCGCGCTGACGTGTTTCCCCTGGTGTCAGAGAAGCGCACGCTTTTGTGCAGTTTTACAGCAAAGTACGGGTCAATATTTACACTGTGCATGATCATGCTGCTGTGGTCAGTGATTTCTACACAACTTGCTTTCTGCTGGCCTTTGCACGTCAGCTCGCTGTGCTTGCGTTTCGATCTTTTAGCTCGTGCAACTAGGGCATCGAGTGATGTGTGTAGATACTCATCAGATAGGGAACTATCGTTGGATTTCTACAACTGTACAGACCAGAGATACCTCGAAAACACCTGTATAAAAACCAAGATGACAGGATTAGTGTCGTGTTTTGTGCACGTACGAGGATCGAACCATTGCTGGCAAGAAATGTTCGGCGACCATGTCTAACTGTGCACTTCCTGCCGGGTCAATTTGCTCGGTTTTAGACTACATTTGTCGCGACCAAGTTGAGGTCGATCAAGGGCAATTCCAAGTGAGAAAATCACTCTTTTGCCAGACATCTCTTGTGACGTCAACATGAAACGGTGTGAGGGTTTGACTGTCCAGCTGCAACAAAGGACAAACATCGCCTTCTGTGTTAAATTGGGCTGGACTTTCGTGCAAATCCGGACTTCTCTTCATGCTGTGTATGGGCATGTGGTCCTCAGTGACTCCAGAATTTATTTCTGGATCAGACAGTTCCAGACTGGATGCACCAGAATTGCTGACCTGCCAAGAGCCAGCAAGAAGAAATCAGGCAGAAGCAGAGCCAACATCCGGAAGGTGGAGGACTGCATTTCTGGTGACAGAAGGAGTAACATCCGCGGTATTGTGCAGAGGACAGGCATACCCTTCGGTACTGTCAACAGGATCATCAAGAAGGACTTGCAGCTGGTGAAGAGATGTGCCAAATTTGTGCCTTGTGTCCTCAATCCTCGCCAGATCCAGTGCAGAATTGATGTCTGTCAGTTCTGGTTGAGACTCCAACGCAACTGCCCATGAGTATTCCGTCAAGTAGTCACCATGGACAAAGCTTGGGTCTACATTTATGACCCAAACATGAGGATCCAATGCAAGGAGTGGCAGAGGAAGGATGAGGACAGACCACAGGTTGCACACAAGGGTCTCTACCAATCCAAAGTGATGATCATCTCCTTCTTCGACAGCAAAGGATTAGTGTACTATGAGTTCATCCAGAAGCCTTTGACTGTCAATCAACAAGTCTTCCAGGTGATCCTGTGCTGCTTCCACGCTGTCTACCAACGCCGCCGACCTCACAGTTCTGTCAGAGGACGTCACTTCATTCATTTTGACAATGCTCCTGCCCATACCGCTGACAACACTCTGATCTTGCTCAGGAATTTGGGCTGGTCCAGATTGCCCCACCCTGCCTACTCCCCTGATCTGGCGCTGAGTGATTTCTGGTTCTTCGCACGTCTCAAGAGACTACTCAGGGGACAGCATTTCGGCACTCTTGCCAACCTGAAGGATGCCGTGGAGGAGCAGATCGCACTGATACCAGCAGAGGAGTACTCACACTGCATCCTCAGGTCCTGGCCCAAGAGGTGGAGAGCCTGCCTCGAGCACCACGGCAACTACTTTGAGGGATTGCAGTGACACTGAAAAAGATGTTTGGCACAACGCCTGACTGTTCACAGTGTGCCCATTGTTGTTGTTTTGGTTGGGTCATCTTTTGTCCTCTGTTCGTGCAAAAAGGAATCCGGGTTAACTGCCTCCAAGAACATTTCTTGCCAGCAATGGTTCGATCCTCGTATGTGCGATCAATTGTTTGTAGTTTTTCTTGCTGTAGTTTGCCAAATAGCAAGTGCTTCATAGAAGCCAGTTCAATGCTTTATTCATGAGAATGGTAGAGCTCTTACAGGCGCCTTGTTTTTGACCCCATGCATCGATTGAAGTTTGTGTAGTAAAACCTTAGGCATTTCCGCATTTTGCGCAACCAACTTGCACTATTTTTGTAAATACATGACTGCCTCACAGGTGCACCTCAGAAAAGTATTGTGCTTCATTCAAGTTCAAGGCTTCTACCTCAACCATGCTTGCTAGGCAACACGGGTGGCTTTACCGCCAGCAAAAGACAAATGTATCGCGAGTGAGGGAAGCGGAAAGGAGCCCCTGTCGTACTTCAGATTGCAAGCAGAAAGAAAGGACCGCAAATAGAATTAGCTCGTCCGGTTAGTTTGTCAATATTTCTGACATGGAGGATAAGTTTAAAAACTGTACCTGATATCCTGTTACATGCACGAGTAAATGTATTCTGTAATCAATACCGGGTGAATGCATATGGTTTACTTGATTGTTCAATTCAAGCTATTGCTATAAAAATGGTCAACCAGTGATTATTGTGTGAAGAAGTGACCAGGAGACGATGTTTTAGTGATATTTATAACTTAAGAAACGCAAGCTACCTCATTAGAAATGTCCTGTTGCTCTTGTGTCAAGACTGTTTGCCTCTCTTGGTGGTGTGATTGCTTGTTAATTGTCTACTACTTATGTAACTGCGCTCAATTAACTTTCAAATTCGAAAACCTATCCCTGGTTCATGAACTTTCGCTGTTGCAGCAAAAACGTTTTTCAAGTGGGAAGAACAAAAACTGGAGTGAAATTTTAAATTTTAAATTCTCGAGAAGTGTGTTCCACAGGAAATGCAGTTTCTTCGCGCCGCGTTTGCAGCGTGCGTTTGCCAGTATTGGTGTCGAGGTATTGCATTTTTTCTGTTGACTTTGGAAACCAAAGTGCGAGGAGCTGCAATTGTTCTGTACGAGAAGTTGAGCCTACTGGAATCTACGAGGATGAATCACTTGTTCTTGGGATTTTGCATGCTTTCAGAGATGATCATGACGAAGCCATTTGACACAGTTTTCGGTGTCCTTTGCTACAGGCATTGTAGTCTGTGACGGTGCACAATGGTTTCGTTGCACAACGATCGCAGCAGTCACAGACATGATAAATCCCAAGAACAAGTGATTCATCCTCGTATTCTGATTTTGAGGAGAAAAATCAGTTGTGTGTTTTGTTTGGTGTTGTGGAAAAGGCCAATCACCATCATTTGGTCAATTTTGGTGAATGATCTGCCAGTTCTGGTCGTTCCAGTGTGCGTACGAGTTTCCGCTTGACTTCAGTGCTGCAGCTTTCAGCGTCAGAGCGGTCACAGAGAGATAAAGGTCTTGTTGGGGTGCGATTTATTCAGGCCCTTGGTACAAAATGTTAACGAGAGGCTGGTCATTACACATCAGTTCTTAGAATTCCTAAATCAGTTGAAGCTGTTGTGCGTGAAAGTGGAGGCCTAACACTTACCATGCAGTTGAGCAGATGGCTGCTTTGTTTGCACTGCGTGCACCTTTCGTTCAGCTTTCAAAACTTTTTGGCCAACCCCCCCCCCTCCCAGTGTCAGTGTCTTTGGGCAGACCAATTGCTGACTGGTCATTCAGAGGTCATTCATTCCCAAGTAACCAATTCGAAACTGGTTACACAAGACATAACCGTTGGGTTGTGCAACATCACAAATTTCAACTGAAAAGAAAACATGCGTGGCATTTTCTTTCGTTCGTGCATTTTCTTGTGTGCACAAGTGGCTTCTTTGTACCCAAAATTTCTTCCATTCTTGACCTTTGGACGAGACGGGCACATAAACCAGTTCAGCACAGTACTTGGGACGTCGAAATAAAAGAGCTTTGATAAGTTATCTTTCTGAGGTGCTATGGTCAGTTTGTGCGGTGACCTTTCCCATGCACTGGCCAGTGTCCACTGGAGTGTTCCCACAGCAAGCCATGCGGTCAGTCTCAGTGCAGTGGGCAGCATGTCAGCGCCAACAATGACCTCCCTTTGCCAGGGGTCATGCACGGTAAACTGACCAGAAAGTGACCATTATTGTCACGATACCCTGGAACCCTTTCATCAACATACTTCACTTCGGTAACACAAAGAATACAGGTCAAAATGACCATTAAACTCTTTCTTTGCTGGTGTCTTGGTTGCAAGAATTTTCCCATGGTCACTTTTTCTGAGCAAGTCTTTTTTGTTGTTTTTTTTTTGTTTTTTTTTTTTTCTTTGCGAAGTCGTTTCCCGCCAGTTTCTGCCGTCGAGACTCCCAAATTTTGGTGCACGAAATCAAAATCAAACGTGGTGATCTCTCTGTGCTGACCGTTTCTCTGCGCTGACCGGTCAAACCAACGCTTCGTCGTTTTATTGACGCATCGCAGTATTTTTTGTGTTGTGAAGCATTTACAAGTGCTATCTACCTCCCTCTTGTGACCTGACTGCATTAATTTTAGCTTGTATACTGTAGTTTATAACTAAAATTTCGCTTAGAGTGTGTTGTGTACAGATATTTGTGATTGCTGAAAAAAAGAAAAACAATGGCAAATTTTTACATTCACCAAAAACTGCGACAGTTTTACTCGTATTCTGCTTGTGTGCAAAGACGTTGACAATTTGTGTTCGTGAAGAAAACGAAAGAAGCCAACCTGTCAGGCCACCAAAGGTGACAAATACTGCTTTGAGTCTGCAGAGTTTGAGAGAAACCGCGACACATAGTGTCCTGTATTTTTCTTTGTTTTTCAAAGACGGACTTTACGGGTACAGTTCACCTCACGAGTGTATGTGCGTAGCATTGTCTGTAACTCGGACCCCATGTACAGTCCATGTCGTGAAGAAGCCACGACAACTGCAAACAAAAGTCTGAACAACTCCTTCGTCCGACTAAAAATTTACGTTCTTGTAGTGAGTGTTTGTGTTTTGTTGGTAGCAACAGTTTCCAGGGCTCCAATTCGGAGAAAGAAAATTCCGGGGTTTTCTGTTCCTTTTTGACCCGTTTTATGGAATCTTTAGTTGTCCCGCAACCTTCGAACTGGTAGAATTGACGGTAGTCTTGACTGAGGAAAGAAAAGAGGTATATCTGTACTTTGAAAAGGGAAAATTTCAAAACAAATTTCTGTGGTCGTTCAAACTTGAATGTGGCTGTTCACATTAAAAAGGCATGCACACAAGCTCAGGACACTGTCATTGGTATTGGATGACTTGAAAGCTTTATCGTGTCAACAGCAGGTCAACTGCGAAACTTTCTGTTCCGAACTTTGTTGTTTGATTAGCCTAGACTGCATCGTTTTGAAAAATGTTTTGTAAACTACTACACAAGGTCTGAGAGACCATTCTTTGTGACTGACCAACAGAACAGTTTTCTGCGAGAGCTACAAGGCGTGGTCTGAAGCGTTCTCGCGATGAGGTTTCGAACAAGTACCGGCAACTCACAGAAGGACAAATTCGCAGAAAATTGCACCGAACCAAGTTCTCGAAAGGAAGCCTTCTGCGAGAAGTTTCGTTGTGTCCTTTGAGGAAGAAAGCATTGAAGGCATGAAACAAATCATGTTGCACTAATGTCGTAGAAGTAGAAGAATGTTTTATAACTAGCTTTTGTTTTGCCACTTTTTGCCCCTCGCTTTTCCAGAGTCGAAATCTTGGTGTTTGAAATGAAGAGCTATTTTCTCAGAATATGCCCTTCATTCTAGATTTGTCGATGCCAACACACTTCACCTCGTTCTTCAAACAGATAAGTCTTGCTGGGTTCATTATCACTGGCTGCCTGGCATGCATTTTGGACCAAGAGTGTTTTTGACAAAATGAGAGATATGACAAATGAACTTTGTCACGACATGTTGCCTTTCGTGCAAAAGTCCTCGACATGTGCACAAAGCGTCAGAAGTGCGTTGTTATTTGATCCAAACATGTTAACTTGATTTGGAAGAAAACTTTGGAAGGACTTGTGAAGATTGTTTTTCATATGTTTTATGGGCCGTCAAAATGTCACGAGTTTTTTTACGCGACAAAAAACTGAAAAACAGCTTCGACCACTGCATGCTTTAGTTGCTTTTGTTCTGTGCAATGATGTTGATCCACAAATAAACAGTCATTTTGTCTCTGAAATGTCCAGGATTTTATGTCTTATTTTTGTGCGGGTGTGGTGGGGCTCCATTGTGGTGGTAGTGGAACCTGCGTGCACGGACACGAAGCGATGGCGACATCTGGTGGAACGCGATGCTATCCCGTCTTTTTCCATTTAAGACATTCTGGCCGTTCCAGAAAATTGATTAACTCCCTGCCCATCTCACTGTGACAGCCCACAAAGTTTGAAAATGAAAATCGCGGTATTTTCTACACTTGTTTGATTGAGTTTGTGTGAATCAAATAAGGCATTGTGAAGCCATAGCTGCTACAGGAATATTTTTCATGCGTAAGTAGTAAGAAAGTCCTTGGGTCACATTGGTGCTGTGCAACTATTTTCAGTTGGGCAATTGCAGGGTCATTTGTGAAAATTAAAAAAGTAAAATCTTGAAATTTTAGACACGGGTTGGGGTGAAAAAATTTGATTCGTAATCATTGGCTTTGTATCAAACCTGATTGTTTATGCCTGCAGCATTTGTATTGAGCCAGCTCACAGTGCAATCGTAATTAATTGTTGTGGACAGATCTCTTTCAGTTTTTTGAAAAGTAGAGGATGATGGTAAATGAACTGAACTGTTGGATTTCCCCCATCGAGAACATGAACAGTTGCTTCTCCCCTCTGCAAATCAAAATGAATCGAACTGCAGTGCTAATTTTTACATGGGTCTGTGTGAAATTCCAACAGTTCATTTGTTTCCTTAGCTACACGTTGCAACTCTCACTGAACAAAACAGTTGTTTGTGTCCTGCTCAATGGTATACATAATGCTGCTCTCACCAAAGAGAGCAGACTATTTATGTTACAAATAACGTGTGCGACGTCGTGCCTTATCATGGTCAGAATCGTCGAGACAGTCGAGACGATTTCCATGATAAGGTACGACGTCAAACATGTTATTTGACGTATACCACGACAATCGTGCAATTACTGCAGGATAACGACCGGAAAACACAAAAGAAAAAGCGTTCCTTAACTCGACACAGTGGTATACTTCCTTCTCTGCACTGTTGGTCATCTTTTCATTGGTCAGAGAATCAGCTGAGTGAAAAGAGCCACAAGTGTTTGTGATATGCTGTGTGTTTCACAGTGACAGATGCGAAAAGAATGTGTGGTGCGACCAGAAGCCGGATCGGAAAGCCATGAACTTACCTTACAGGTGAGGGTGAGTTGCCTCACCAGCACCTCAAACTGATGGTAAGGCATTGACCCTGGGTTGAAGTACCTCACCACCACTGTGATTGCTCGATCATCTGTTGCAGGGAGTCCCAAGGTTTGTTTTCTCTTGAATTAATTTTCTCACAATGTTCTGATGAAAAAATGATATTAAGTCAACCTCCATTTTGTGATCATGTGACCAGTTCATGACACCCCCTGTGGGGGGGAGGGAGGCCAGCTTAAAAGCCAGCCAAAACTGTGAAACCATGGTTCACCTTGTATGTAAATAATTGTATATTATATGAAAAATGAAAAAATTGTAATGGCTACTGAGGCCAGCCCCATTTGGTAGGGGAGGAGTGTGGTGTGATATACAACTGCCATACTTACCACAACCACCACTAGATGGTGTGCTATGTTGGATCAATAAATAATGAGATTCTCGCCTTTCGGGTCAGTCTCATCCAAGACACTTGTGATATCACAACAATGCAGCGTATCAGGATTGATTCTTGGGGAGGCAGTTCAGAATGGAACGCAGCTGGCAGACATTCTCTTTGAGTGTACATGCAAAAGATTCAAAAACTGCAACTGCTTCGAAACAAGCCCAATCTTTGGAATGTATTTCTGAGGCAGCATTTATGATAAAGTTTGGATTGTTTCATCAATCCAGGTTTGTATCATGTTTCCTCCAGTTTTGCTCTGTTTGTCTGAAAACAAAACAGGGAGGTGTGTGGACAGGACAGGAAGTGCCGAATTAAGAGCCCAAATAGTTGCCAGTCTTCAAAGGTCGATCCAGTCCATTGGGTACAACTCAGACACAATTGTATATCTTGGCAACTGGATATCTCAAGAAAAGTAGAGATTCAAACTTTCACCCGACGCACCTTTTGCCCCAAAATATAGCTGCAAAAGAAGGGCTGTTTTCTCATACATGGGTAGGAACAAAGAAATGGTGGATACAAAGGCATTCCTGACAGGCTTTGCAAAAGTATCTCAAAGAAGGCAAACTTCACACCAAAGGTAAGGAGAATTGAGAAACTTCCCCCTGTGCTTGCAAACCATCAGTGGAAAAAAGTGGAAAAAAGCTTTCTTTCGACCCAAAGGAAACCATTGAGCCACACTTTTGAGCTTCTGCTGTGTGTGTTGTCTTCTGACAAATTGAGTAGCTAGTTCTGTCATGGTGCTGAAGCAAAAGTTGGGGTGCGTCTTATACATCTCACATTTCCAACATTGTGTGACTCAGTTAGCATTGTGGAGATAGCCAAAAGTTGTTGGCTATTCCAAGCAAACACCCAGTATCACTGAACCATTCTCAAGTTATGGGTCAACTTGTGTGTGTAATAGAAAAATTGGCTGGATACTTCCTTTGGCAAGAATGCTTGCAATAGCATTGTGCAACGTTTAGCTATATATATCTCCATAATCGTAACAGAACAACTGAGTTTTTTGCCAGTGATGTTCTGCTGTGTTGGAAAGATTTACACTTGCAGAATGTTTGAAAACAGAAACTCTTTTGTGTCTTCCGGGAACGCGAGCGTCTGGGCACTTCTGTCTCTTGCACCATGCAGCTTCGGTGTGTCACTGCACCCAACGACCACAATGATGATAAATTTTTGCTCTGCACAAGCATGATGGCATAAACTCTGATGGCAACAGGTCTGTTCCGTTGCTGATGAAGCACATTTTTTTTCGGATTGAGCATCAAATGCAAACAAAATCCATTGCAGTTGTTCCGTTTTTGGAAGGGACCAGTGTGGGTCCAGGGACAGAGCATTTGGTCCTTGTGCACCACCTGACGCCCGCAAGTTTCGAAGGGATTGAAACAATTTGTCAGATTGACGAAAGACAAAACGCCAGACAAAATGAGAAATCTTTGAAGCCTGAATGCATGGGTCTAGAAAAAAGTCATCTTTAGTTTGCCTACGAAAGATTGATTCTCAGTTTTCGTTTTTTGCGTTTCACTTTCAATTCCCAAAAGTCTGACAAAATCTTGACGAATAATTTGCACCTTTGAAAAACAGAAAGATGATCTGAAGGGTCTTTGAGAACAGTCCTTGTGAGTGCCACAGTTGCGAAGTACCGTAACATGTCGTGCGGAAGTGCACGGAATTTTTCCGACAAACATAAATCAATGTCAAAAGTTCCGTTGTGTACAACGGATCTTTAAGTAACGTTACCGGTATAACGTTTCAAAAACATGTGTATCCATAACCTCTGTCATTTGTCTCTGTCATGAGCCATGGTTTTGTTTTAAACCGTACTATTTCCATTTCCGGTAGTAGTACGGTTTAAAAGAGCCATACTACAT
>JAAUXT010086731.1_pt1 | contig 17434 bp, 15 predicted proteins | sample 7278171 | NCBI WGS metagenome assembly JAAUXT01 (sample SAMN14350112, study PRJNA611818) | marine sediment metagenome | isolation source: surface marine sediment (1.8m) | place: French Polynesia: Moorea | collected 2018-08
CCATCCCGGCGTAGTCCTGATGCCCCGGGGCTGCAGTGCCGTCCCGGCGTAGTCCTGATGCCCCGGGGCTGCGGTGCCGTCCCGGCGTAATCCTGATGCCCCGGGGCTGCAGTGCCGTCCCGGCATAGTCCTGATGCCCCAGGGCTGCGGTGCTGTCCCGGCGTAGTCCTGATGCCCCGGGGCTGCTGTGCCGTCCCGGCGTAGTCCTGATGCCCCAGGGCTGCGGTGCCGTCCCGGCGTAGTCCTGATGCCCCAGGGCTGCGGTGCCGTCCCGGCGTAGTCCTGATGCCCCAGGGCTGCGGTGCCATCCCGGCGTAGTCCTGATGCCCCGGGGCTGCAGTGCCGTCCCGGCGTAGTCCTGATGCCCCGGGGCTGCGGTGCCGTCCCGGCGTAGTCCTGATGCCCCAGGGCTGCGGTGCCGTCCTGGTGTAGTCCTGATGCCCCAGGGCTGCGGTGCCGTCCCGGCGTAGTCCTGATGCCCCGGGGACCTGTGGGGCTTCATCGGGAGGCCCAGGGGTGGGTCAAGCTGAGTGCGCCACCAATGCAGAAAACTTCTATACGTGCGCAAGTGAATGCGCGTTTGCAACTTGGAGCGCAAGCGATATGCATCGCCCCACTCAGAAAATCGTTTCATTGCGAAAGACACCTCAGATACCCAGGTGCTTCAGTAACAAACCTGGATCCATCGTTTGAGGAAGGGCAGTGATCAGAAACGGACCGAAGCAGTGTGAACCCGGCTTCAATCAGTGTTGCAGGAGACGCACAGATTTGCCCGGCGGACTGGGACTCGGGCCTCGCGGCGTCTCCTCCGTCTCCCCCGGCGGCCTCGCCCCGTCCCCCGGCCGCCTCGCCCCGTCCCCCTGCCCGTCACTAGGGCCGCAGCGCACGACGGGCGCACCGTGAGCCCGGCGTGACGGGGTTTCTCTCCTGGCAGCAGAGATTGACGCGTTGACAGGTCATTGTTCAACACTGATTCTGATCAGGGCCGACCAGGGACGGAAGCCATGGGAAAAGTTTAAATCCAGCACCGAAGTTGATGGCCGTGCTCCGGTGCTTGCTGACTGATCTTGATATGCGCAAAGGCGCCCGTGCAACAGGGAAATATTGTCAGCAGACGAGATTTCCTGAAACGCATGCGAACTACAAGAACCACTGGGATTTTCAAGACCGTCAGCCAGACTGACCACTGGACCATCCCACACACGCACACCACAGCCGCGCGCACACGCACACACACAGACACAGAAACACACAAACAGACACAGACACACACACACACACACACTCAAACGATAGAACACACACACACACACACACACACACACACGGCCTCGCGCGCACACGGACACTGACCACTGCACCTCCCCATTATAATTCACACGCATACACGTCTCACGGATCTGGGTGACTCAGCGACATGCAGTGATCAGGAGAACTTATGACTGCGGGGGAAGTCCTGTAGCCTCAGGTGATACGCATAGTGATACCTCCACTCCTCACCGCGTGGGGGCACTGTAAAAATCCCTCCACTACAATAGCCCATTTTGAGGTCAATTTTTGTTCAAATTGGAAAAATTTAGAGTGTTTGTGGTCCCTCCCATGGTGGCCCTTGATGTCAGTTTGGTCCACAAGAAACCCCCCCCAAAGTTTGGTACGCGTCTTTGAGCGAACCCAAGATTGTGGGTGGGGTCCTGCCTGATACTGACTGGGATCCAACACTGAGTCGAGGGAGAAGAAGTCAAACGCTGAAGATTTCATTTCAGGAAACTTATGTGGATAGAAGCGCAGCCTTGCGCAAGGGAAGAGTCAATGCAAGAAAAAAGTCTCGTGGCCTGAACCAACCAATGCCATTGTTTAAGGACTGATCTGAAACCAAACGCACTTCCAAATACCACAAGGTAAATTGACTTTCAAAATTGCTATTTGATGGTGCCTTTTTGACATGACTAATATTTACGCGCGCGCGCGCTCGCGTGTTTCGCACGTGCGTCACAAATACCATCAATCACAACTAATGGGCACGGCGCGTTTTAATTGACTTCAATACTGTTATGACTTGAGCCCACCTGGGGGGATGTGGAGTCATCTTTCATGTTTCTGAATGGAGAGTCCGAGGCAATGTCCGATTGCAGGGATGGGCGTGGGGCAGGCGCGGGGCGGGCGAGGCCGTAGCGTGTTGGATCACCGCTTTTGTTTGGGAACATTGAGGCCTGAATGAATGACAGTGGACATGTAGGGGTTAAACAGGTACAGCGTCGTGCAGGGGTCTGGCGTTGAGTTTCAACTCCTGAGGCAAAGGACATGAGAATGCTGCTTGGTGATGTTGCAGTGGACATGTGTGCATGCGCTTGTGGGTGATTTCAATGGCAAACGGTGTCGCTTGTATCTTGAGATGCAAACAGCGCAAAACGAAGACAAAAACTTCGGAAAGGACGCACATTCACTTTGGATCCCAAAATTCCTGGACTCAGTCGTGTAATTGTGCCCATCAACCGTCAAGTTTAGCAGCCTGGTCTTTCTCAAGGTGTGCAAACAGTCACGTGAAAGATCACGTCAAACGTCAAATATCGCGAGTCTGACGTGAAATTTTACATCACGTGTCCTTTGCGCTCCCAATCACCCGAGGTATTGAAGGAGCAGCTTTTTTCAGGTTTGTGCGTCGAAGCGTCTGATTGCCCCGCAGTCTATTGTCTCGATGCTGGACAGATGTCTCCACCTGCCGGTCCGCGTCATGTCACTGGGTCTGATGAGTGTGTTCAAAGACAAAAGTTTTGCAACAACAAAAGCTGAAACAAAGTGAAGGTTGTTGCTGGCCTCAACAGCAATGGGGATATCAAGCTAACACCAAACTGATCAGGTAAATCATGTTTTGGACAGGAACGAAACGTCATGTACTGCACCAGTGGGAACGACACGTCAATCTCAGACACGTTTGACGCAGAGCCGTTGACTTGTGTGAGCGACACGACACGAGTTATCTCTGTTGTAATCCCTGGGCCATTGGACAGAAAAGGTAAAAACACGGATAACGTGAACCTCGACACATTGTTCTCCAGGGTCGCAAGTGCCTGTGGCAACTCAAAGATTTTGGGATGGCAATGACAACTGCCTGCAACTCAAAGATGTTATCATGAGACCTGTCTGCGTGTGCGCTCACCTTCGTCTCAACCTGTCATAAGCTACTTTGGAGCCTTGCGTAACGCGTCGGGGTGAGTCACGTGAATCCCGTGTAAAACCGCCTCAGCCCCCCTCCCGGAGCGCAGCCCCCGTGCGGGCTTCAGGTGACGGGTCCGTCCGGGGGATCCAGGGGTCGGGGCCGGGAGATCCAGGGGTGAGGGCTGGGGATCCAGGGGTGAGGGAGGGGGATCAGGGCTGGGGGATCCAGGGGTGAGGGCCAGGGGTCAGGGCTGGGGGATCCAGGTGTGAGGGCTGGAGGATCCAGGGGTGAGGGGCTGAGGGATCCACGTATGGGTGCTTGGGGACTCGTGGGTGGGGACCGAAGGTCCAAAGTGTGGTGCTGTACTCCAGGGGACAGCGGTCGGGGATCCAGGAGTGATGGAGGGAATCCAGGAGGTGAGAAGGCGGATCCAGGGGGACCCGCCCAGGATTCAGGAATCTGCAGAGGGATGCCAGAGGAAGCTCGGAGAGGGGATCCATCATCAGGTGATGGCGTTTCTTCTTTTGTAAAATCCTGAAGCCAAACCCAACCCAACCCCCGGAGGATGTCCAAGATAGAGACACGACAAGTCGAGAAACATTCTGTGGGGTTGAATTCTGGTGCCCAAGATGTGAATTTGGTTGTGTGCCAATACCCATGGCACTGATCTCCGAATTTTCAAAACTTTGAAACGTTCTCACACATTCTGACTTTGATGGCAATTTGAGGATCAAGATCATGTTCCCCATTACTCAGGGTTGCGGTGGGTTCCTTCTCATCTACCCAAAACGTTCAATTCTGGGATCGTCAGTTTTTCCTGCAAACAAGCATCAGTCGCAAAATTTTCTTTGTCCGATAAAACAGACACAAAAAAATCAGTGTTTCAATGCGCGAATAGAGACGTGCTGAGATAACGAAGCGGACATCAGTTTTAATTTGGAGATAAAATCTTGTGAGACAGGGCTTCACTGGAGGGACCTCATTAAAGTAATTAGTCCTAAAAACCGCACGTCCAGTTGGCTTAGTTAAAGAGACAGGCATTGTGCGCCGACAAAAAGCTGCAGACGGAACAAATTGCAGTTTAATGCGGAGATGCGAACTCGGCTGCAGACTTTGTTTGACGGACATGCAACAAAAATGCACTTTGTGTTTGAGGGGGATCTCAATGCCATGGATAAGACGAAACAAAGCTAAGATGTCCATATTGTTTGGAGAAAAAGAAGTTATTTTTAGATCGGGTCACTCTGCTCATGGACCGTCCTCCCTCAGGCGTCGCTGCGACGTTATCAAGTCGCGCGCGCGTGAAACTCGACACTCAAATGGACACACGCGATACGCGCGCGGAGAATATTGCGCGTATTCATCATCAACCCGAAACAACGCGCGCGCGCGTGCGCGCTGAGTCAAAATTACTCAAAAGTACAAGAATAACCAGAATCCTTTGTTCTCCTGTGGGCCCTTCTTGTGAAATATTTATTTTCTTCCAGAGAAAACAGTTCTTGTGTGAGAGGTTTCCATTGTGACACACCAAATTGAAAATGTGGACCTTTATCAAAACCTCACAGGTTTTGAAAGCCACATGTTCTGGAGAAAATTCATTTTCTTTATGAATTGGCCGCACACGTGGGGGAACATGGCGGACTCAATGGGAGGCACGTGCGCGCGCACTCAACTCGCGCATGCCACTCGAGGGGCATCTCAACTCCACCAAGTCAAAATTCATGAGAACCCTTCCAGACACGCGCGTCTGTTTCAAAATGAAGATGCAAAGTTTCTTTCTAAGTTATAAACTTGTGGTGCGAAAATGTCTTTTTACTGCCATGTGAAGTCACTCCATGTACTTCATGAGCGACAAAAGAATGAACGTTGGAACGGGTCCAAATCAGCATTTACGGTCTCGATGGGAAAGGCTGGAAGAAAATTTCAAAAATATTTTGACACTGACAAAGGAAATGTCTAGGCTTTCCGCGCAAAGTCAAAGGGTAATTTTGTTTCCATTTTCGAGTGACTGGCCCCTGAATTCGCGCAAATTCGGATCAGATTTGGCTGTCCCTGTCCTGGCTGCGTGCCCCAGCTCCACCTCCACCTCCCGCAGCGTGCGTGAGGCCTGACGACCAGTTGAGTCACCCGTCTCTGTCTCCTCTTTATTAAAACAGAACGAGCCTAGTGATTAGGAGGACCGTAATTCACGCCCCCGTCCCGGACCGGCTCCGAACCGGTAATTGGCGTTCGAGACGCAGCGTCGACGGCGTTTTGCCCCACGCGACGTCGCGAGAGGCAGGGTGCAGAATCGGCGCGAGGCAGGGTGCAGAATCGGCGCGAGGCAGGGTGCAGAGTCGGCGCGAGGCAGGGTGCAGAATCCGCGCGAGGCAGGGTGCAGAATCGGCGCGAGGCATTGTGCAGAATCCGCGCGAGGCAGGGTGCAGAATCCGCACGAGGCAGGGTGCAGAATCGGCGCGAGACAGGGTGCAGAATCCGCACGAGACAGGGTGCAGAATCGGCGAGAGAGATTTCGATGCAACACGTCCTGTCCCTGCCGACGTTACGCGGGGACCCACACTGCCACGTGTGCCATTCCTGTGCCTGCTTCACAAGAAAAATACCAAGTCATGGTCCAAGTTTTGGATGGTACTTGAAAATTTTCAGTCAAATTCATGGAAGTTGTAATAATATCCACAGAAATCAGTTTGGACTTCAAATCCCTTTGTGATTGAAGCAGCGATTTCTGCTTTCAACCCTGGTTTCAAATAAGCTTTCACAAGTTGACCTCTGCCCCGATGGGAGGGGGAGAAAGGGGATAAAAGCCCTGACCTCTGATCAGCTCCAGTCATAAGCGGCTTAAAAACAGTGGAATCATCCATTTCATTTCTTTGTTCCCGGGGCTCAGGATGAGGCCTGTTTCACACTGGATGATGCACCTCCTGCTGCAATGTCACTTGCTGCTTTTTGCTCATGTGGATCATTCGAAACCATTGTGTTCCCACACAAGCAAACTAGAAAACAAGTGTTGCATCTGGTGTGCAGCTTACCTGTGTGCCAGTCAAATTGTAGTTGTGCCTGTGTGGCAAGCTGCCCCTTGTGACTAAGGGCCCACAGGTCAGACCGGAGACACCACAGATGACGCACACACTCAGTGTGAACAACACATGTGAACTAGCCCTGAGCCCCACCCTCTATACAGTGTCTCATGAGAAGGATGAACGTGGCGCCACAATTAGACAGGCTCAGTGATGAAAATGACTTCTCCTCGCTTTTTGAGATTGAGTGATCAGTCTTGGTGTGGCACCACTTGGAACAGCATCTTGTCATGTCGAGGACTGTCTCCATGCATGGCAATTCCTTCTCAGAAGTGGTGCACAGATTGTCAAGTTTTCCCCTCACCCAAAATTGTGTGAACCAAAGGTGAACCAGAAAGGACGGAAAGAAAAGGTCAATGTCAGAAACACACACACACACATACACACACACACACCAGATACACAAAGACACCACACCCAGAACATCTATTTGAAGTGGGAACCTGACCTTTGGTCCAGTTTCTGGTGCACAATAAGCTGCATGAAGTTTTGCATTCAGTGGTCAAGGTTGTTCAGCCTCTGAACACACACACCAAATACACAAACAAAGACACCACACCTGGAACATTTTTGAGGTGCATGATAATTGTTTGCTTTTGCTTGGTCAAAGTTCTTTGGCCTGTGCTTCCATGGTCCACACTTACAAAAGGCATTCAGGCAAAAGTTCCCATCTGAGTGATGCAAATAGTCAGTCTGAGAAAGTCACAGGTTAATTTATTCAGTCATTGTTTTTAGAAGAGTCCAATGCACAGCAAGAAAAAAGGATTTGCATGACTGCTCAGAAAACAAATGCCAGTTTTGATGACCACTTATCCTTTTGCAATGTAAATGAATCAGTTTTATGGAACCTGATTGGAATTCCCCACACTTTCTCCATCTCAAAATCACACAAGGAACATGTCAACAAAGACACACAGTGCAACAAGGAAACTGCCAGATCAACACTGCATCACACTTCATGCTCATCATGAGATGCTTGCTCAGGTAAACTAGAAGCACAATCCACCCCATTCTGTTCAGTTTCTTCAGTTTTCCTTTGTCTTTTTCTGTGCATGTGCATCCCAAAATACAGAAATGCAAAGATAGGCATCACAACAAAGGGAATCCAGATCATGAACACATTCAAGAAATGTTCACAAAAGCTCAACTGCATCTGCAAAATTTCTCTGTCAAGGGGCCCATTCAAGAAATAGGCCTTCATAATGTTGACAAAACCAATAAAATAGAGCAGAACCATTGAGAAACCAAATGCTTTGTTGGCCTTGTCATCATTAAAGGGGTAAATGTGTTCATGCAGTAGCAAAGTGAAGACCAGGACCAACATCATACAAGCCAACTTCCATATGGGGTGTATGATGAAGGTATAGGCCATGACCAGCAACATCCTTCTGACTTTGATCATCCCAATCCAGCCAATGGGACCAACACCAACAATAGAAATAGACTTGTAGGATTTTTGAAGAACATCCAATGCACTGTCCAGACTGGGATCAGATTCTGCATCTTCATCTTCACTCTGTGACTCTCTGACTTTATTCAGTTGCTCCCTGAAAAGTTTAATGATCCACCAGATCAGGAATGGAGGTGGGAAAAAACAGGCACAAACAAACTGAAAGACAGAGATTTTTCTGTGATCCACCAGACCTGTGCCAAAGAGAAGAACAAGGATAAAAGGAAGGACCCACAGGAGAAGGAAAGCAAATGCACCAAATTGCCAAAGCTGGAAACAAACAATGTCTCCATCTATCAGCAACACTGATCTTTGTGTGGTGCTCTCTAGTTCCTCAATAGGCACCAGGTTCTCATAAAGACCCATCTTCCCTGAGGTCCTCACAGATGTGTATTCCAGGTCCACACAGTGAATAAGTGACAAGCATACTGTCACAATAGTCTGATAGAAGATCAATAGGGCTGTCATGAGTGCATAGACCAGTCGAGGGGCAAGAGATACAGACAGCCAAGTGGAGAACTTTGCCAGTACAGGAATTCTCTGGGCTCCTACACAGGTCAGATAAGAAAGAAACAGCAGCAATATGACCAGAACACAGTGTGTATTTTTCACCAAAAGCTTCTCACTGGGTGATAAACTGAAGGGGAGGCAGAACCTCTGACCCAGTTTGATAAATTTGACAGTCAGGTGGGAGAAGTCATACAAATAGTCCTCCAATGAATTTTTGTCCATATGTGCAAAGTTGGGAACAGAAATAGCCATCAAAGAAGCATCCTGTATACAAAATAAAGCAATTTGTACATATTTGGTCAAATTTGTTTCTGCATTGCTGGAAGATGATGTTATCAGAAATATTGATTTTCGTTCAGTTTTCTCATCTGGTGCAGCATTCCCTGTTTCAGTGTCATCCTTTATGTCCTCAGGCTTGTCATTGCCATCTGCATTCTCTGGATTGTCTTCACTCTCTGGTCTCTCAGTGTTGTTGTGTGGCTGATTGTCCACTTCAGCAACAGAGTCATTTGTGTCATTGTCAAGAGTTGTTTTCAATTGCTCCTCTGGGGCATCATGTGGTTCTTCTTTGGATTCTTCATCTTCATCTGTGTGCTCTTTCTTGCAGCAAAGGAGTCTTTTCACTGCAGTTGTGCTTCTGGTTGCTAAATCCTTTGCAGATTCTTTGATATCTCTGACCAAGACAAGGATCACACACAATGCAATAACTGCTGAGCCATAGACATAGAGAATCCAGGTGTCTGTGCACTTGTCAGAAGGCAGGCATTGTGTGGAAAAAATGGCTTCTGTGTGGCCAGCTGCACAGTGCCCACACAGGGTGCCTGTTCGGTGGGGGGCACAAGCATCATAGCGATGGCACGGTGGTTCTGAACAACAGTATCCAGGAGGGCACCTCATCAGCCAAACATACTGTAGCACATCATCGTACTGATAGGCCCAGTAATCCAAAAGAGTTTCCAAGCTTCTGCTGCAATCTGCCCCAACTGGACATGCCAAGCAATGTCTTCCATGGATGTAGTTTGTCCAAATCAGCCCCAAAGGTCGGTCAAGAAGCACAAAGTCTGACCACAAGTCCACATGATCTGGTAAATAGTCTCTGCTTTTGTAGTCAATGATAGATCTCAAAATGTTTAGCCCAGGGTAATACCCTTTGTCGCAAGCCAAGCACTGGAAAAACGCTGATATCATTCGGGCAGATGCATAAAACACAACAGTGTGCTCCAGATGTGGCCTGAAGAATTTGGGGCAAACCAGTGTGACAAGTTTTGTGGGAGTTGCAGGGATGGCAATTCTGGCAAAGACTGCTGGGTTCCCACTGATGAACTGTGGACAAAATTCAGAGTAGGAAATGACAACATCTTGAACAAAAGCTACAAAGATGCACCTTATCGCAGGAACATTGCTGCATTGTGTTGTGAATTCTTTTGAAATGTTGATCTTTGCAAGAAGTACATTGCTGTACATGAACAAATCAGTCTTCAGGTTGTGGGTGAAACTGGAGAAAGCAATCATGGAAGGACATGAGTCCAAGGATGAAGCAGAAGCCAACTCCACAGTGGTACCTGAATGACCTTCAAAGGATGAGTACAGGATGTGCACCAGGAGGAGCTCATCAGTGCGTGCAGCGTACACAGCACCTCCTTCTTTTCTGACATAATTCTTGTAGAATCTGCTCTTGTACAGAGTCAAAGTTGCATTGAGGAGATTTTCAAACTCACAATGCATTGAACCAAAATTTGCTTCTCTGTGCACCAACCTCATGTCTTTCTCCAGAGCTTCATCAATGTGGGTTGGTCTCCTGTTTGTACAGTCTGCAACATAAACAGCTCCACCTCGTGACCCTGCTGACTCGTCAGTGTCTGATTCAGACTGAGCAGTGTTTGATTCAAATGCTGAACTGACCACATACAACAATGTTTTCTCACTGTACATTGCACCACCATCAGACCCTGCAGAATTCATCTCAAAAGTAGAATGAGAAACAAGACACTCTGATTGGCTGACATACATGGCACCAGCATGCCGTTTGGCTGAATTGTTGTGGAAGTGACAGTGTTTCACATCTGCTAAAGATTCTGCACTGAACAAAGCCCCACCAAATTCAGCTGCATTTTCTTGGAAGCTTGAATTCAGACAGTTTAAATTGACTCCTGTGCTGTGGATGACACCACCATTTTCCCTGGCAGTGTTGAAGAAAAACTTGGAGTTTGAGACAGTGATTTGAACATTTGTGTGATTTGCACTGTGAGAAGAACTGTCTGAGTCCTGTTTGCCTTCAAGCAGAAGATCCTTGATTGAAAGAGAATATTTGTATTTCAGGTTACTGGCATGCAAACATCCTCCAGAGAGTTCAGAGAAGGTACCAACACATACTAAATGATCTATCAGAAGGTGTGTACTTTCAGTGTGCAAAACAGCGCCACTGCTGCCTATGTTCCCTGAAAATGTGCTGTGAAGCACCTTCATCACCCCTCTGACAACTCTGATGACAGACAGTTCACTAGTGTGACGCACATAGACAAAAGATTCTGAGTCTGTCTGTTCGATGAGGACTGTTTCTGTGGGCAAGTGATTATCTAACATATCACAGTTCTGAATCACAACATCAGAAAATTTAAATTCCAAAAGACCTGCTTTTCTGTTCAGTGTTTTGCCAAATGTGTTATTTTTCAGAGAAGAGTTTATCATTTCAACCTCATTGCCTTGACTCACAAGAATTCTCATGACTGAATCTCCCAATGCCCTGTTGTTAAGGAAAGAAGAGCTGTGAATAGTTAGAAGAGAATCTTGCAAAGACAGTAACTTGCAGTCCACAGAACAACTGTTGTTGATGAAATAACAGTCAGAAATTAAGAGGGAGGTGTTGGAGGCTTGCAAGATCAAAATGTCAGCCTGCCGCCCCGAGCTCTTTCTCACAAGTCTGTTTCCTGTCAAATTGCTGTTCAGGATCTTTACTAACCTCACATTGCATTGAATCAGATTCAGATTGTGCTCCAGTTTTGTGAAGATGCTATTGTCAATGAAAATTTTGTCAATGTAGCTATTCGGAGCACGATGAGAGCGGGAAGAAACTGAGCTGTGTAGGTGAAGATCATCCCCACAGAGTACACCAGATCCATCAAATGTGCAGCCAAGAAAGCTGATGTCAGTGAAGTTACCATGGAAATGAACAGATACAGAACTTTTGGATGTCAGTGTCTGTTGAAAAGAAACATTGCTGAACAAAACTGTTGTACAGGACATGGCTTGGAGCCTGAAAGCAGAGTTTCTGGTTGTGACATTTTGAAGAACAACTGACACATCAACAAAATGCAATTTTGTGTTGTGTACATCAATATCAGTGACATGAAGAGTGACATTGTTGGATTTCTTTTTCCTTGCAATTTTAAAGGTGACTTGGTGTGGCAGCTGAGACAGGCCAGGACACAGCTGAAGGTTGAGGGAGACTGGAGTGCTGAGGGAAGCTGACAGTCCTGCCTGGTGAGATGACCTTGTTTTCTGCTGTTCTAGATTTGTATCACTGGTCTTGGTGTAGAAAATTGACCTCTCTGTTTGAATGGAAATTATTAACACACATGTAAATTATGTGAGCTGTTGAAAGAAGAGACGATTCAACAGCTCTGGTTGTGATGTCACTTCAGTGTGCTCTTCAAGCTAAACTTTTCAAACAGACAGCCTCACCTGCAACACAAATCTGGAGTGTGTCCATAGCCTGCAGTTTGCCTGCTAAAGACTCCAGGTGGCAGCAGGGTCGACCAGCCGTCCCACACACCTCCTCAGCACAATGAAGAGAATGTTGTCCCAAGTTCACATGCCAAACAGTGGTTTTGCCTGTGCCTGAAAAAAGCAAGTTGTCTGAGATCACCAAAAGCTACAGTAGCATCTCACGTTCACACCACCATATAAATTTAGCAAGGAGCTTTGCAGACAGGCAGAGCATGACTTTCTCAATTGTGAAGGACATCAATCATTTTTGTGGGAGTTCAGTTTTAAGTGTGCAAAAGAAACCACCACCTGCATTTCCACTGACAACTGCCAAAACCAGTGGCATTATGAGAAGAACCAGAGCCATTCTTGCAAAAGAAGCACTCAGTTGTGTTCCTCCACAAACATTTCTATTCACAGCGATGCGTGTTTCGGACGACAGTGACCAGATGTGTGTGTCGTGGGGCTTTGTACTGAAGCATTCAGTGGCATTTTCCAGTGATGACAGACTCACCACACAGAGCCTCAGAAGAAATCATCACTGACCTTTTTGTTTGTCATCTTTTGTTGTTGCAAAGTTCTTTGTGACACAAAGCAGTCATAATTTGTTGACGAGCCAGATCGGGCCCAGTTCATACTGCATGGTCACAAGTCTCATTTTTTGCGCACTGCATCAACCAAGCAACGTTACTCTGACAATCTTGCACATCAACAGTACGCGCGTGCAGGCGCAGTGAGAATTCTCCTCAATGACGCTTCACAATCAACAGAACTTCACAGCAGATGAAGGGCGCTCAAAGGCTGTTGCCTCTCACGCTGTGCAAAGTTGTCATTCTTGTGTTTTTCTTTGCAGGACAAAACCCCCACTTTACACAAGAAATCTGCGCTTCCAAACGGCTGGACCACACCCTTTCTTTGGTCCGCCTTGCAATCTTGATCTGGACACAAAGCTGTCTGGATCGTCCGATCGAGTACGGAGGAACAAATGGCGTCGCTCACACTGAACACGGAAAGTCACTCGGAGCTCCGTGTTCCCGTCAGCGCACCGTGAAACAGGAGACAAGACGGACGGGCCCACCGCACCGGGCTGGGCTACCTCCGGGCGAGGGAGGGACGGAGGGACGGAGGGACGGAGGGACGGAGGGACGGAGGGACGGAGGGACGGAGGATCAGGAGGACAGACAGACAGACAGACAGACAGACAGACAGACAGACAGACAGAGGGTAACCACCTTTTGCCTCTCGTCCCAGCAAAATGCAGAAAAAGTTGCTTGAATTCGATAAGATCTTCACTGCATCAATGACCCATGTCACCCACAAAGACGACCCAACATCGCCCCGACCCAAAGACAACAAAACCATGACGCACACGCAGCGCGTCCAATTCAAACAAATTTATGGCTTTGGTTATTCGCGAGCGGGGCTCAAAAATGAAAAAAGCGGCGAGCCTGCAATTTGTAAGTTGATCTAAGTCATTAGGGGCAACAATGGACGCAAATTAATGCACAATACAAGATGCGGTGGAGGGATTAACCATTGCAAATAAAAGCAAATTTATTCCATCAAATAACACAGGCCAGATATTCAAATGCATCGGGGATGGGATTTTTTTGTGGAAAGGCAAAAATGAATATTGGAGTCGAGGTCACAAAGGTCAAATTTCTCTGAAAGATGGACGCTGCATATTTTTCAATAAATTGATCTCTAAATGACAGGGGCGGTGATGCACAAATTCATTGCAGTGGTTTTCACAGCTACAATTTCTCGTACCAAAAATTCCCGAATCGTTTGTATTTTGGGACTCAGTTCAGCCATTGACCATTCTCAAAATATCAAATGACAAACTAACGCCTGCTATAAAGACTGGACGAATGGTCGACTGTCTGAGCTGAAAAAAATTATCTTCGTCTTCGAAGTGGGAATCGGCTCCGTGGATCTGAGGGAAAAAACAATTTTCGGCAGACGGGTCAGGCCCTAATGTTGCAGCATGCAGACATCAAGCACCACGCATGGAATGCAAATGCCCGAGAAAAACAATTGCGGACTCTGTGCGATGTGCGAAGCAGTCCGTGGTTAGTGGTGGAAACACAGTGACATGTTACTCCCCATGTCGGGGCGTTTCTGTAGTGTCGCTCTTCCGCGATTTCATAAATTGCATCCAATGGATCCTTTGGTCCCAGCATGGATCTCAGGGCCATTTCACACTGAGATAGATGCGTCACGCGTCGATGTGCAGGTCAATGAGCGTGGCGCTGAGAGTAACGACGTAAGACGCATCGTTTTGTGCACAGACGCTATAAGCAGTTCAACTGGTTGTGGGGGGGGGGGAGAGGCACGCGTACCCGCAGGCCTTGGACGGCTCTGGTGGTTCCAGGGGTCAGAGTCCCCTGACCCTTCCTCAATCCGCCCTCCCCCCACCCCCGAGATGGTCGCCTTGCCCGTCAACCCCGTCTATGGATCCGCCAGGGGGTGCTGCGACGCGTGACGCAGCCGGTGAGAACGACACTGACGCAGGACGCATCCGGCGTGAACAGGTCTGGGGTGAGCGACGACGCACACTGACCCGACGCACGACGCAGACGCCGTGAGCAAACACGACGTTGACGCATTTGACGTGACGAGACATGACGCACGACGCATGACGCATGACGCATGACACATGACGCGTGACGCACGACCTTCTCAGTGTGAACGTTCCCATGGCGACTGCGCGCAGATCTTATTCACCGTTGAAATGAAGTGTCGCGCCGAGGAAGAGGGAGGAGAGTTTGGTGGCGTCCCCGGGGATCAGCCATCATCACTCTTCTTCCCTTGCGCGCTGTGCTGCGGCGCTGTGGAACTCCCGTTGCACGAGGAGACAACATCAGAGCTGTTCCGGACCCAGCCAATTCGAAGTTTCACCTCGATTCCAGGACCAAAGCCATTCGCGCTCAGGCATTTTGTTGTCAAGGGTTGGGTGACCGAATGCTGAGCCGAGAAGCACACCTGCCTGTCCTGTCTGACTCACACGTCACACGCACACGCACACACGAATACATGCATACACACACGCACAACACACACACACACACACACACACACGCTGTACCTTGGCTTCCACATAACCACCTTCACAAAACGCCTTCAGTGAGACAAGCCCTTTCAGCAAAACCAAAGTCCTCTTCGCGTCCAGCACTTTCACAGTGCGACCCCCCTGGCGGGGGGCGTTCTGCTGTTGCGTTTGGCATTTCCCCAACAAACGCCGCCGCTGCAACAAGCGGGAGGAGGGACCGACAACCAGCAAACTGCACGACATGAATGGAACAACTCTGCAGGGCAGTGACCCGGAAGACAAAGGGAGCTGCGCCACCACGACAATTGCCGTCATTTGGTGGGGTATGGTGTGCGTCAAAAACTGTTGGCGTTGACGAAAAGCTCTCCTCACCGTAAAATCGACGGCGCACCGCCATTTGGAGGTTCGCGTTGACGGTTCAGTATTGGCGGCTCCTTGATGGTGGTGCAGCATTGATGTTCACGAAGACATAGGCCTGTTTGTCCCAAGGAAAGACGGCTCAGAAACGTTCACTTTTGACGCTGTGAGCCACAATTCTTTATCTCTGAGGAATATTCGGAGATATGGATTCTTGAGGCTTCTCTGCACGTTTTTCTCGAGTCGCTCCTTTATCTCTGCACCTTCAAGTCTTCATCCCCAAATCTGTCCCCGGGCCGGCTCACACTGGATGCGTCAGGCGTTGCGTCAAAGCTCAAGTCAGAAAACAATGCTGTAGCCTTGAGATGGGATGGGAGCATGAGGGATGGGAGCGTGTTTCAGGGGAACAGTGCCAATGTGTAGGTGCGTCTACTCCACCCAATGGCGGCTGCACAGAATCGGATCCTCTGGTTTTATCCTGCTCCTGTGAATTTACGCGTCCCTGTGCAAGTCAGCCTGGAGCCCGCACGCCACCACCGACGCCGCTTGTGACGTGGCGTCTTGCACGTGGGCGTTGGCGTCGAGGATTATGGGCGAGTCGGCTCAGCAACGCAGCCACACACACACACACACACACACACACACACACACACACACACACACACACACACTGAACTTGGACCAGGACGCAACGCGCGACGGACGCACCCAACGAAAACCTGGCCTCCCAGACTCAACGCGATCTGACTCGAAGCAATAAAATCCTCCATTAAAATCCTTGAAATTCATCACCATAAAAGGCAATTCATTTTTCTATAATTTCATCAAATTTAATTTTTCACAACGGAGGATAAAATCCATTTGATCAAATGAGATTAAGAAGCATTAAAATTTCGGCTCAAGTAGATTTGAGTTCCGAGACAGATGGTTCTTTGACGAATGGCTTTTTCTTCTGCTTTCAAACTCAGTCGAAAAATCAGAGAGAATTTATCTCTTCCACCAATACAAACATTTGCAGAAACTTATGTGCTGCTTTAGATTCTTCCAATACGTGAACAATGTGTTGGATGAAGAAAATGTTTTGAGCTGTGAACACCGCTTTGCGCAGACATGCACGCAAAACGCTGGACGCAAAATGCACAAATTTTGAGCGCTGCATTGGATTCGTCAAACATGGGACGTTTTGCTTTGAACATCGCTGAGACGCAACGCTGGACGCTTCCTGTGTGAAGGAACCTAGCCTCAACTGGTCCGTTTTGGAACTGGCGCCGTCGTCCTGTCTGAGCCACGATCCCAACAAAGGGGAAAAACGAACAAAGACGCGTGTCAGTCTCCCCGGCCCCGGCCCCGGCCCTTCAAGACAGCGTCAAGACGGCAATTAGAACTGTAACTCACAACAGCGTGCCCGCTCCCATGACAACTCCATGACAACTCGCGTACGTTTGCATTAGCGAGTGCCCCGTCGCACGCACTAATCACTCACAGCGCCCAGCCCTTTCATCAGCGAGAAATTGCCATTGGATCCCATTCATAATCCACGTTTTGCGTCATTCAGATGATGAAGGCATCAAAAGGACATCAAAAATGACAAAAATGGACAAAAAGATTTCACAGGGAACAGAAAGGGGGTGGACCTCACAGAGTCCATCATTTTTGTCTGAAATCATTTCAAACCGAACTTTGTGCCCCAGAAAATTAGTGGGAGTGAGAGACAGTTGGGGGGGGGCGACTGGAAAAATAATCGGCTCACAGGGGATGGGTCGCTTTCTCTGCACGTGTGTTGTACAGGCGTTTTTCAATGCATCAACTACAATGGATTTCAACATCCACTGCCTCTCAATCACCAGACCACACGCGTGTTTAAATTGTCAGAATGCAGTTTGCACCGTAAAATTTCAATGCCATCAGGTTTGGCCAGACAAGTCCACAGAAGCAGGCCAAGATTTGAGGTCCAGCGCTAACTCGCGGCACAACTGAATTTTCCCTTTCGCTGCCAATGCAACTGAAACCTCAAAAGTTTCCGTGCATCAAAGTTTTCAAACCAGCTTCATGTTTCCACAACCACGTATGCCAGGCATGTATTCCAGCTGATCCAGGGACAAATTGACCTTCCCCCCCCCCCCGCC
>JAAUXT010036015.1_pt1 | contig 17429 bp, 11 predicted proteins | sample 7278171 | NCBI WGS metagenome assembly JAAUXT01 (sample SAMN14350112, study PRJNA611818) | marine sediment metagenome | isolation source: surface marine sediment (1.8m) | place: French Polynesia: Moorea | collected 2018-08
CCAAGGAGTACTCCCGCTATCTTCTCGACGTGGGCGTCGCCCTGCGCGAGGACGTGGATACGGTGATAGAGATATTCAAGGAGGTTGACGAAGGGATGCGCGCCGACTCCGAATATGGCCAGGATATGCTGGAGCCGATCGAGATTCTCGGATTGGATCGGTTCGAGAATTCAGCGGCGGTGGTCCGGGCGCGGCTCAAGACCCGACCCATAGAGCAGTGGCGCATCGGCCGCGAGTTCAACCGGCGGTTGAAAAAGATGTTCGACGAGCGGGGTATCGAGATCGCGGTTCCACACCGGACGCTCCATTGGGGGCAGCCAAGAGAGGGTAGTCAACCGCCCGTTAGTGTGGTTGTGGAAAATCGGGTAGCGGAGGCAGATACGCCCCTGAGGGTGGCCCGGGGCGAGGAGCCTGCGAGGAGAAAGTGGTGAAATGGTTACGCTACACTGGGTGTTCCCTGAGTTAGGTATAACGATGAGGAGCTTCCCATGACACGATTTGCCTTGGTGCTGGCTTGGGTTGTCTTATCTGTGCTTGTTCAGGGTTGCACCACCAAACTGGTGCGCGATCCCGTGCCCGAGGCCTTGGTCGATGCGGCCAGTATCCCCGGTATTCCCGACGCGCGCTTCTGGGGGGATGGAGAATCCTCGGCATTCTGGCGTATGCTCGATGATGTGATCGTACGGATGCAAGATGGGACGGCGGGTTTACCCGCATCCGGGGCCATCCAGTCGGATATCCTTGCCATTTCCGGGGGCGGTGAGAACGGCGCTTTTGGCGCTGGCCTGTTGGTGGGCTGGACAGCGGCCGGCACGAGGCCTGAATTTCGCGTCGTCACCGGGATCAGCACCGGTGCCCTCACTGCACCCTTCGCTTTTCTGGGGCCGAAGTACGATCCTCAGCTGCGGGAGGTCTACACTACCATTACGGCCAGGGACGTCATCCGCCGACGCAACGTTTTCGACATCGTCGGCCGCGATGCAGTGGGTGATACCAAGCCCCTGCAGGAACTCATCGCCCAACATGTCAATGAGGCCATGCTCCGGGATATCGCCGCCGAGTACGCCAAGTCCCGGTTTTTATTGATAGGCACTACCAATCTCGATGCCCAGCGGCCGGTAATCTGGAACATCGGGGCTATCGCCGCCAGTGGCCAGCCCGGGGCCCTGGATCTGATCCGCCAGGTGTTGCTCGCTTCGGCCTCGATTCCCGGAGCGTTTCCGCCGGCCTACATCCAGGTCGAAGCCAACGGGGCGCGCTACGACGAGATGCACGTCGATGGCGGTACCACTAATCAGGTGTTTGACTTCCCCGCGGAACTGGATCTGAGGGATATCGATGCGGCCTTGGGGCGAAAGGTAAATCGGCGCATGTATATCATCCGTAATTCCCGCCTCAGCCCGGAGTGGGAGTCCGTTAGGCCTCGGCTGATACCGATTGTCGGCCGTTCGATTTCGACGCTCATCAAGACCCAAGGGGTTGGTGATCTCTACCGCATATATTTGGGCGCCAGGCGTGATGGGGTCGATTACAATCTGGCCTATATGCCGGACAGTTTCACCGTGCCGCTCACCGAACCGTTCGACCAGGCGTATATGCAGGCGTTGTTCGATTATGCCTATCGCAAGGCCGTCGACGGTTATCCCTGGTCAAAGGCACCGCCGGGATTCGAGGGTGTGACCCTACCGTAAGATCGACGTTATCCATGGGACGGAGAAAATTAAGAATAAGGATCTTGCCTCCGCCGAGAATTAAGAAGCAAGGCTTCCGGCGTTCCTGTCTGCGTTTCTCCAAAGGCGCGAGTCCTTAACGTGGTTGCCGGGTGTTGAGCCTCCAAAAGGCCTGGGGAGTGCGGGTAATGGCGAATCTGAATGGCTCGGATGTTGCTTGAGTCGTAAGAATGCGGCCCTTCATCTTCATCTTCATCACTGAATTTCCTGCCGGGCTGGATCCTCGACGCCGAAGGTATCGCTCGGGATGGTTCGCATTCGGGGCATCCCTTGTGGGCTGCGGTAAAGGGCACAAATATGCCGCACCAAGGTGGATGCCTTGCTGAAAAAGAGGGCTGTCTTTGCGAACGAAATGACAAGAGATTACAAGAACTAAGGTGCTGAACATCCATTTCGCACCTGGGCGATTGTCGGCCCTCGTGGGGTAAGCGATGCGATTTCAATCAAGACAGTACGATTCAGGTTTGACCCTCATAGAGTTGATGGTTGCGGCTGTAATCGCGGTCATCCTGGGGACCATTTGTGTACCCTTATATACAAATTATGTGGATCGGGCCAAAAACAGACGAGCCATGGCGGACATATTGACCATTCAAGCGGCGGCACAAAGATATTACACGGAGACGTTTGCCTTTCCCGACACGCTCGCCGATATCGACATGGAGCACATGTCCGATCCCTGGGAGAATGCGTATCAATATCTCAATTTCGCCAATGTCAAGGGCAAGGGTGGATTACGCAAGGACCGGAGCCAGGTTCCCCTGAACACCGATTACGATCTCTACAGCATGGGCAAGGATGGGAAAACAAACCAGTCTCTGAGACCAAAAGTGAGCCACGACGACATTATTCGGGCACGAGATGGGAGCTACATAGGCTTAGCCTCAGAATACTAAATCTGCAGACACCATGACACTACAGTTTGGGTTGCTGCGAAGTAGAGTAGCACAGCGTATCTTTGGCCTCTTCGTCTTTTCCGCGCTGATTCCCATTGGGGTGACCGCCATCGTCGCGTTTTTCCATGTGAGCGATGTGCTTTCCCGGCAGAAGGAGGAACAGTTGCGGCACCTTGGCAAGCATTACGGAATGGCCATTCTCGATAGGCTATTGACCGTTGAGGCGCGAGCACGGGAGATTGTATCCAAGCACCCAAACGAAAAACTGATGTTCAGCGACGATACCAACGAGATTTTGAAGCGCTACTTCCGAGCCATTGCGCTGGTACGGGATTCCGGGGATGCAGTGCCAATTTTAGGCAAGCGCCAACACTGGCCGATCTCAGTAGGGTCTTCGGAAAAGCTCGACAAGAGTCGGATAAGCGTGATATCCCACGCAACCCGGTCCGCTCCTTCCGCAAGCATTTTCATGAGCTTGGCCATTGTCACCGATGGGGCTGAGCAAGGGTTGATCGTCGCAGAGCTCAAGGCGGATTATCTTTGGGGTGATGAGGACGAATTGCCCCCCATGATCGATATGTGTGTCCTAGGGGCCCAGGAGCAAATGCTGTTTTGCTCGCGGCCGATGTCCGCTGAAGTGTTAACGAAAATTGCCGTGCAGCTGAACCAGGTCAATTCCGACCTACTGGCTTGGGAGGATAGCGGACAAAAATATCTTGGAACCCAATGGCAGCTTTTTCTTGCACCGATGTTCACGTACCCGAAATGGACCATCGTCGTCAGCCAGGCGAAATCCTACGCGCTCGCGCCCATAGCTGCTTTCAGTCGCATATTCCTAACCGCCATTCTGTTATCTTCGTTGTTAGTGGTGTTTTTGAGTCTTTCCCAGATCCGAAAGAGCCTGGTACCTCTGGAGAAATTAATAAAGGGCACTCGTCACCTGGCGAACGAGGATTTTTCGAAACTGGTGAAAATCACCAGCGACGATGAATTCGGGAAGCTGGGTCGGTCCTTCAATGCCATGGCGATCCGCCTCGGTAAGTCGTTCAATACTCTGGACACCCTGTCTCAAATCGACCGGCTGCTGCTCTCCAAGCCGGATTTCGAGCAGATCGTGAATATGGTACTCAAGCATATTCGAGATATCCTGAACTGTGATTTCACATCGATCACGGTTATTGGGCTTGACAGCAGCACCCCAGCGCAAAGCTACATCAAGGATCACTACCGCGACTCGGAACCTAGATTCGAGACCCTCGTTCTCGCTCCCCAGGAAATTCAAACTTTGCTTGCCAGCCCGCAGCCTTTGCTGCTGAATGCCGAGATCGCCCAGCGAGGTTTCCTGGAATTCCTCCCGAGCCTTGGCGCCAACAGCGTCTGGGTGTTTCCGATCGTCTACAAGCAGCGGCTCTCAGGGATTATGGCTCTTGGCTATCGCGAGTCCCCGAGCCTTGGCAAGAATGACATGCTCCGGGCCAGGGATTTGGCGGATCGCATCGCCGTCGCCCTGTCCGTCGCCGAGCGCGAGAAGAGGCTCTATCAACAGGCCCACTACGATGCCTTGACCGGTTTGCCGAATCGTCAGCTATTGATCGAGCGGCTCAATCGCGAGATCAGCTACAGCCAGCGTTACCACGACCTCATCGCTCTGCTTTTCATCGATCTGGATCGTTTCAAGAACGTCAATGACTCCATGGGACATGCCGCGGGTGATCAGTTACTGGAGCAGGCCGCGGCGAGGCTGTTGCGCTGTGTGCGGGAAACCGATACCGTGGCCCGTCTGGGGGGCGATGAGTTCACCATCATTCTTTCAGGAATCGGCAAACCCCGAGATGCGGGGTGCGTGGCAGAGGATATCATCAAGTGTCTGTCCGAGCCGTTTACGATCGAGCACCAGAGTCATTTCGTCAGCGCCAGTATCGGCGTGACCCTTTATCCCAATGACGGGCGCACCAGCGGTGAACTGCTGCGCAATGCGGACACGGCCATGTATCGGGCCAAGCACAGCGGTCGCTGTTGCTATCTATTCTTCAAAGAGGAGATGAATACCGAGGCCGTGGAGCGCACGACGCTAGAATGTGACCTGCGACGGGCTCTGGATGGGGACGAATTTGTCCTCTACTATCATCCACAGTTGGATCTCCGCACGGGCGCGATAACCGCAGCAGAGGTCTTGATTCGCTGGCACCATCCGGAACGCGGCCTCATTCCACCCGGGGCGTTCGTCACCATCGCGGAGGACACGGGCCTGATAGGGCCCATTGGCGAATGGGTCCTGGAAAATGCCTGTCGCCAACACAAAAGCTGGCGAACTGAGGGAATTCCATTGGAGCGCTTGGCGGTCAATGTCTCGAGCATTCAGTTTAAACAAAGGGATTTTGCAGACCGGGTACGCTCGATTCTCACCTCTACGGGTTTACCGCCCCATTGTTTGGAGCTGGAGATTACAGAAAGCCTGTTCATGGAGAATACTAAGCATCTCGCTCACACCCTGGAGCAGTTGCATGTCCTGGGATTGCGTCTTGCCATTGATGATTTCGGCACGGGCTATTCCTCATTGAGCTATTTGAGTCGGTTTCCCGTCGATACCCTTAAAGTCGACCGCTCCTTTTTGTGGAACGTGCCTACCGATAAAATCGCGGCGAATATCCTGAAATCGATCATTACTCTGGTTCGTAATCTCCAAAAAGAGATAATCGTTGAGGGCGTTGAAACCCGGGAGCAGATGACTTTCTTGCATACCCATAATTGTCAGCAGGTGCAGGGATTCTATTTGAGCCGGCCTGTACCAGCGGACGAATTCGTAAGATTCATCAACAGGCATAGCGTTTCCACCCCCATTCGAGCGCAGCTCGAAATCACTGAAGATTCATAAGGCTCGGAAGAGGGAACAGAAGACATGTCACTACGGATCAAAGTCGTTCTCATTCTCGTCACGGTGTTCGGGGTTTATGGACTCCTGAGCTATTTCGTCCAGCAACGGGTGGTTTTTCCGAGCTTCATCGCCCTCGAGCAGGATGAGGCAAGAAGGAATATGTACCGTGTCGTTCAGGCCGTCGATCGGGACCTCGATGCGCTGATTCCTTCGGTCAATGACTGGGGGAACTGGAACGATACCATTCAATTCATCCAAGGTCACAACCCGGAGTATGTGGAGGACAATCTGGCCGCGGCCACGCTGGAAGATATTCAGGTCAACGTCATGAACTTCTACGATCTGAAGGGCAATCTGGTTTGGGGTATGAGCTATGATCTGGAGGCCGGCGAGCAAATTCGGTTGGGAGATCCCTCGGCCGGACAGCTACCGCCGGATCACGTACTGCTGGCCGGCCCGCTCGCGAGGCGGATCGTCAGTGGTCTGTACATGACGCCACGGGGGGCCCTTCTGGTGGCATCCAAACCGATTCTCGATAACGAGGGAGAGGGCCCCAGCGAGGGCGCCGTACTCATGGGGCGCCTGCTGACCGACGCGGCCGTCGAACGGCTGGCGCAAAGAGTGCAGCTTCACCTCACCGTCGAGTCGGTAGCTGATCAGCCACTTGGGCGCGATTGGCAGGCAACGGCCAGCCAGCATGTGCGACATAGCCCCTTTATCCTAAAAGCCCGAGACCAAAGAACGGATGTTGCCACGCTGATCGCCGATCTCAACGCAGCGCCGGCGCTTCGACTTCAGATCGAGGTCCCGCGGACCATCTCGGCCCGGGGCCGCACTGTCATGTTCTTCGCCCTGGTGTCCCTCATGGGTGTCGGCGTGCTGGTGCTGTTGGTGCTGCTGGCGTTACTGCAACGCACGGTAGTACGTCCCGTAAGCCACCTGACGGAGCATGCCATGCGGGTCGGTGAGAGCGACGATCTCAGCGCTCGTATTGGGCTGGATCGCAAAGACGAAATCGGTGTCCTGGGGCGGGAATTCGATCATATGGTCGACCGCTTGGCGGAGGCCAGAAAACATCTGCTCGAACAATCCTATCACGCCGGTCTCGCCGAGATGGCTACCGGCGTGCTCCACAACATCGGCAATGCGGTGACCCCCCTCAACGTCACCCTCGTATCCGTGACCGAGCGACTGAAGAACGCACCGGCCAGGGAGATGGAGATGGCGCTCGGCGAGCTGGCCGACGATGCAACACCGGAGCGGCGGCGCACGGATCTGTCACGCTTCGTAGAGCTTGGAGGGCAGGAGCTTGCCAGGCTGGTGACTCGTACGGTGGAGGATCTGGTCAACGCCAGCGCCCAGATGCAACATGTTCAGCAGATTCTCGCTGATCAGGCACGGTTCGGTCGTACCAAGCAGATGCTCGAAGCCGTTGAGATGAAGCGCCTGGTCGAAGATGCACTCCGATTCCTGCCCCGGAGCCTATGCCGGTCCGTATCCGTGGAGATCGATCCCGGGGTGGCTCGGTTGGCGCCGGTGCGGGGCGTTCGCGTGGTGCTGCAGCAGGTCATCGGTAATCTGATCATCAATGCCGCCGAGGCGATCGCTGCGCGCACTCCGGACACGCCGGGACGGATAGAGATCTCCGCCGCCATGGAACGGCGCGATGGTATCCCCATGGGGCATTTTCGCTTCACGGACAATGGCACCGGTATCGAGCCGGATCATCTGGAAGCCCTGTTCAAACGCGGTTTCTCCACCAAGCAGGGGTCTTCCGGGCTGGGTCTGCATTGGAGCGCCAATGCCATGGTTGCCATGGGTGGTAGACTTTATGCCGAAAGCGACGGTCCCGGCAAGGGAGCCACTTTTCATCTGCTGCTTCCCCCAGCCCGCACTGAAACCGGTACGATGGAGGCGGCTGCCTGATGAACGACACGAACCCCTCGGAGCGATTGCCGCGAGTACTGGTTGCCGATGACGAAGCAGAGATCCGGAAGGCCTACGCCACCATCCTCAGGGGCTCGGAAGCGGAAACCGCCTCGACGCCGCTCCAGGATTTGCGGGCGAGCCTGTTCGGTGGCGACGCACCGGCGGTTACGGAGGATGCCGATACGTTCGACGTGACCTACTGCAGCGGGGCCGAAGCGGCCGTCGAAGCCGTCAGGACCGCCGTCAAAGAGCACCGGCCCTATGCCGTAGCATTCATTGACGTGCGCATGCCGCCGGGACCCAGCGGTGTCTGGGCCGCGGAGCAGATCCGGGCGCTCCATCCGGACATCGATATTGTCATCGTCACGGCCTATTCCGACATCGATCCCCGGGAGATCGCCTCGAGGGTGCCTCCCGTCGGGCGATTGTTCTATGTTCATAAGCCTTTTCATGCCCATGAGTTGCGACAGATCGCCACCGCGTTGACGCGAAAGTGGACGGCGGAGCAGAAAATCAGGCAGCTGGCTTATGTCGACGGTGTTACCGGGCTGCCTAATCGTGCCTTCTTCAAGGAGCGGTTGACCCAGGCCCTGGATCTGGCGAAGCGACATCGGCGGCGGTTGGCGCTGCTGTTCCTCGACCTGGACAACTTCAAACGCATCAATGACACCCTGGGCCATAGCTCGGGTGACCGTCTCCTGCAGGAAGTGGGTAGGCGTCTGAAGCAGAGTCTGCGGGCGGGGGACGCCGTCACCCGGGACCACGACGTTACTCGGGACCACGATGGCTTCAACGAGGATGATCTCGCGCGTCTGGGGGGCGATGAGTTCACCATACTGCTCTCCGAGATTCACCAAAACGAAGAGGTGGGTCTGGTGGCGATGCGTATCGTTGAAACATTGTCGCAGCCCGTGAATCTCGATGGACACGAGATAATCATCACGCCCAGCGTAGGTGTCTCGGTCTACCCCAAGGACGGAGACGACATGGAGACGCTCCTGAAAAACGCGGACATGGCCATGTACTTCGCCAAGCGAACAGGCAAAAACGGCTTTCAATACTACACCAAGGCGATGAAACAGGCCGCCATCCGCAGGTTGAAAATGGAAAATCAGCTGCGCAAGGCCATCGAACGCCAGGAGCTTTCAGTCCACTACCAGCCGCAGATGACGGTGAACACGGGCAAAGTCTGCGGCATCGAGGCGCTGCTGCGCTGGGACAACCCGGAGCTCGGCGTCGTCTCACCCCAAGATTTCATCCCGCTGGCCGAGGAGACCGGCCTGATCCTGCCCATCGGAGAATGGGTCCTGCGCACATCCTGCGCCCAGGTGAAGGCATGGCAAGATCTCGGCTTTTCGCTGCCCCGGATTGCGGTCAACGTTTCCCTCAAACAGTTCGTTCAGAATAGTTTCCCGGACTTGGTTCGCAGGGTGCTCGAAGAAACCGGACTGGCCCCCCATATCCTCGAGTTGGAGCTCACGGAAAGCCTGCTTATGCAGGATGTTGTGCAAGCGGCCAAGATCCTTGGGGCACTCAAAAGCATAGGGGTTCAGCTGGCCATCGATGATTTTGGAACCGGTTACTCCAGCCTCAGTTATCTCAAGCAATTTCCCATCGATCGTTTGAAGATCGATAGAAGCTTCGTCCGCGACGTGGACACGGATCGCGATGATGCGGCCATTACCGGCGCCGTCATCGCCATGGCGGAGAAAATGAACCTCAAGGTCATCGCCGAGGGCGTTGAGAACGAGGACCAGCTCGATTTTCTCAAGACCAAGAACTGCGATGAGATCCAGGGTTATTTCATGAGCTGGCCACTACCGGCCCAGGCAATGCTCCGTTTCCTGCGGGAGATCGAGTCTATGCAGGAATCCGCGATGCTGCGGTCGAGCCTATAGGGATGTAGTAACGGCGTGTCTTGAGAATAGTTTCCAAGGCTATACCACTGGAAACTCTCCGCCGCCTCACTCACCCTGGCGTAGTGCTGGCAGCAACGCGAGGCGAGCAACCATGTCAATCCCTATGGTATAAGAAACGATGCAGTGGGCCTGTCAGTCATTGAAGGAGAGAAATCGTGGATTTTGAGCTCAGTCCTTACGAAGCACGGATCATTGGTTGCCTGATCGAGAAGGAAATTACCACACCTGATCAATACCCCCTTTCGCTCAATGCGCTCACCAACGCCTGTAACCAGAAAAGCAACCGCGATCCGGTGTTGGAACTCGATGAATCGATCGTCCAGGAGACGGTCGATGGGCTTGCGAAAAAACACCTGGTAACCGAGAAAACGGGTTTTGGCAGTCGTGTTGCGAAATATAAGCATCGATTCTGTAACACCGAGTTCGGTGCCTGGAGCTTTTCGGAGGAGGAATTGGGTATCGTGTGCCAGTTACTGCTGCGCGGTCCTCAAACCCCTGGCGAATTGCGCACGCGCACGCAAAGACTGTGTCGATTCAGCGACGTGCACGCGGTGGAGGCCACCCTGGAGCAGCTGGCAACGCGCGCGGACGGGCCGTTTGTGGTGAAGCTCCCGCGCGAGCTGGGCAAGAGGGAATCCCGCTATGGCCATCTGTTCAGTGGCGAGTTGCAAGCCCAGAGTATTAGCGAAAACAACAGTCCCGGGGCGGAAAACCTTCCGGCCCCCGACACGGATCGGCTCGCCCAACTGGAAGCACGCATCGATGGGTTACGCGCGGAGCTGGACGAGCTCAAACTAAAGGTCGAGCAGCTGACCGGCGGAGAAATGGGATGAAATCTACAGGTCTCGGATGTGCCCTGGTGGCGGCCGTGCTCTCATTGGTTTCCGTGGGCGTTCAGGGCGGCGATGGCGGGCGAACGGTCGCCGCAGCGGGCCAGCGGGTTGTCGTCGTGAAAACCCCCCGGGAGATTCTCACTCGCCAAGAGGTGCCGGCATTTATCGGAATATCGGCCGAGACCGCCGGTGCCAGGGCCTTGTCAATGAATCTGGTCATTATTCCACCGGGTGGTTCGGCCGAGCCCCACTTCCACAAGGGTTTCGAAAGTGCCTTGTATGTGCTCGAGGCCAGGGTGGAGACCCGTTTCGGGCCCGGGCTTGAACAATCCGTGATTACCGAAGCCGGTGATTTCCTGTTTATTCCACCCGATGTTCCCCATCAACCCATTAACCTCAGCACCACCGAAGCGGCCAGAGCCGTCGTCGTGCGTAATGATCCCAATGAGCAGGAGCACGTCATACTCTACGATCCCGCGACGGAGCAGGGCTCCGGCGGGTCCGCTGATTAGGGCATGGATGATCCCAAGGGCAAGGCAATGGCCCTCTCGGGGCTCAACAACGTCAGCCTCTGAAGCCGATGCGCTTGTGGGAGCCGTCGCAATAGGGCTTGCTGGCGGAGGCGCCGCAGCGGCAAAAGGCGGTGGAGCCTGAGTTGGTCTCACTGCTGCCGTCGGCGTGGGTCACTTCCACGTCGCCACGAATGAGGACCGGACCGTCCGGCAGGATCTGAACTTTGATGCTGTCGGCCGCCGCGGTCTCGGTTTCGGCCCAGGTATAACTCAAGGCACCGGAGGGGCACTGGTCGATCTGTTGGGCGATGCGCTCGGCCGAGGCACCGTCAACATTGATCCACGGGCGCTCCTGAGGATTGAATACACTGGACAAGCCTTTCCAACAATTTTCCGAATGAATGCATTTCGCCGACTCCCAGCGAACGGTGAGATTGTTTTTGGGGTAGGTCTTAACTGCGTTTTGTTCGGCCATGGAGGGGTTATCCTGAAAATGGTCAAAAGTTTTTGCGGGTACTGGTTAGCAGAGGGGGCCCCGCGGTAATCATGCCCACACGATCGCCGGGGTCGTGTTCGCTCCAGCCTGTTGAGGACGACCCGCGGGATGATAAGGACCGGCTTTATAACTCATCAAAGGCAGAGCGAAAATATTATGCAGCGCTTAAGTCAACAGCATTGGCCCTTACCGGGTGGGGTTGCTTGCCCACGGGATTCCAACGAAAAGTTTCAAGCTTCGAGAGGCTATCCTACTTTCCTAGGCTTCGTTGACGCAATACAATTCACCACCCACAGGATGGCAGCATGAATATACGCTTGAAAAAATCGCTGCCTAATCATGATGATATTAATATTTGCGCACTACAGGGGTGACGCGATTGCACAAAGCCGCTTTGCTTCTCTCCATTGCTACGTTGGCCCTTATCGGTTTGGCCTCACTGTTCGTCCAGAAGAGCATCGAGGCGGAGACGGTGAAAGAAGTCGAGCAATCCATCCAAACGGTGCTCGATGCAACCCATCAAGCCATGGATTCCTGGATGAAGCAACACAAGGCGGGGGCTCTGGCCTGGGCAAACACCGCAGACACTCGCAGTGCGGTCGGAGAGCTTTTGGACATCTCCGAGAGCCGCGAATCACTCATTGCCGCTCCGGCTCAAGACGGGCTGCGGGCGTTGTTGCGTCCCGTATTGCAAGCCAACGCTTATCAGGGTTATGCCTTGATTGCCCCTGGCGGCGTGACGCTAGCGGCGAGTCGTGAAGATGACATCGGTGGCAAGCACCGGCTGTCCACCCAGCCCAAATTCCTTAAGAGCATTCTCGCGGGTGGGGCGGCGTTCAGCCTGCCACAGGCCAACGACGACTTGCTGATTGATTCACATAGAGAAACCCATCGGCCCTCAGTAACGATGTTCGTAGGCGCTCCGGTCCGGAGCGATGCCGGAGGGGTTGTGGCCATGCTGATATTTGAGCTCGATCCTTCTGAGGACTTTACCGCCATTCTTCAACAAGGGCGTATCGGGGCGACCGGAGAAACCTATGCATTCGACAGCCAGGGTCGCCTGATCAGTGAAAGCCGTTTTGAAGAGCAGTTGCGTGGTATCGGCCTGCTGTCCGCCGACGAGCGCGCTGCGTTGAAAATCGACCTACGCAACCCGGGCGTGGACCTGACGAGAGGTGAACGCGAACAAACGCCCACACTGGAACCATCCCTGACTTTCATGGCCCGAGAGGCGATCGCGGGGATCTCGGGCACCAACATGGCCGGTTATCGTGACTATCGTGGCGTCGTGGTGGTTGGCGCCTGGTTGTGGGACCGTGACCTTGGTTTTGGGATCGCTACGGAGTTGGATCGCGCCGAGGCCTACAGAGCACTGGACTTTTCCCTGAAGGCACTATCCGTGCTCACCATCTTCTGCAGTGTCCTTGTGATGGGGCTGACGGCGGTGTATGTGCTCGCCCGCCGTCAAACAGTCGCCGCCGGAAAGCGCCTGCGACAAATCGTCGATCTGGTCCCCAACATGATCCTTGTCGCCGATCAAAGCGGGAGGGTACTGCTGGCAAATAGAGCGCTGGCGAAAGCTTGCGGAACGACGGTGAAGACCTTGCAAGAAGCCGATTCCGAGAACCTCCGCGGACAAGAAGGTCCGATCGCAGCCCTGCTGGCCGACAGCGACGACCCCATTGGGGACGGTGAGGCGATGCTCAGCTCGGAGGAGTGCTTTTTGGACCAGCATGGAAAACAGCGGATGGTGGAGAGACAGAGGATTGCTTACCAAACCGATGGTGGGGCAGAAAGAACCCTTCTTACCATTGCGACGGACATTACGGCGCGTAAGCAAATGGAGGCCACCCTACGGGAGAGCGAGGAATTCTCTCGCTCGGTGCTGCGATCCCTGGCAGCCCATATCGCGGTGCTGGACAGTCAAGGCAAAATCAGGGCTGTCAACGACGCCTGGGAACGATTCGCCCAGGAAAATGGGAATCCCGAGAACAGAGGGACGGGTGTGGGAGTCAATTATTTCGACGTTTGCCGCCGTGCCGTCGGGCAGTCCGCTGATGAGGCCCACCTGGCACTCGGCGGTATTCAATCCGTGATCGACGGCAAGGCGCCTGGTTTCACTCTCGAGTATACCTGTCACGCTCCAGATCAGCAAAGGTGGTTTCTACTATCAGCGAGTCCCCTTGCCGGAGGGCAAGTGGGAGCCGTTGTCTCCCACGTAGACATTACGGCGCGCAAGCTGGCAGAGTTGGAACTGATGGGAAACCGCAACAAGCTGGAACAGCTCGTCGAACAGCGGAACCGCGAGCTTTATCAGAGCGAGCAAAATCTGCGTTCGGTGGTCGAGAGCGCTTTGGGGGTCATATTGTGGCTTTCACCCGAGGGACAAATTGTTGGCTTCAATCCGGAAGCTGAACGGCTGTACGGAAAAAGACAGGAGCAAGTCATCGGCGAGACCTATGCGGACACCTTGGTCCCCGAGACCCAACGCCAGGCGGTCAGCGCTGTCATCGATAAGGCTCTCATGGGACATCCAACGCGCAATTTCGAATATTCGATCAAAGACCAAGACGGTTGCGAGCGAACTTTCACCTGGAACGTGGACCGGATCCTCGGTCCCGGGGATGAACCCACCGGCGTCATCGCAGTAGGGTTGGACATTACCACGATCAAGAAAGCGGAGCAACGGCTCGAACACTTGGCCCATTTCGATCAGTTGACAGGACTCCCGAATCGCTTGCTCTTCCATGATCGCTTGCATGCCGCTTTGGCCAGAGCGCGCCGCCATGGAAAACAGGTTGCGGTTCTCTATATCGACCTGGATTCGTTCAAACAGGTCAACGACACTCTTGGCCATCAGGGCGGGGATCGGCTTCTGGCAACCACGGCCGAGCGCCTCAAAGGGTGTGTGCGTGAGGAGGATACCGTGGCGCGACTCGGAGGCGATGAGTTTGCGTTGATTCTTGATGGCCTCGACCACACGGAGCTGGCACATTCGCTGACAAAGAGAGCGCTCCATGCGCTCGACACCGAGATCACGTTCAACGGTAAGAAGCTGCGGGTATCCGCTAGCGTCGGGGTCGCCGTGTATCCGGCCAATGGCGATAACGAGGAGACGATCCTTCGCCACGCCGACCATGCCATGTACTATGCCAAGGGGAGCGGCAAGAACGCTTATCGGTTCTTTGATCCTGAAATGAACGCACGCCTTGTTGACCGGATCCGTTTAGAATCAGATCTGCGCGGCGCCATTGGCACCAAGCAGCTTTTCATTCAGTATCAGCCGAAGTACAACTTGAGCCGGGGGTGCGTCGTCGGCGTCGAGGCTCTGGTCCGCTGGAATCACCCGAAAATGGGTATCATTCCGCCGGCACGATTCATCCCTCTCGCGGAAGAGACTGGCTTGATCATTCCCTTGGGCCGTTTAGTGATGGAACAAGCCTGTCAGGCGGCACGCGAGTGGCAGGAAGATCTGGCTTTGGTTCTGCCGATTGCGGTCAATCTGTCCGCCCGACAGTTCAGGCACGAAAGCTTGGTCGAAGACCTACGAAGGGCGCTCGACCGCACAGAGCTGCCACCCAATATGCTGGAGCTCGAGCTCACCGAAAGCCTGTTAATGGAAGACATCGACACAGCGGTCGCGGTGCTCAATGAGCTGAAGCGTATGGGAGTGCGGATCGCGATGGACGATTTCGGCTCTGGTTACTCTTCCTTGAGCTATCTCAAGAAGCTGCCGGTCGACGTTGTCAAGATCGATCGTTCCTTCGTGAAAGATATACTGGTTGAAGACGACGACCGAGCTATTGTGGCAGCCATTATTTCCATGGCACATAGCCTGGACCACAAAGTGATTGCCGAAGGCGTGGAAAAGGTTGGGCAAATCGATTTTCTCAAGTGTAAGCAGTGTGACGAGGTTCAAGGGTATTTTATAAGTCCACCGGTCTTTCCGACGGATATGGCCGGCGCGATCGGCAGAATCGAAAAGCTCAAGCTCGGCCGGAAGCCGAGCCCGATTTTCGCAACTCGGCGCAAAAAGTGATGTAACCTATTGAGCTGCTGTTGCCGAAGGCAAAAGGTCGGCACTACAGAGCAGATCATGCCAGTCAGGCCCAGCGGGCGGCGTCAGCGGTAATCCGCGGAGGCGATTGTTCGGATAAGCGCAGCTTCAGTTGCTGCAGTAGCAATTTTTCGGCCTGTGCAATTGGATTTCGAGATTCGCTCACTTTTTCACAATTGCTGGGTAAATCAACATTGTAGGGCGGGTTAGGCGCAAGCCGTAACCCGCCGCAGACCGCGAAAGGCGGGTTACACTACCGCTAACCCGCTCTACGAATCCTGATATATCAATGGGTTACGATGATGGGTGTAGAGTTCGATTCCAATTGCACAGGCCGAATTTAGGGTAACAATAGTAAGAGGTAGCCGATGCGGGTATTTCCGGTAAAGTGAACTGGTGTCACAACCCACTGTGCCGGAGGTCACCAACATGGCTACCCCAATTACCAATACCCTATCTCAGCCTGAACCGTTAACGGTATCGTCCAGCGGTGCCGCTCGAGCGCTGACGGGCGAGCACCGCCAGCAAGTTGGCGGTGCAGATGTTGGCGCGCACGGAACCGGTGAGCAAACTGGCTGAACGCCATCGGGTGAGCCGGAAGTTTCTCTATGATCAAGCGGACAAAGGCGAACAGGCGCTGGAGCAGGTGTTTAAGTCCACGTCGCCGAGCGATGAGCAGGTGTTGTTCTACCTGCCGGTGACGCGGGCGTGGCTGCGGCAGGCGGTGTTGGGGCTGGTGCTGTTGTGCCACAGTTCGTTTCGCGGGGTGATGGCGTTTTTCGCTGACCTATTGGATCAACCCATCGCGCCTTGGGTACGGTGCACAATATCGTCCAAGAAGCCGTGCTTGAGGCCCGCCGGATCAACGCTGGTCATGACCTGTCCGGGGTGCGGGCAGGCAGCCATGATGAGTTGTTCCAAGGCCGAAAGCCGGTGTTGGCGGGCATCGAGCTGGATTCGTTGTATTGCTACCTACTGGTGGGCGAAGCGCAGCGCGATGCCTAGACGTGGGCGGTTCATCTGTGGGATCTGGGCGAGCAGGGTCTGAAGCCGGACTACGTGGTGGCCGACGGTGGCAAAGGGCTGCGAGCCGGCCAAGCGTTGGCCTGGCCCGGGGTGGCCTGCGATGGGGATGTCTTTCACGGGTTGCAACCCTTGATCCGCCTGGTCACGAGCTTGGAAAAGCACGCCTATGCCGCGATCACCCGGCGCGAGGAACTCGCGCAACGCATGGACAAGGCCAAACGCCAGGGCCAGGGTCGTTCGCTGTCTAAAAAACTGGCTCGGGCTCGGGCGGCGGAAACTACCGCTATCGACTTGGCCGATACCGTCCACACATTATCTACCTGGCTACGCGAGGATATCCTCGCCCTGAGCGGCGCCGACGCGCCCACCCGCAAGGGCTCTACGATTTCGTGGTCGAGACGCTGCGCGAGCTCGAAGTCCGAGATCGCCACCGCCTGACCCTTCGTCCGCTTTGCGCTCATCTCCACCGCCTCTGATTCAGAGGCGAAAGCATTGCTATGCTTGTGTTACCCTAAATCCTGGGATTTTGAACCATGCCCCGAGTCCGATGCCGCGATGGGTTAGGCATTTTCCAGGGCTTCATCCATATAACGATGAACTTGCCGCTCCAGAAATGGCTTGAGGGGTAACATCATCAGCCCCAGTTTGACCGATACGCATACCTCCGAATCGGTCACATCTAGGCGCCCATCAATGCCACTGCGTTTAAATACCAGAGAATCGCCTCTCCAGCGATAGTCGAGAGTGAACCGCTCATCCAGGTGGGCTGCAATCTCCTCGGCCGCCTGGCGGGCATGCTCGTGATCAAGATGGTGTTGTCGATGAACTTCGATGTGTGCCATGAATATCGCCTCCGGTGTAGTAACCCGACCTCATCCTGTGCCGGGAAAAGACATTGCACAACTATAAAGCTAGTTCCAATAACCCAAGTTGCAAGTTCCCACCCGTCGAAGGCAAAAAATCAGTCTTCGATACACCGGTAAAACATTGGTTTATGTCAGCGATGATTTAGGCGAGAATAACGCTTTTGCGCTTCCGGTTCCACCGAGTTGGCGCCGGGTGTCAAGGGGCATGGTTGGTCCGGAAGCGTTCACGGGAAAAGGGGATACAGGCCAGATGCTCCTGATGATCGATAACTATGACTCGTTCACCTACA
>JAAUXT010140966.1_pt1 | contig 17425 bp, 24 predicted proteins | sample 7278171 | NCBI WGS metagenome assembly JAAUXT01 (sample SAMN14350112, study PRJNA611818) | marine sediment metagenome | isolation source: surface marine sediment (1.8m) | place: French Polynesia: Moorea | collected 2018-08
GGATATTGTTATGAAACAATGTGTAAAAGTTCCATTTGTTCCATTTGGGTGTGTGCTAAATGAGTTCCCAAGTTGTGAATATTGAGTGAAAAAAGTAAGAATTTTGACCAAAAAAGCAACCCAAATCAGAGCAAGCCAAATCAGAGTAAGCCAAATCAGAGTGAGCCAAATCAAAGTGAGCCAAATCAGAGTGAGCCAAATCAGAGCAAGCCAAATCAGAGCAAGCCAAATCAGAGCAACCGAAATTTCCTCAAATCACCGCGAGCTCCATGGAGCTATTTTTCTGTTCCAATTGAATGACAGAGTCTGTTGATGACCTCAGTTAATTGTTCCGCCACCTGGATTTCCGCTGCAATCACAGTCTGGACCTCAATTGACACTCATAGCCTTGAGGTAGAGGATGATTTCCCAGAATCACACAGTCAAATGAAGATGAATCTTTAAGGATTGTCTTCTTTTGTTTTGGCAGTGTGACTTTGTCAAAAACACAAGGAAATGGGTCTGTGTGAACAAATTTTGTTGGTCTTATTTGGCCTTGCAAAATGGTCGTCAGGCCTTGGTTCCGTAGTTGTTCCATTCAGGTTACCCTCTCTGGTCCCTCGGCTGTACCAACTCTGGGCCCATCTAACAGGCGCACCTCTTCTGAGAAACTCCCGTGAAACCCTTGACGGAACAGTCCACACAACTCGTCCGGCCTTTTCACGGGAACAATCGCTTTGTTCAACAGAAAGAGTTCATTTCAGTGAATGACTTGTTCCTTCGGTGTGCCAACTGTCCTTCGGAAGCACTGCATAACCTGCAAATGGGTCTTCGGTCATCACTGGAACATAAACATTTGCAGAGCAATGAAATTTGTGTTCGATTTTCACCAGTTATGAGCAAATCCGTGTTCATTCTTGGAACTCACCTCTCTGGGGTGCGATCACCAGAAATCAAAACACTGGGTTATGCCTTTGTCCAGTTAGATGAGATGGAGATAGATGCGCGCAAAGCACCAAAGGCAACTTGCCTCAGAAATGCATACTGTGTGTGCTCACTGATATTGCGTGTTTCACTCCGGCACAAAAATACCGGTAATCCTGCGATCGACAGCGGGGTTTCCAAGAGAATCAATGCGATCGGCTTGATAACGTTCTGAAGATCAATTTCACGCTCACACCGGATGGGTGTTGTTTTTGTGAAGATAAAAACAAAACCAATTGTCACTCGAGCAGCCGAGTTACGGATTCCTGTTCCACCACGCAAAGTTCCGCTTTGTCATCCGGAGAATCATTGGAGATTTGCAGGAAATGCGCGGACAACCACAGAGAACGGACCATCGCCTGGCACCCGAATGACTGTGTGTCCATGCTCAGCTGTTTGGGAACTCTTCCTGTCTTGATCAACTTACAATAAAGATTGTGTCAGAACTTTATTGATGGGGAATTACATAACATGAGCCTCGTTTTACAAACACTTTGCTCATAATTACTCTGCAAATACGGAGCGACTGTGGAATTGCCATTTATCATTCGTGTTCTGTTGAGAGTGTTTGAATAAGGTAATCACAACGATGTCGTTGCATAAATCGGTTGCGGTTTGTTTTGCAATAAAATGCCCAACAGCTGAGAGTCTTTTTTGAAGAACTTTGATTGGCGCGGATTCGTGAAGAAGGTTTGGAATATTGGACAAAGACCGTTCTGTTCCTCGGTCCTTGAGCTGTCCGGTTGAGTGAGGGTTTCCATGACTGTTGAGTTTAGGTTTGAGAATGATTGTGTCCAACGAGGGGGTGAAGAATAGAATCTGGGTCCATCAAAGTTCCACACTTGAGAACGTGACCGAAGAGACTGGAACTGGTTCAGACGGTGCCCTGGAAATGGCTTCAAATTTTTACTGCTCCAGCTGCAGTGTTGAGTCTTTCTGAAATCGAATTTGCAGCAAATATCCTCAAACCAAACAATGTTCTGTCATCCTGAGACAGCAAACAAATTGCAGTGTCAGTGAGCTCGCAACACTTCATTGAGGTCGCGTTCAATTTAACAATGTTTTTGTGAAAACAATTACAGGCCGTTAAGGTGTGGACCCTCGTCGCTTGGCTCCTAAATGGTCACCCTGACGCACGCGATCCTCCCATTACGTGACCCAGGCTGCTCCCGCGGAAGCGAATCTCGTTTTATTAAAAGCTGCTTTGTTTTCCTAAATGCTGCCTCATTCAGATCGTTGAAATTACTACTTGCAAACACGAAACTTTTCCAGGTCATACAGAAACGAGGGTATCCAAAGCAATGACGTATCTCCAAAGGATTCTCTTTCTCTGTCTCAAAGATGAAAAGTTTGATGCTGGATTGAATGTCAGGAAGCCGGTGAAGTTTTGCAATCCTCAACCTGTCTGAAGCTGATAATTGCGTGCCACAATTCTACAACTGACAGATTCAGGAAACTCTATGTGTTCTGCCACAACTGTGACTGAAGATAAAAAGCCTCTGCCATCATTGGTCAAAACACCAATGTCATTTTCAGTGACAGAAATTACTCTTAATTTCCAAGTCACACACGGTCACATGAGAAGATTTCATTTCCTTTATTTCTATCAAATCGACACAAAAATGGATTTGTGTATTTCCAAACAGCTTCAATTGTGTTTTATCACGTGCAAAATCAATTTCTTCTTTCACCAACCCTTTCGGGTGTGGCTTGGTGCTCGAGTATTTAGCCTTCATCAAATTCATTTCGTCGGAATACTCTTCCACATGACAATATTGTTTGGCAGGTACTCTTGATTAAACTCGAATTGACAAAGGTGGACTTGCCATGCATTTCCACGCAAAATCAGTGATGCTCTCGTGGAAACTTTCGATCACTGTGCCCTTCCAGCATAGCCCACACAAAGGGAGTCCTCGTAAATTGCCACTCCTTCGAGGACGCCCTTTGTGGTCTCTTCATTTGTTCAGGTGTTTTGGTCTTCATAAATCTGTGCAGTGTTATCAGTCGGGACAAAGCTGCATGTCAGGACATCAAGAACTCTCGTGTGCATTCAAATGCATCAACTTCTCTACTTTCCACAAAGGAGTCTCAAAATTGCATATATTTGACTTCATGATGTATTTCAGCCCGCAAATCACATTAAAATCGAAGCTACTTCAACACATTTCACAGATAAATTTGATATTCTTTCAGGAAAGACGAATTTGTTCCAGAGCATGTTGAGACTGCAGTATGTGCTGTAAGAAGAAGAGAAACGTCGAAGAAAACCAACAACAGCCCAAGAGCATCAACAAAAAGAAGGAAAAGGGCAAAAATGGAAAAAAGGGAAAGGATACGGACACTGAAAAAGAGCCCCTGGAGCAGAATCACGGCACCCTCAACAACACTATCAGCAAGAAGCAGCAGGACAAGGAAGCGAAGGGTTCACCCGTCGCGGTCAAGCAGGTTCCGCAGGAGTCGGAGCGAACTCGAGCCGAGAAGTGCGGCAGCTGTTGCAAGAAGTTTGTAGCATTCCTCTTCAGTACTATCGGACTCACCTGTGTTCTCTGCGGCTACACCATTTTTGGAGGTTTTATTTTCATGTGGTTGGAATCTCCCAACGAAGTTCAGCTCAAAAACGAAGTGCAAGTCACCCGCAAGTTCTACATAGAGAAGCTGTGGAATTTGACCATTGAACTGAATGTGTTCCACCCCCAGAACTGGACTGATTTAGCCAACAGCATCCTGCAGAACTACACCACCGAAGTGTACAAAGCGACCAAGTACAAAGGATGGGACGGAAAGGACGGGGAAACAGAACTTCAATGGACGTTCGCGGGATCCCTGCTCTACTCCATCACTGTCATTACAACCATAGGTGAGCACACATTCAATGATTTGTAGACATAGCACAATACATGCCACTACACCTCGGCTGCAGAAAGGAAAAAGTTGTTTGTACTCGTCAAGAACAGGCACCCACCGTCATGCGAAGGTTTTGGTTGCCTTCCAAGATTCCTGCACATTATCCAGCTGCGAAGCGTCCCATCAAATTGGTCCGTGCAATAAACGAGGCGAATGCACTGGATTACAATTTGCTATTTGGTAACGACAAAATCACTGCTATTTTGGATTGTTTGAATTGTAAATCAAATCTGAATCTGTCCAGAGACTAAACGACGCCCAAAGGAGTCGTAGATTGGAGAAAATGCTTTTGTACTCGTGTTCCCTGAGATCGCCGCTGCCAGAGACACACAATGTTGCCGTGTATCAGAAACACCGAATCATTGAGTGGAGATCCGGGGATACAGAAGCGATGCAAACAACAATTGGCGTCCAATTCGACCAAGGATCTCGTAAAGAAGTTTTGCAGTATAAGCCGGGAATCTTTCTTCCTCTATCGACGATTAGATTCCAGACCTCGAGTGATTTACCGATGCGAGTCTGGTTCGAGTCCTCAAAGACAAATGACGATAAAAAGGCGTCGCAGAAGCAGATTGTTTTTCACGAGTTAGTCACTGGGGGGAGGGCGAGTGGCTCCAACACATCAGGTTAATTTACAAATCAATGGTGATCAATCAGTCGCGTTTTGACTTTTGGAGGTCTTCATCATTTCAGAAGAGACCGTGAGAAAATCGCTTCTGCCTTCGGAAAACATTGATTTCTTTGAGCGAAATATGATTTTCACGATATCTTTTGAAGTCAACCAAGTCCCATGTTCGACTGAGCCTTGGGACCCATACATTGAGGCCCCTCGTGTCATTCGCGCACTCCGTTCAAGTCCTATTTTGTTTGGGGCAAATGAACAAAGTGCCAAAATGGGCTCGAAGTAGGGACGCAGTATTGAAGGTGAATTATCACAGCTTGCATGAGCTTGGTCAGACTTCTGTCCTGAATCTGAAACACAAGCGACACATCGTACAGGACATGCAGACTTCCGGAATGCGTGCTCTCACCGGAGGCTCCGCTTGCAGTGGACGTGGACATGCTGTTTGCCTTCCTCGTTTCGCACGAGTCCAGGAGCTGTTGGTCGGGAAAGTCATTACCAGCAGTCACCATCCTACCACGCGCGAGTCTCGGACACTCACAGTGGTTCAACAGAACTCCGTCTTGCAACATATGGTAATCAAGTTACCATGAGCAAATGTTGTTTATTGACTTGATAGATCTACCATTTCCATCTCAATGTGACGTTCCATTTCGTCATCATTCTACAAAGAGACACCCCCAAAGCTGCTGGCAGAATGTCAGTCGTGGATCTAGAATTACACGAGGACCAGTCACCATCAACACAGTCAAAGTGGGGTTTACGCACGAGTTTCGGAGTCCCAGGCACATTGGTGTGGGATTTGAACTGTTTATCAGGGTTGTCAGTCCATCTTTGATGCACAACATCAGTCGTTACCATTTGCCTCTGGAGGACAACAGTTCAACAAACAATTTTCCAAACACATCACCCAGTGAAGAATGTGCGTATCACTATCCGCGGATTTGGGGAGGCCGATTCCGAGGGCAACAAGCTGACGCATGTGATCTTCATCAGCTGGGATGAGAACCATGCATGGCGAATGCAGGATGTGGTCGCCGCAAGTGCAATGGCATCGGAAGGGGCTCAGCAAATATTGTCTTCCAAAATTTAGTTCATCCTGCGAGACCCATCAGCATTCGTATGGTTCGAAGAATCCCCAAATCCAATTCTGCTGACTATTCGGCAAGTGGCAGAGCTCAGAGATCACTGGACTTTGTGATCAGGCGTCCGCCGAAAGGAGTACAACTTCTGGACTTCAGGTTTTGTCTGTGTCTGGGCGAACTGCTCTGACGCGTGGATCAGACAAAAAGACTCCACAACCCGTCTGCTTGAGTTGGCTCGTCAACTTTGAAGTGAAGTTTTGATGGACAATGAAGACATCTCGACGTTCGCACCCATTTTGATATATTTGCGAAATGCAGCTGCACAGCATAAAGAAATCAATGCTGATCAATTCGCTGGCATTATGTTTCTTAATGACAAATTACAATCTCCAGCCGCGTAGGGTTACAGCGAGACTGCCAATTGAGTTAATTTATGAGACAACTCCAAACCCTGAGGGAGCGCTTTGAGACCAACAACAAATATCACTTTTTCCTGCGTGTGTATCAAATCCCATGGATTCTTTTCGACAGAACCATTTCGCGTGCAACTGAGTAGGAGCAGAACCTTTGTTGAACTTGGTTGCGCTGCACGCGAGCCACCTCTGAAACTGTGGACTCCTTTGGCATAATTCTTGTTTGTTTGGACCAAGTGTTACTGGCATTGTTAGTGAAGGAATTCTTGACATTTCTTCTTTTGTTGAATTTTTTCAATGTCCGCGGAACCGTGCGGTTTATCCAGTTCACCACTTCAGTGAGAACTTATAAAATCATTGCTTTCACTGGAAAGGTCAAATGAACAGAAAGTCAAGCCAGGAATCATTCTGGACGCCAGAGAAATCGACGAGAGAGATAGCGAAGAAAGCTGATCGCAATTCTTAGCTGCTTCTTCGCATAAACGAGAAGACCCCATCCTGCGGTCGGAAATTGACTCAGGCTCGGAAACCAGGTTGTCTTTAGAGGACCAACTCATGCTGAATCAGGGATCCGTGCAATAATGCTTTGATCTATCGTGGTATTTGTTACTCGTCTATAAATCCTGCATGGTTTCTGTCTGGTAATAAGCTGCAAACAAATGTGATTATAAATTTGTCCTGACACTGCCCAGACAAATTGCAGCTGAGTGCATGAACGCGCAAGCCATTTTCTTGTTTGAAGGGTCAATACCCAGACATTGTTTGTTTTTGTCAAAAATAGAATGGTCTCTGGCAACAAGAAATAGTGTTCAAGGCAACTTAATTCGGGTGCGATGTCCCCATGTGGTGGGTGGGTGGCCGGTGAGGTGTGGGTGGGGACTTGGGCACAGGGGGCGTGACATTGTGTCACATGTCCATACCGAACTGTCACTTGGTGCTTTGCCGTGAAGGGACACCACACAACATTTGATTTGATTTTCAGGTGGTCCTTTGAATTCATTGTTGGTCTATCAGAAAATCAGGCGCATCAGTGGAAATAGATGTCTTGTGTCAAAATGCCTTGGACGATCGTAATGGATGAACCCAATATCTCACAACGATCGAGACAACAGCAATTTGTTTCAAACTTTCTTTTTTGCTGACCAGACTTTGTTCGACTTTCAGAAACATTTCTCGGGATGAGAGATGGAAGTCCTGCATGTTGTGTCGCTGGACAGTGATGTGCCGCAGTCGATTATCAGACACGCGTTGGAGACCGCATGGGCTCTATGGATTTGGCAAGAGCTTGACAAAAGCACGCATACGAGAACGGTTTATTGGACTGGAAATGTTTGCAACGAAAAGGAACAAGCTGCCGTTCTCGACAACAAAAGTTTCAACTGTTGTTCCCTCAATGTGTCGAGGTTCCACAGACGACGTCACGAACACAACAGCAATTGAATTTCAGACTGAGATTGAAACTGTCGCACGGAAACACTTTGGTCAAAATCGCCACACGCAGGCTCCTACGACGTCGAATTAAAGCTTTTTATTCTGCAACCAAATTGTTCCTGAATTCCATCGTCTCTAAAGGGATAGTAAACGACATTGGGTGTCGATGTGTGTACACAGATGAGAACAGAACAAGTTGTCTTCATTGTCGTTCAGAAACTTATCAATCATCATCGATCAACGTCTGATGAAGAAATAACTCGCATCATTTGCAGATAAGGCCAGCAAAAAGGTGTGTTGGGGTTTAATCTCATTAAGAAAGAGAGAATGGCTTACAACGAGAGACTCTTGAACCCGGACACAGCTTCGCTGAATTGCGTTGATGTTTTCTTCGGTGCAGCTTTGAGCGAACTGTGAAACTTTGTCTGATCATGACAGACGTAAGAATTTAGTTCCACTGAAGAAGAAAAAGAAATGGTTCAGCGTGGCTGAAAATACACCCATTCCTTTGGCAGAAAGGGGAGCAGACACCAAGCTTGAAATTTCTCTTCCGAATTTTCATGATCGTTGCTGGCCGGGTGCGAGTACTTTGTGTAGCCCAACACGCGTGGTCGGAGTCGGGGAAAACCAAAGGAAGCGGATCGGATAAACGCTGAGGGCGGCATGAAGCAGACTCGCGCCGATGTGGTGATGATGATGGATCTTCACCGAGGATATGTCACACATCACATACAACACAACACGCATGAATTAAGGGGCTTCCAGAGTAGATGGCATTTATCGATCTGCACGAACATGATTTGATGCTTCAGTCTGATTCGGCCTAAGTTTGCATTCCAATCCATTGTCTGAAGGATGGCTGCATGTCCATTTGCTGAGGTTTTCAATTGACACATTGATGGAATTTTCTCAAACTTGGCATTTTTGCAGCAAAAACACTGAATGAATTTAGATCACTTATGATGGTTCTGTGAAAGGGTTTCAGCCATTAATCGTCAAACTCCATCGACAACTTGCGAAAACATGAGGCTTTTCATGTCAACTTTGTGATCTCGAAATCCACCTCAGTTTGGGTTGATTGTGAAATCTTGTTCTTCCCACCAGTCCATATTATCTCTCTCTCTCTCTCTCTCTCTCTCTCTCTCTCTCTCTCTCTGTGTGGTGCAGTTGAGCCCAAGGATCCATCCGCCTTTCACCCGGACCAGGTGCCCAGGCCCTGGGATGAAGCTCCGCAGAGGCAGGTTCACGGTCTCTGTTGCCCCAGAAATGTAAACCAAGAGCTCGTCTGAATTTGTAGAAATAAGCTGAGATTGCCAGAATTTATCAAGGGTTTCAATGAAATTTGCTCTCAAATTCTGTTCTTGCACATAATCAGGAGTCCTTTCTCATGTTGAACAGAAAGTTGGTCAAGGAATGACACTTTCAGACTCGAGAGTTTTGTCTGTGAACTGGGAACTCAGCCTGCAGTACAGTTGACTTCCCGACGCCCCCACAAGTTTCTGGCTTCTTGTTGGTTGTCGATTCGGCGTCTTCCGCATTGGCATTCTCTCATCAGCAGACCTGAAATTCCAACGAAAATTACCTCTGGGTCCAGGCTACCTGCATGAAGCACTGGGAAAGTTGTGTTCCGAGCACATCTTTAGATATTTACTTTGCCCGTGCAACCAGTCCACACCAAGGAATGGCAGTCAGTGAAACACTTATCTTTGTCTCACAGAACCACGCAATCCTCAGAGCATTGCAATCAAGGTTCAGCACTGGTTGGTGCGCAGGAGCGTTCCAGGTTATCAAGATAATGTCTTGGAGGCCAATTTGGAGGCAAGCAACGTTCCGTTTTCTTAAATCTCATGGCATAATTTGTGTCTCACCGTTTCTGTAGGTTACGGACACATCGCTCCGAAGACAGAGTGGGGAAAGATCGTCACCATCATCTATGCAGTATTTGGCATTCCCATTTGCGTGCTCACGTTGACCAACCTCGGAGGCTTCATGGCGACTGCTTTCCGTTTCATTTATCACAAGGTAAAGTGTCCCTCCCAACTTTCGATTCAACCACACAGGTAAACTTATGTGAACAATCACCCGGCCGAGGACACGCACATCCGTCCAGCAGAGTTTGAACAATAAACCAAGATATTCCAAACATCTGTAATTTGTTCACACCAATTCAGTCACAAAATATTGCAATTGAAAGAAAAATATCTTTTTGGGCCTTTGCTTCTTCACCCAGGTCTGCTGCGGGTTCTGCTGCCTGTGCTGCATCTGTTGTCAGATGCGGTGCCGGAAGAGCACGAGCACCGGCACGTCCGCCGCCGCCGCCAAGTACCGCGACCCGAAGAACGGCGAGGCGGGCGCGTCCGTTCCACTCGGCGGGGACCCGGAGACGGGCGGACGAGCCTCCCGCAAGAAGAAGGTGCCGCTGCGCGTCTACTGGACGCACGGCATCCAACGTGCGATGAAGACGGACGACAACGCGACGCTGAGCGTGCCCATGTATGTCAGCCTCTGCCTCATCGGAGGTGAGTTGTGAACTCCGCACGCTGCATGTCAGTGCAGCCGATCTGGGCGATTTCTTTTCACCGACGACTTGCCCTTTGGTTTGCAAACAACAATCTGAAAACAATATGTGGAAGTACCTTTTGTAGACATGTGAATGCATGCAGATTTCGCTTTTCTGCACCCAAAAAATAAACCATTTGACGGTCTGCTCTGTGTTGACGACAGGCTACATCACGGCGGGCGCTCTCATGTTCAGTCTGTGGGAGAATTGGACGTTTCTCGTCGGCTACTACTTCTGCTTTATCACTCTCTCCACCATCGGGTTCGGGGACTACGTGCCCGGGACGACCATAAACAACTGGGACTCGCAAGAGAAGCTCGTGCTCGTCGCTCTGTACCTGCTGTTCGGTCTCGCGCTTTGCGCCATGTGTTTCGATCTGATGCAGGAAGAGGCGCGGAACAAAATCAAGTTCATCGGAAGGAAGATAGGACTGATCAAGGACGAAAGGAAAGCGGAGAAGAAAAAAGACAAGGAGATATCCAAAAGTCCTTCTAGTCAAATCAGTGACCCTGTTGCCGTGGATGGTTAGAGAACCAAAATCAGCTTGCGAACACAGTACATGCAGGCCTCTGAAGGATACTTGTGTGGAAACACAAAACGACTGATATCCACGCACGGAAGACACTCACCTGCTCCATCATAGTTCGTGTGGGTTTTTGTGGCTCCTCACAACATTGGTTAAAATCTTGGGTGGTTTTGTCTCGACTTGCAAGTGTGTGACACTTGAACAGGTTCTGTCTTGTGTGTGATGTTCGAAGATTTTTGGGATACACGATAATCACATGCACAGGCTGCCTGTGGACGTCAGGTATGTTCACAGTTCAAACAGGATTGCAAGGTAATGATCAGTGCACTTTCACCAGAGGTCTGTTTTTTCAAAGTCCCCAAGTTGTGGCTTCCAGATTCGAGAGAAACAGCTTGATACCTGTAATGTTGTCTGCGATGCAGATGTTTGTTTTTCCTTTGTAGTATTTGTCTATTAATTGCTGAATTCCTGAAAGAACATTTTGATGGAACACATTGCATGAGGACTCGGTGCAAACCGTGTTGCTTTTTGGTGGAATCCTAATTCCTCGACAGGCCGCATTCGGCGTGTCCGATTCAAACAATCAGAGCATTGTTTGGATTATGACTTCGAAAGAGAAAGTTCAATCTGCGTGGCCTCCTACACGCAAGAGGTCAGTACATGCATTCGTCCGTACACACGTGAATTTGTACATAATGTGAAATCTGACTTTTATCGAACAGAATAGGATGAAATAAAGCCTCTTGTGTTTTTTTCTTCCGGTGGAACGTTTCTGTTGTCCATGGAAATCGGAACTGGAAACCACTGTCATAACGTCGTGTTCACTTGCACCCCTTATTTTCCGGCCTGTTTTCTTGCTGCAGCTGGTCATTCTTTGGAAACAAATGACCAATCAGTTGCAAGCACTAATTCATCCAAACTCCTACGCACCACTGAATTTCCATCACATTGGAGGGTCTGATTGCGAAGCAGCTCGTGTACCAGTGCAGATGCTCCTCGGTCTTCTTTGCCCAACGCGTGCAGTTTGTGTTACTCTCACAAAACGTGCCTTCCTGGGAAACCGGTGAACCCCAGCAACTCAGTAGGAACAGGTACCGATTGTCATGCTTTAAATTTCGGTTGCGTGCACAAGGGCAGCATACCGTGAGTAACAGTCATACCTGAGGAACACCTGAAACATCCTTTTGTGACAAAGTCTTCACTCAAAAACAGTTGTTGAATGAATGAATGAATGAATGAATGAATGAATGAATGGCGCAATGTCGTGGAATTGTGAGCAGCATGCAGCAGAGCATGCCACCTCCCTGGGATGATGTCAATTCCACAGAAAATGTATTTTTGGGCCCCATGATGTTGGGCAGCACTCGCATTCTGGAGTTTTGAGGTGTTGTTTGCTGGTTGGATTTTCAAACTTTGAATAATACACAAGGAATACACAAGAAATTCAAACAACAAACTTCAAAACGAGAACACTCGTTGAAGTGAAGAAGGCATCAATACTGCTTTCTTTATTCAGTGACGAACAGGTGCAACCGCAGTGCGCGTCTGTGGACAAGGGTTTGGTGCAAGTATGCGCACGGGGAGACGACTTCGTGAAACCTTACCGTCCACTCAGGCATTGCACTTCGTGAATTGACCCAACCCTGCTCTATGTGAGATGACATCATCACCTGACTCCCCCTTGTCAAAGCAGGAAGAGACGAACCAAACATCTCAGCGAAGTCGAGCAACATCAGGGCTCCAAAGCCCAGCAAGACTCTTTTTATCTCCGTCAGTTTTGTCACCAGGCAGATTCGCATGATTCTGATTCTGGGTCCGCAATGAAAGTTTCAACAATCAATATGGATTCTTTCTGTGCCGTGGAAACATAGGAACACGTCTGATGTGGGTGATGTGGAGACAAAGTACTGGAAACCAACACATTTTAGTTTCACAGAGTTTTGATTCGAAAAACAAAAGCACAACAACAGATCCAGACCAAGGGCAACTTGGGTGCACCAAGCACTGGCAGATGTTTAGCAGGAACGACGAGGAATCACAACACGGATTCTTCCAAGGTGTCAAAAAAGTTGGTGCTCTCGGACGAAGGTCTGCGCAGCGTTAGTTGAGGATCCTCATTGTCTGAGATGCTGTCAGCGGATCTTACCGAGGCGCGACCAGGACTGTGGCCCCGACCGATCGGACGAATGGCGTACTTGGACGAATCCGACTTGACACTCGTGGCTCTCTTGTGGTTTGATTGGCTCATGTCTTCAAGTGATCTGGACGTAACTCTTGGAGCTTTCACGCTCTGGCTGCGGTCATAGTTTGTTTTGGGTCTGTTCAAAGACTGAGTTTGCAGATCGACTGGAATCAGAAGATGCCCCACAGCCTCTGGTAAACGGGCTATTGTCTTCTGCTTGCTGTTCCCTGGTAACTGTGACAGCAGAATCAACTGTTTTTGCAAATCCATGCCTTGGTCAAGGTCCTTTCTTTTGTGAGACCATTTCTTGATCAGGGGAATTCGCTCCTTTGATTTTTGACTTGAACTTGAGGTAGAGATGTCTGTGGCATCTGGTTTCGCGGAGCGGCGGAGGCGGGCCCACTCCTGCAAGTCTCCGGAGCCGCAGATGAGGAAGATGATGAAGCCGAAAATGTACAGAGCGGCGCCGATGAAATACATGGTCTGCCATTCTTCTTTCGAACTCTGAAAGCAAAAAAAGTCGAGAAACAGAAGACGGTCACTGCCTGAGGAACGTGACTGTTTGTTGCTTGGGATGAACGATGTTTTTTGTTTTTCTTTCAATATATGAGTTTGCGACTTCTCATGTTTGTTTCCATTATGTGGAGTGTGGGTAAGAATAACAGCAGCAGCATCACACTCACCTCGGTGAGAATTCTGCTGAAGATTAATGGCGCTAAGGCGTACGCCAGTCCTCCTATTGTGCTCGCAACTCCCATCATAATCCCCGCGTATCTGCAAAAACATACGCTGCTCGGAAACCTGTTGAATGTGCAAACCCCGCAACGCAATAATTTACCGCAATTCGGCCGAAACATCTTAGAGCAAACAATATTGCCTCGGTGAAGTAGACTCTGCACACCCGTCCTGGGCTCTGCACCCAACAAAGGAAACCACGGCACCTTGACCCAGTGGATTTGGACTCAGCTGAAGACGCGGTACCTGGGCGCCACGTCGAGGTGATTGACGACGTGCCCGCTGTACTGGAAGCCGCAGAAGGCCTGACCGATGACCAGCATGCTGATGGCCGGCGCCGAGTGATTGCATTTCAAAAACCCCATTCCGATCATCATTCCCGCAGGAATGATGGTTCCTGAAACAAGCGGCCGGTGCGGAATTGAAATTTAGTTTTTCAGAAGGAAAACAAAAGAAACACAATCGCGAAACTGGATTCAATTTTCTTGCGTCAAAATCAGGATTCTGGCTGAACCTGACTCGACAAAAACAACGTGCACTTTCTCCCGATTGAAAGCTCCAGAACGTACCAACTCCCTGCATGATTTTTCTGACGACAGTGGCGGGAACAAAAGCACGGTTGATGAGTTTGTCGGACCAGATCCCAGAGAAGAAGGCTGTGAAGAAGATGACGACGTACGGCAGCCCAGAGAGGATCGGGTCCTGCGAACCAGAAATAGACTCTTGACACAGATTCCTGGGCAGCTGGTGGCAAGACTGTCCTGACAAGTGCGCAACAACATTCACTCACCGTCGCTATGTCGAATTGCAGTATGTGCGCCATGTAATCAGGAACTTGGATTTGGAAAGTGTACATCCCCCACTCAGTAGTGAAATGACAAACAACCAGCGACATGTAGGCGATGGAGGTCAGGAACGAGTTCCACGCAATCGGCTGCTGAGTCTGAACAAAATAACGGGGTGGGTGAATTCATCTGCGCTCAGTTTTGAAGTGCGCGAAAGCACTTTTCAAGCTGGATTTGGGCAGTTTTGTGACAATTTATCATCTCAGATTCAGTTTTGGCGAACAAAGTGACAGACACATTCACAGAAGAAGTTGGAGGAACTCACATTGCTGAAGTCGACTTGGTGCCTGAGGCTCTGCACGATGTACTCCTGCTCGCGGCGGCTGATGCGCGGATGTTTGGTCGGGTTGTCGCGCACACACAGCACCCAGAGAACCGACCAGAGCACGCCGGACCCACCTGCAGCGTGCGGAACAATGTCCACCGTGACAAAGTGCAGGACCAACACTTTACTCACTGCTGTGTCACAACGGTTCGTGCAGGTCGATAGTTTGGGTCAAGTCATCAATTTTAATACGAGCGGCCAACAGGCAATTCAGCTGAGTGCTGTTCTGCTTGCAATTCACACCACAAAGCGCCGCTCTGACCCCGGGGGACTGCATTATTTTCAGCTTTGGCGAAATGTGGTTCCAATGGGACCGACGAAGCGGTGTCTGTTCAGTGCGTCCAAACTATATACTGGAGAATGGAAATTTAGTGTCTGGTACAAGAACAACGGATGTGCAGTGCACAGTGCAAGCAAATCGGTTGAGCCAAGGAATGAACTTGCTGATTCTTTTTTGACACTGTCGAAACCAAATGAACGCAATCATTTCAAGTTGCTCAGAAGCAGAGGGACCGCACTGACAGATCTCGAGAGTACCGAGTGTGAAGAAGACAGTGCGCCAGCCGCCGAGAGGCCCGTATCTGCAGAGCGCTGCAGTCAGCGGGAACGTACTCACGTTGCCGACCATGAAACCTGCAGCACACAAACAAGAGAAACAAACATTCTGATTTGGTGTGAAGACTCTCAAAAGGTCTTGGTTTCTTGTTGATCCGCTCAAACCACACGAAAAAATGCACACGGGTTCCATTTTGGCGTCACACACACACACACACACACACACACACACACACACACACACACACATCTCAGTGTTCTTGTTTGATTGTGCTCCTTTGATGAGACTCAGGTGGAAGTGCCAACGCAGCAGAAAGTGAGAAATCACGGGCATCAGACAAAAATCCTAAATTTCATCACAATGAAAATGTTTGGAGAAATGCTGACCTGCATAACTTCCTGCTATCAGCTTGGAGCGATCTCTCGGAGGCGCCCATTTTCCCCAGACGGTGTGTAGAGCTGGAAACGTCACACCCTACGTGAAATCGAACAAAAGTTTTGGGCTTCATCCCCAAGGAAAATGCCCACTGCGGAAGGGCTTGGTATTCAAAAGTTTAAGTTGGACTTCGTCATCATTTGGTTTTTGCTTGTGTGGAAAACATCATTATTTTTCAACCACAACCCACTCGTTTTTACAGTGAGCCACATGTGAATTTCATCCTTCAGCGCACGGTGAGAGAGCGCACAGGACGAATCCACCCTGCCTGAACCACAACAGTTTGTCTGACCCACTTCTTTCTCCAGAAGCATTACATCTGATGTGATTGTTGAAAGAAGGAAGAAAGGCTCACAATGTGATGACAGATGTTAATAAATTCAACCAGATGATCAGAGCAGGATTTTGGATGTGCGGATGTAAATGTGGTTTCGGAAATTACATTCCTACGACTTGATTACACATTCGATGACACACTCATCCCATTTGGGGAGGTTCTCCACATCCGCGCTCATGAAGCCGCAGTCGTTCTCACATGCACAAAACCAGTGCGTGTGGCAACTCAAAACTGGCAGATGAAATTTCGTTGTCAGCACAGTTGAGGATTCAGGCAAGCTGTGACTCCAAAAGAGCGTCGTACTCGTACAACTCAGTACACATGTTTTCGGTGATTGTGCAAAAATGGACAGCTTGACAGGTTTCTTTTTTGTCAAAAACACCACCCAGGTGCGTGGACACAAGAAAACATCGGTTGCGATATACTTACAGCTCCTGCACCAGCCAAGAAGCGGAGAGCAATGATAATAAAGTAGTGCAGCTCTGCAGTCATTGGAATCAGCATTGTAGACACAGACGAGAGAGCAACAGATATTCCCATCACCAATCTACCTCCAAATCGCGTTGCTAAATAGCCTGTGAAAGAAATGGATTTTGAACACAATCATGGAAGTTGGTTTTGCACCTGGCCGGCTTGGAAAACAAAAGATAAATCTTGTATTCGTTCTTGTTGTCGGCCCCAAGAACATTTGTCTGCAGTTACTGTCTTCTTTACACTGCCCAGTAACTGCAATTCCGAGCGCAACGGTGCAAGTGCGTTTTTCCTGACAGATGCCAAGTTCCAGACGAATTGTGTTCGTCAAGAACTGTTGGCTGTTTCGTGCTCAGACCGAAGTTTTCGAAATACTGGAGTGATATGTCCTGTGCTGTGCTTGAGAGCGAGTCACCCACGTGCACATTTTTCCTGGCGGTTGTTCTCCATACATTCAGAATTCGTTTTTCACCTTTTCATACACCGAAAAACCTGTTCTTCCTTGCATGTACAAAAATCTTACAAAGTCAACACTGTAACGAGACGGGTGTCCATGTTGCGCTGAAGAAAAAAAGGTTCCACATTGATGTTTGTTGACCCCAACGTTACGGTGGAGTTTTCGAGAGCAAGAGGCAAACTCGCTTTCAGAGAAAACAGCGTTGCCAGGGCACCAACACCTTGTGTTTCCTGGCATTCTAAATAGTTTGCAATAAAAACCAGGACAATTCTCCGAAGTGGCATCTTCCGCACGCGCCTTGGCACACACCTTGTCAACCATACACGACTGTGGTCCCTCGTCTCTTACTTGAAGGTGGTCAAGGCTGGTTGATGGTCGCGTAGCCGGCCATCTAGGTGACGCTGTCGGCTTAAAAACCCTTAGTATTCATGTGTGCGTCTGTCCACACTTTGGAATGTAACCACCCCCCTCCCCCACTAACCACCCCCTCCCCCATTAACCACCCCCTCCCCCATTAACCACCCCCTCCCCCATTAACCACCCCTCCCCCACTAACCACCCCACTCCCCCCACTAACC
>JAAUXT010148784.1_pt1 | contig 17421 bp, 19 predicted proteins | sample 7278171 | NCBI WGS metagenome assembly JAAUXT01 (sample SAMN14350112, study PRJNA611818) | marine sediment metagenome | isolation source: surface marine sediment (1.8m) | place: French Polynesia: Moorea | collected 2018-08
GACCCTGCATTGATGTGCATTTCCCTCCATCACCCCTTTGTATAAGATTGATGCAATGACGCCAGCTTCAGAACTTGGACAGAAGTACGCCACTCAAAATTATCCTAGTCAAGGCACCCCAATTTGCAAGTTTCACGGCCCCAGCATAAAACCTCGCACACGGGTACATAGTGGTGGACCCTGTACCAAGGGGTGGGTCTTGGATGAACCAAAGGGTGAAACCAGAGGCGGAGCCACGGGTGGGTCCGCTCATGATCACCGCTGCCCTTCAGTCGAGGCTGCCACTCCACCTGTGGACGAAACCCTGGCTCCGCCCCTTCGGCGGTTGCGTCGGATCGAATCCCTCAGCAGCATCGAACCGGAAACAGGTACAACAGGCGAGATCAGCACATTTCTCAAGCGGCGGGCAGTGTTAAGTGTGTGCAAACCAACTTGCGTTCGTTGACACGTCCCGAACTCACCGCACGACATTGAAATGCCTCACACCACAGCGCTTCTGGTGCGCAAATCGAACGCGCCCGGTACCTTTCTCCCGAGGCGCTGGACTCTTTACGCACTGGACCGTGTGTGTTTTTTTTCCACAAACGTTCAGCCTTCACAACAACTTTGATTGCAATGTGCCAAAAGGCAGTACAAAGGCAACTGGAATGAAAAACTCCAAGCGCGTTTGAAATTTTTTCCACCAGCAGTCTGGGATAGAGGTTTGACAAAAAGTGACAAAAAGTTCCTGTGGTTGTGCTGTTTCGTGTCACATAGAATAGATCTATTGAAGTGAAGTTTTGAAGTGAAGCTTTCTTCAGTGGATGAAGATTTGAAGATTTGGTTGAGGCAGTTGAGGCAGAACCATTCTTGGATGCAGCATCTTGAGGCAGTCCGAGCAGTGCACATTCTTGGACGTAACATCGCTGTTTCGATTAGAAAAGTTCGAGCTTGAATTGAACTGGTAAGTCAAGACCCCAAAACGAACAGAACATTTTGGTGGTCTTTTTCACAGTAGCTCTTGAGAACCAGCATGCATGCAACTCCCTGGCAGAATCATAACCTTTTGTCTTGACTTCAACGCACCAGCTGGTGGGAGGGGGCGGGACAAAACTCCCCACACAAATGGTGGGACGGATTCTTATCCACCGTACCAACCTGTGGGCCAGACCCACCACACCGCCTGGTGAGTCCAGGTCCGCCAAACCAAATTCACACACCAATTGGTGGAGTGAATTTTGTCTACAAACTGGTTGGGCAAGATTCTGAATTCACCACACCCTGCCACTGACGAGGACAGTTCTCCCACACCAACAGCAGTGCAAAGGCAACCAAATTGGGGGGGGGGGGTACCCCAGGGGCACGGATTTGACACTTCACTGTTTGACGCCTGCGCGTTTCTGTTGCAGGGCGGGAGAATGGCTGGGATCCTCAAAACAGCCGCACTCGGTGAGTTTCAAATCCCAAGCCAGTAGTTCAACTGCAGGCTCCGAAATTGAGTGTGTCTGGTGGTGAAGACCATTGCACCGCAGCCTAATCTTGCCATCGCGTCCTTCTTCAGCGTGCATCATTTTGACGCTGGCGTCAACGGTTCTGGCGCAGGACGCCGCAGAAGACGCCATTGAAGGCAAATCAGGTCAGAGAATCGCGCATGCGCGAGTTCTGTGTCATGTCACGTGATGCCTTGTGGATTCGTGTTCCTCTTGTACGTTTCACAGTGCACACGTACTGTATCGCACACCAACCCAACACGGTGTCGAAGCGATGACGAGACACGCATTGACTAGAACAGCTAACGCATTTGTGACCCGTCTGTCCAGTGTAAAACATTTTTTTGGACAAGCGTCCTGTCTTGTGCCCAACGTGTCACGCATAACCACGTGGTTCTCTCGGCAGGCCAATTGCTGCGAGCAACGCTGTCTTGGTGGCACATCCTGCTCATCGTGTGCGCCTGCGTGCTGCTGCCCGCGCCCTGCGTCTGCTGGTTCTTCTGGCGGACCTGCTGCAGCGAGTAAGGCCCGATTCACACCAGATGGCGTTACGTGTGGCGTTTGCGTATCCGAGCTGTTTCGTATGGGATGCGCCCTTTGTTGCGTGCGTCGCGACGTCCAGATCTGTTTCATGCGGCGTGAGCGTCACGCGTCGCGTCACACATGGCGACGTCGTCTTCATTGGGCGGCTTTGTCATTGCGTCATTGGGGCTTTTCACGCAGGCAGGGTGGCGTCAAAAGTTTTGACGCTGGTGTCAAAATTTTGACACGTGGGCATCAAATTTGACAGGATGCCCAATGCATTGGAGACCACCAAGAAAACGGTCCAGCCCATTCCTGACGTCGCGTCCTTTTTTGACGCCGCATCATCTGTGTGCACCCCCTACTGTTTGATACTTTTCAGCGACGAGTTCTACGAAGACGACCCGTTCCCCTACGGGGCGCGCGCCTACCCAGGCGACGGCTCCCTCTACCGGAAGCAGCAGGCGCTCCCGCCGCCCTACACCGAGAAGGACGCCGCGGCGCATGCGCGGAGACATGCGCGCAGCGCGTCCGCGCGCGCCTCGTCCGGCTACCCGGCGCCGCCCTCGTACCAACAGAGTCAGCGCCACTCCTACTGGGCGGGTAAACTGCGCAGCGGCAACAAGAGAAGATCCAAGATGGCCGACGTGGAGAATCAACGGAGTTCCTACATAGCCGACCAGCAGATCAGTTCCTACATGCAGAACCAGCCCCCGGATGTCGTGGTGCGACCAGAGCCCCTGCAGCAGAGCCGGGGGTCCCTGCAGGTCACCAGGAGCAGCGTCTCCCTGCAGGGCAACAGCAGGGAGTCCCTGCCGATCAGCAGTAGCACCCCGTCCCTGCAGAGAACCGACAGTCAGAAGGACTCCGTTGTTGTTCCGGACAATCCAGGCGCCGTCTTCAGGCAGAGCTCGACGGCGCCACTGATGGAGAACTGACAGCTTCAACTTCCGGTGGGGGCGCCTCTGTTCAGCCCACACCGAGGCTGCTCCAATTGAAGTCCCTCAAACCAGGGATCCTTGGCCCACACCCACCTCCACCTTGTGATCCTCAGGATCGACTGTCACATCCAGTGAACTGGGCCCTTATCCAATGAACCTTTTTTCTGCACGAATCAAGGTTTCTTGATTGGTTCCTTCCAGAAGACCTGTGATGCGTGGCTTTGCAATTGTTGTTTCAATTAATCTCACAAAACAATGACGTCGGGTTGATGTGCCGGGCACATTTGAGACGTCACGTCGAAAAGGAAAGTGACCTCGAAAAGCTTGGTGACCTCAGAAAGAACCTGACCTTGAAAAGGACGGTGACCTCGATAAAGACCGTGGCCTCACAGAGGACATGGACCTTCACAAGGATATTTCAGATTCTTGAATCTTCCTACATCTCCTGACGTGAATTTGTACAAACACAAACTGATCACGTGTGGTTCGAAAGGCAGACACTGGCGCCAACACAACAACGTTCGCGCTCGCAGGCTTGATACGCTTTCTGAACTTGTGGTGCAGAAACTGGTTTGGCACTGGTTCCACACTTTTTTGCCTGCTAAGATGCACATCGGGGCGGAAAATGTTCGTTGTCTCACAGTCCCAGTCAATTTTCATCGCCAGAGCCCCATCAGTCAACGCTGCTCGAGCACAGGCTTGCAGCTATTTTGCACTGTACAAAATGCCTTTTTTTGCGCAATTTTGCCCGGTGGATTCCAGGGGTGGGTCACCCTCGAGCCCCCCCCCCCCCCAACAAAAGTTCAGGACTGCGAACCGCCTTGGCGTCTGTCCATCCTGTTTAGACGCAGTGTCCACTGAGCTGTGCAACAGACCTGCTTCCGTTGCATGCAAGTGCTGACTGTGGGATCACATGGTGTTTTCACATGTCTAGGAGCCAATAAAGGAGATTTGTGTTGGAGTCTCCGACATGGAACGAACATGTTACGTTCCGCCCCAAGGAACAACTGTGTGAACGTCTCGACTGAAGTTGGTTCGCGAGTTTACTCCTGGTTCACACCGCATGCGCCAGACACCAAGGTCACAGTGCACCACAATGGGTTTCACTCAAGCGAACGGGTATGGCAATGGGATATGTGCAGAGCTCTGTGTTCACACTTGGTGATCCTGGAGGGTCAGAACCCCAACCGTGTCCTGGCACAACGGTGCACAATGTTATAAAAGCTGCGCGCAATGCGCTGGCGCACCCGGTGTCTCAGGACCGGGCTCCGACCTGCATTCCATACCATTGGTGGAAGGTGGTCCTAAAATGGTGGAAGGTGGTCCTAAAATTTCAGGGCGAATGACATCATGCTGTGGTCCTAAACTTTTTCCAGGACCACGTTCCCACCTGCTCGTAGGTGGGAATTTGGTCCTGAAATTTTAGGACCATGTTCCGCTGGTGGAACGTGGTCCTGGTCGGAGCCTGGTCCTGTTGCACCGGTCTGAATGAGGGGTGACAGTGATGACGTCACGCGTTCCGTCCCTGCACAAGTCACGCAGCTTTGCGTCGCAAAAGGCCCGTTTCACACTGGAGTGACGTGTCCTCAGCAACACAGGACCCGTCGAATCGCGCAGGCCCCCTGTTCAAGCGTCACGCAAACTACGTCACTGCTCTCTCTCACACACGCACACACACACACACCGTGCTGTGTGACGCAACGCGCGACGCGTTACGTACAGTGCGCGATGACGTGTGAAGACGCGCCGTCCACAGAGGCGTCTCTAGCGGAATTGTCAAAACGACCAAAACGTTACAACAGACGCTCGTGAAGTCTGGACAGAGAAACACTTGCACACAAAACCGCCTTGCTTCGCTCTCCAAACAAGAACATCTGTCGGTGTGGCCACGCACATCGGGCCCAACCTCCCCAAAAGCACAAGTACGCGTTGTTATGATGAGTCAGGGACCCAGTCTGCTCTCATCTTGTGATTGGAAAAGACGCGCTCCGCGGCCGCGCGTCTCAAAATTCAGCGCGCGTTCCATTTTCTCGTTTATTTTCGAACTCATCGCACTCGCACAAGAGCCGCGAACTTATGGCACAAGAACACCTCAAACTGCAGAGGAACCGAACAAGAACACTTGTTAGTGCTGAGACGCGCCGACGCGATTGTGGCAACCATCTGAGTTTTGAAACAAGTGCAAAAATCATTTTCAAGGAAGGTCACTTCGGAATCGTGAGTTTTTCGGACGAATGAGTCCAACGTATTCACAGTGCGTGGAATAGGGAGTTTTGGACGCACGTGTACGTGGCTCGTCCCGTGTGACGACGCAGGTCAAAGTGAATGACTCGCTAACTTCACGTCCACGTGACGTTTCTTGCGTCTTGACGTGCTGTGCATCTAAAGCTGCGTCTCACGTCAAGCACGAGCAACGACACCACGTCCAAAACTCCCCGCAAACGTCAATAAACAGCAACTTGGCGTTGAGTGGCAACCGTTTCAAGTGAACGCTGTTGTGGAAGCCTTGACAACGTCGTTTCACGCAGATAGACCCAGGGCCCCCTCAATCTAAGCCCCCCACCCCATAATTTTGTCCCTCAGCCAGTGCAGGCTGAGACAGGAAGGAAGGAATGGAGGAAGAATGCAGTGGAGGAATGAGCAATGGAATCTAGATTTGAACAGTTCTCGACAGACACTCGTCCTTTTCGGGTCAAGAAGATAAGCGGGTGTTGCGAGACCGGGTTCACACCGGAAGGTCCTGCGCAAATCAGAGGGCGTCGCTACGTCACGTCGCCACGTCACGTCGCTGTGACGCGTCAAGTGGTTCAGGGACGCGTCACGTGTGCCGAGCTCTTGTGACAAATCGTCGGACGCTGCGTCCCCAGCGACGTCGCCGTGTCCACTGACGTGCACAGTGACGCAACGCACGACGCGTCCAGTGGGAACCCGGCCTGCGCGGTTTATCAAGTTCCATCAACGGACTTTGACAACTGTCATGTGCCTTGGTCTTCAACTGGCATAATTCTAGTGTGAATCCAACCTGTCGACGTCTTACAGAATCTCAAGCCTCACGCACAAAGTTTGAATCTCTCCAGTGTCTTTTTGGCCTTGTTGAAAAATATCTCGATTGGTTCGGCACAGTCGTGAAGCAAAAAATACAGCTGTGGGTGTAGACATGTGCTCATCTCAAAAATAGCCTCACTCAGTTCTTACACACCAAGGCTGGGTTCACAAGGCGATACGTCGTGCGTCACGTTCCTGTTGCTACTGGATACGTGAGGTCAATAGCCAATTGAAGCGTCCGTAGCCGAACCCAAATCAAAATTGTTTCCATGGCAACCAAATGTGCTCATCTCTGCGTGTCCGACAAAATCGAACAAAACTCATCACCGCCCGCCCAAGGTCACTTCCGGTTGACGACAGCAACAGCTGCAAAAACGTGACGCGACGCACCCTCCATGAACCCGGCCCGAGAAACCCGATGTTGAAAAATCAGCACAAAAATCTTGCACAAAATGGCCACGCCCATGTACTCACGGTAATACTCATTTGTACTCGTAATGGAAATTATTTTGGTCCTTTTGCTGGTCTCGTTGCTTCCCTTCACGCCCCCCCAAACCCTGGCAATGTTTTTCAATTCGAATGCAGATACGGAATGGCTGAGGCCCGGTTCACACAGGAGGCGTCGTGCGCTGCGTCGCGAACGTCGGCGCGTGCTGCGTCACATCTTGCGTCACAGCGTCCACAGGACAGTTTCACAAGCGTTGCAACCGCAAACGCATCCTTCCAATTTTTGGCACGTTCGTGTTCAGTTGTGCCATCACGGTGCCCAAACTGCCTTGTGCGAGAACGCAATGCGCGACGCACGTCAGGTCGGTGTGTGAAACGGGCCTCAACACGGGGGAACCTGGAATGAGTGAATGTGGGAATCACGTCGAAGATGAATGTTGAACTTTGTGGACCCAAACACGTGATTACAACGCACCTCGCGCAGCGTTGATATGGCAACGAATTCTCCACCCAAACTCCTTGACCCTCCTTCCCCATCCCACCCTTATCCAAGTAACATCCAGTAACATTTCAGTTGTGTCGTTGAAGAGTGTTCGCTTGTTGTCCTTCGGAGCAGCTCGCCCAATCACAATCGTCGAGCTTGTCACGTGTCCACAGCGTCCCACCAATCGACGCTTCGCACTGGGCTTTATTTTGCACGTCGCTTCGCAGCGAAACGTCCAACAGTTTTGTATGTACAGTACACAGCCGGGGCAGCAGGTCCTCTCACGTTCACGTCAATGTCGCGTCGTTCAGAGTCGCCATCTGCAGGGAAAACCAAAGGTCACGTGTGAGGTGAGGGCGGTTTCCCGTCGTTTCTTTACTGTCCAGTGGGCGTGCTATCGACCCCGCGATAACAAACAGAACGCGACGCACCACGTAGTGTGTGTGTGTGTGTGTGTGTGTGTGTGTGTGTGTGTGTGTGTGTATCAGTGTCTGTGTTTGGGTAGGCAGGAGTGCACAGAAGACACAATAGTGATTGCACAAAGCACGCGGAAGGCACGCCTTCAGCGACCGCGCTCTTGAAAAAGAACTGCTAAACAAGGGCGCCCTGCGTTGGTCCTCAAAGTTGGACAGGAATCGAAGGTGCCACAAAGCTGAGGCGGATCCAGGATGCGCTCCAGGGTGGGTGGTGCCCACGGGCACCCGCTTTGGTGCTCCACCGACCTCGGCTTTTGGAAACGAACATGTTGCCACACAACTGTTCACAAAGCTGGGGGTCGAAGGAAATTCTGTTTTGGGGGCCGGTGTGAATAAATGGCCAGACACCCCAAATGAGGAGGCACCCCTGTGCAATGGCCAGGGATGTGCTCTCCCCCCCCCGGTCTATTCAACCAGAATTTGGTCAATTCACACAAATCCGGAAGAACGAATCTCTGGGTTTCGGAGGGTTCCCCTTCTGGGGTTCCCTCTGCATCCCACCCACCCAGAGGAATCCCCACGGATCCGCCCCCACGCGTTCCCGCTCGGATCCGCCCCTGCACAGAGGGAGACACTGACCCTAGTCGGTCTGCAGGAAGAACTCCATGTAGGACTTGATGCCCGACTTGAACTCCTCGAACGTGATGCTCTCGTTGCCGTCCTCGTCACAGTCCTCCAGGATCTTCTGTAAACCGGAAGTGGATTGACCTTCATCGGAAGTGAGTTTACGTTGTCCGGAAGTGGGCTTCACGCAACAGCGCCAGTGGATTCACGCACGGGAAGTTTTTCGCGAAGATTGACCTCAGACAGGGGTGGGGACAGGGCACACTGCCTGATCTCCCCCAAACAGCAACGTGATTCTCGTCGACAGCGAAGGTCTGCGAGGGACCCCAGCACACGTCGGGACAGTCCCACACCAGGTGGAGGCTCGAGCCACGCTGTTGCCCTGGCAACGCCACGTCCCTACTCACGTCGACTATGTGCATGGAGGAGGTGTGTGAGCCGATGACGCGCTCGACGATCTCGTAGAGCTCGTCTCGCGAGATCTCGCCCGACCCGTCCGTGTCGTACTCGTCGAACAGTTCGCGCATCTGCGCCTCCTCCTCCTCCGTGAGGCGCCGCGGCTCCGACTGCGACGAGCACGTCCTGCAGCAGGGTGTGCGTGTGTGTGCGTGTGTATGTTGTGTGTAGGTGTGAGTGTGTGCGTGTGTGTGTGTGTGTGTGTTTTGAAAGGGCTTCATACTGCATCGGGACATGAACACCAGAACCAAGTCGGTGACACGTGTGTGCATGCGTGTCTAGCAACGTGTGTGTGTGTGTGTGTGTAGGTGTGAGTGTGTGCGTGTGGATCAACAGAGATCCAAGCAGGTTCGTCCAGCACCTTCGGAACTGGGTGGAGAGTTGGTGCGCTGCAAGTGTGTGCGTGCGCGTGCGTGCGTGCGTGTGCGTACGTTGGAACGTCAAGCCTGTCCCTCAGGAACACGGCTGCTTTTCTTCGTCGATTTCGTGTCTTTCGGCAAAATCAATTCAATGAATTAGAGCTCTCACCCTCCCTCTCTCACATCACTGGCTATCACATGCTGGTCGCACCTTGCGCGTGCATTGCAAACGACACCAGTGACCACTTGATTTCCCTCTCCTTTCCTGTGGCCCCCTTCTACGTCCCACTCTCCCTCCTCCCTCCGCACCTGCACGTGGCGCCCTGCGGGGTGCGGGGCAGGAACATGGCCAGCGTCCCTTGGTGCAGACGGCGGCACGCGGGGAAAACGACCTGTCTCAGCAGCGCAGACATCTGAAAGAGAAACACGTGGCGTCAGAAAAACGCTGACTCAGCACATGCAACGCGTTTGGTGACGTCACGTCCGGCATCCCTGCGCAGGTCATTGGCGCTGCGTCAGGCAGCGTGCGCAGCAGCCGCGCATGGAAAATCCAGTCTCAGCTCCTGGTTGACTTTCCATCCACAATGTTGTTCAACTGTCAAATGTCAGAATACTGACGGTGAAACCATCGGAAAATGCAAGCATCGTGTAGCTGGCACAATTGACGTTGCAGCGTCCCCTGACTTTCGAATCATGCGGCACTTAACACGCACGCACACACACACACACACACACACGCGTACATTTCAGACAACAAAGCTCCGAACCACAACCACCTGCTTGTCCCAGCCGCACAGCTGCAGCAACAAACGAGTCACAATGGATCTGCCACACATTTCTTGACCGACAACACTGACGTTCAACCCCAGACGGGCCACGCGTTCTGTTCTTGCACTTGTCGGTCAATCGGCACTGCGCCAGTGACTTTCACGCCAAACTTCCGGTCAGTGGGCACGAACGCAACGCCAGTTTGCGAAGAACGCAACGCCCGACGCAGTGTGAGACGGATGGTTGAGCACGCGCCTCCGTCACCAGCAACAGCGGGCTGTTCTCACACATGCAGACGCACGCACGCACGAACGCACACACACACGTCGTACTTGCAAAGCACACACCACACACACAGACACACACACACACAAACATTCGTCGTACAACACCACGCACAAAGCGAGAGTTCGGATGCACACCCACACGCACGAACAACACACACACACACACACGCACACACACACACACACACACACACCTTGCCGACCACAGAACGATGTCCACCTGTGGTTCCAGTTTCAGTAGATTCGCTCGTTTCTCGTCCTCCACGCGGCTCAGCGCGACGCTGTTTTCAGCTCGTCTCGCCTCAGTCACGTGACTCAAATGTCAATATTTTTCTTGACACAGAAAAGGCTCTGTTTACTTTGTGCACATTTGTCAGGGAATCTGAACTGTCCTGGGGAAGGTGTTATTTCTTCGTATGCAGCCTGAGCTTGCAGTTCACTTCTCATGGAGCTGCATCCCCACAAAACTCTCTCACTGCAGAGAAGCGACCTTCTTCCCAATGCACAATGCTGCTCACACCGCTTCTGGTGACGTTCCCTGGTCAACGGCCTGCGAACCGGAGCCAACGAGCTGCGTGTCCAGAATCCGCACTCCAATCCTGGTCCTTTGGGCGCGACAACTGAAGCTGTGGCGTCGCCACCCGAAGCCCGAGACGTGCCTCTCGCCTGTCCCGCCCCGCCCCGCACCGAGTTGGGTCTGGAACACAGGTCCCATTCCCGAGACGAACCCGCTCAAGATGTGTCATCAACTCAGGGCAGCCACGCCCACGCACACACACACACACACACACCACGCACACAAAAACACACGCACACACACTCTGGCCTGTTCCACGATGATTTCGCCCACCCTGCAGGTTCACTCCCCCACCCTGCAAGGTTCACTCCCCCACCCTGCACGTTCGATCCGACTCCACCTGAAGCCTGTTTACCGCAACTCGGTCAAGGTCGCCGGGCTCGCCGCCGCCGCCGTGCCCGTCTTCAAACTCAATATTCCGATTTGTTTTCGTTTTGTACAGCCGGAGACAATCGACTTGACAACATCACGTCCGAGTGAATCAACATGGCGGCAGCGCCAGTACGCTGAGTGGGAACCAGGTGCGAAAGCAAAGGGAGGCGGGCGGGGACCACACGGGTTGCGTCATGCGCTTCGTCTCTGTGCGCGTCAACGAGCGTGGTGTAGTTGCTTGAGTCCCTGTTCTGCACTGGGCGTTGAGTCGACGTTTTATGGACGCTGTCTCGTCGCCTGCATCATGTGTTGCATCCACACAATTTCAATGTGCTGCGTCGCAAGGTGTCGAGCTTTGGCGTCACGCGTTGCGTCGTTTGGAGACTCCGTCGACCATCTTTAGCCACAGCCCCCCCCCACACACACACATCTCCGCTGCTCGCCTGTGACCTTCGTTAGCAGCGGCTGCGGGCGGACCTGTCCACACCCCAGGGGACCGCTCGCGTGCGACGTCCGCAACAATCAACCTTCTGCCGAACGACGCGACTCGCTGGGACCGGTGTAACAGAACCAGGCTCCGGTCAGGACCACGTTCCGCCGCCGGGTCCACGGCCATGGGGGGGGGGGGCGGATCCACGGGGCCACCTTTTGATCAAAAAGCCTTTCGCTTCCCTTTTCGCACCCCGAGAGGCCAAAAGATTTGGAGAGAAATGTTTCAATGATGCCCCAAAGGACGACGAAACTCGGACCTGACATGAACTCATAACTAGCCCACGGTTCTGGTTGCCAAAAACAACTGCTCCAAAAGTGAGGTCATGTTTGAGATTGACGTTCAAGACAGTCAATTTATTTACCCTCGATTGAAGTCCGCCTTTTTTTGCCATAATCTCTCGAGCATGTTTTGACAGCCCAATCTCTCCGGACCTCAACCGAAGAAGCGTTCAGACAGAATATGAAGGCGAACTGGTCTTCTGAGACCATTTCTGGTGTCCGTTCACGATTTGTGGGCTCTCACATCAAGGTGGTTCCAGGGACTGTGAGGCCACAAAATCCCACACAATGCTACGTGTTTTTCCTCCCAAAACAGAACAATACATTTGGCAACAATTTCTGTATATTCTCTCAACACAGCAACTTTTGAACAAGACAATGAATTTCCGGCACAAAAATGAGCACACCAAAACCCCCACCATGTGTTAAGGGTTGGGGAGGGTGGGAAACAAAGGGTCATTGTTGAAGACTTGCGCGGCTTTCATCCTCCAGGTAACAACCCCTTGTTGACTGAGTCTGATCCCCATGGGATCTGCAATCTGGTCCTGCAGTTTGAACGATTTGTCAAGTTCATCATCAGATTCCTGAATTGCAGAGTATGTAAAGAAGCTAGTGTCTGGTCTACCATTAGTCACAAAGTGGGCATACAAGTCCAGAAACCTGACCTGGAAGCGCCTCTGTGCAACTTTCACTGTGGTTTTTAGTGCAGCATTATGGGCATCGACATAAGGATGGGCCACATCCACATTTGCCATCCTGGGCAACAACAGAGATACCAAGATGCGTGCCTGGGGAAATTTCATGCCAAGGGCATTGATGAGTTTGACACACCCATCAATCACTTGTGCTCGCAACTGCGTGAAAACATGATGCGCCCCAACATGCACTACAATCTGATCATGCCTCAAATTCAGCTTGTGTTCAAGCACTAATTCAGCTACCTGAGCCATCGACATTTCATGCACTAAATGAATGTCCATATCTCCCGACATATAGGGAGCAAAATACAAAGAGTCATCACTGATGACAGAGATTGTTGGAGGACACGACCCATTCTGTTGACCACCCAGGCCTGATGATCTTCCCAGGAGGCCTTGTATTTGGTCCAGGATGACCCTGAGCATGCCTCCGTCCACTCCATGTAGAGTCTGAAATTTACAACACATTTGTAAAATCCTGCATTGCGGAAATGCACAACTCCAAATCAGCATCCAGATAGCATAAATATGCATCAGATGCCCAATCACCCAGCGTGCATATCATCGGCGTCGGCAGACCATGACAGAAAGCCCATGTGGCCCCCCCCCATGTCTCAAACTATGCAATGAAAAAACATGAGGGGATTCCCCCACTCTGATGAGCCACTGTCGGAACCATTTCTGAATCTCTGAAGCCAAAAGAGGCTGTTCAATTTTGTCAGGCCCCACACAATGTGACAGCAACAACATCCCTGGATTCCCCTCTAGTCTCAGAGAATGTCGCAACCATGTAGCCGGACAGATATCCTTGTCTGCTGTCTCCACCAGAGGCAACAACAGTGGCCTCTGCTGAAATTGTAGGGTTTTCGTCCACTTGACATGAATGAGGGTGAGTGATTCCCCCACCCTGATGTCACCCCTCAGCACTAACTTTGCTTTGTTCATTTTCTTGACCGATGATAGAGCCAAATTACTCCTTCTCAAAAACAAATGAAAGCCTAAAAGCAGCGCCAGAAACACAAGTTTTTGCTCCTCAGAGTTTTTGTCCACACAGTGTGAAATCCTTTTCAAAAGTTGAGGTGTGACTGGTCGTGCTTGTTGCACCCCATGCTGCATGACCCTTTTCAGGCCCTTCAGCATCAACTGCACCGATGGATTATCAAACACCCCTGTGTCAAATCCAGAACCCTTGTGCAAAGTTTTCAGTCCTGAAATATTGCCACTGACTGCTTCCGGACTGTGCAACTCAACAGAAAGATAGGCCACATAATCCTCCAACTGAGGCAAAGTTACTGGAAAAGGCACCAACTTGTAGCTATCACAGAAGTGGTTGTATTTCTGTCCATGGGTTAACAGGGTGTTCTTTGTAGATTCTGCAAACGCGGAAATCCAGAGCAGGCGCACCCATTCACCAAACATATGTGTACCTGCAACAGTAAACAACAGTTCACCAAACATGGAATTCATGCATGAAGTCAAACGCTACCAAAGGAACAGTGCGACACATCATTGTTCATGCCTCTGTGATGTTGAAGAATTTGTCTCTTGCTTCATGATTGTCCCATTGCGACAACAAGTCTGGCAAGACATTCTGCCTTGACAGAACATACTCCGCGATCAGAACTGAGTCTATTCTGGACAGAACATATGAGATCTCCCTGAGAACTGCAGCCATCGCCGAACTGTGCATGCTGCCTGAGTTGATGGCATGCAGTGTTGCCACATTGTCACATTTGACCCGCAAAGCTGAGCCACCCAAGTGATCCTTCCATACCTTGAGTGCAATCACCACTGCCCACATCTCAAGGACCACGAAGTGTGGGTCCATTCTTGTGACGGACTCTGGATATCTGATCGTGAAATACTCATTGCCCCTCACTCCTCTGGCCCAATGCAACATCGAATCTGTTTCGAACAGCGCTTCAGGCAAAACTGTGTGCAGCTGCAACATGGTGACCCCTGTTGACTCTGGCAAGTAATCGTGCCACCACTTGATATCCAATCTGGCCTCATCAGACAAGTCTCTCTTGCCCAAATGTGGCATGCCCCGTAGGAATGTCAGCAGTCTGTTCACCATCACATGTCCCGCCTGGACGCACTGAGACATGAGGTGGAGCTTGCCAAGCAAGGATTCTAATTCCTTGCGACTAACCAACCTTTTCCATTGCCACTTGGCCAACAGTGCCTGAATTTCACAGAGTTTTTGAGGTGGTATGGCCATTGTTGCAGTCTCTGCATTGAACCATATTCCCAACACTGGCCCTTGTGACATTGGTTCTACAGCTTTGTGGGAACTTTCTTCCACCCCCAGTTGGTGGAACAGTGTTGCCAGTCCATCAAATGACTGCTGAGCTTTGTGCGATTCTTCTGCTCCATAGAAGTCATCTAAATAGTTCCTGAGCCACGCCTCCAGGTTGTCTTGCTCAAACATCCACCTGATAGCATTCGTGGTACATTGTGCAATGTAGCATGCGGACCTCAAGCCCATTGGTAAACAAAGGGAGAAATAGTATTTCCTTCTCCACTTCATCCCCAGTAGACTGACATCACCCAGACACACATGGAGCTGATAAAACCATCTGGCCAGATCTCTCGTTGATCTTACAATTTGGACCCACATGCACTATTCTGGCAGCTAGTTCATCTGTTGTTGGATAGGTCAATTTGAATCCCTGTCCCAAGTAGCTGTCCACCGGAATGCCATCATTTACAGCCTCACCTGGTGGGTATGACAGGTCCAAAATTATCCTTGGTCTTTGAGGCTCACCTGGACGCTCCCGGATATTGATGGGAGACATGCCCACCCATTCTGAAAAAGGGATTTCCATGAAAGGACCGATCATTGCCCCTTTCTCAATTTCTTTCACAAGGTAGTCATCAATCGGACCCATTGTGCCCACTGCACACACATGATTGGTGCATGCCTGTTGTGGCAGAGGAACTGTTTGATCTCGATTCACTGGCAAGCTGTACCAGAGAAACCTCAAGATCTCTTTGTCATGAAATTGTTGCAACCAGGCATCCCATTCACTCAAATTGAAATGTGACAAAATTGGGCTCTGAAGGCCAAACACATTGTATTGTTGTGTCTTCATGATCTGCCTGCACTGATTGAGCACTGACAGATGTGCTTCCTGACTATCAGTTTGAGCACAAGTCGACCAGACTGAGTCATTTTCCTCCAAATTGTCAGAGCTGCACTCATCATAAGAGTCCCATGCATAAGATGTGAGATGTTGTCTCAGTGTTCGCTGCCAGATCTGACTCAGCCTGAGCCTCATCACTGATTGTGGGCAGTTCCACCTGTGACATGTCCTTGTTGGTACCCACCAGCCCTGAGTCAAGGTCAGGGTCAGGGTCCAGCCCCCCAACTAGTCAGGCCCTCAGGGGACACACATCACTGATTTGGGTGTGGTCCTTCTGCCCCCACTGTCTGTAACAGCATGAACAAATGTGGTGCGCTTCATGTTCACGCCCCATCACATCTGTGAAAGTATGCGGAGACACCTGTGTACATCCCGTGATCCCATTGAACTCAGCACAAAACCAGAGCCTCTGCTCTTTGGCTTCAGTCTTCTTGACTGGCTGGCCCTTGGGTTTCTTCCCATCTCTCGCCTTGTCAGGCTTCACCACTTGGGAGATCGCTGGTCTGTCAATCAGCATGGACTCTGACTCTGCCAGCCTCTGCACAAATTCCTCCTTCCAATCTGTGCTGCCTGTTTCAACCCCAGACAGAACATCCGCGTAGAAAGCCCAGATTTGGGGCCAGGCTGTGCCTCTGAGTGTCCAATAAGAAATTCTGTCAAGCAAGATGAGATGTGCATCCCGTTCAGCCCAATCTCAACACTGACAAATAGTAGCAATCTCGCCAACAACTAGGTGTTCATACCTTAACTGTTTGAACTTCAGAGGTTCTTCAATGAAGCCAAACCGAAGATTCATTTGCGGCCAACGCAGTGTCAGATGTGTCTTCACATTTGGTTTGTCATACATGCCACTACACATCTTGTGACGCCTGCGAGAACACCTAGAACGAGCCTTTCCCAAATCAAAATCATTCTCAGAATCATCACTGGACTCACCTGACTGCGATACATGATGAACTGCACCCGTGGCCCCTGCATATCGCATTGAACCCCAGCTCATCTCCAAATCTCACTGCACATCACGCGCAGTCCTGTAGCGATCCCTGTCCAGGCTGATCAGTTGTGCCAGACCCCTATCTGCACGCTGCGGGGGCTACTCTTCGCATGCCTGGTCACTCCAACATCCCAGAGGCCATGCTTCTGCAGAGCTCGAACCCCAGTTTCTGACATGACAAGTGTGTCACCCTGCTCTAACTGCTCCATTTCACATTTGTTGAATGTACTTCTCACGCTGAGTGGACTTGTTCGCAATCAACTGATCCAAATTCAAGATTTTCTCTCGAATCCCCAACACACCTGAGTCCTCCAAGATTTCCACACTCTTGTGGGTCACCTTCCTGCGCTTATTGACCACCGTCGACTCACTGTCCAGTGCGTGAAGTTGATGATCATGCTGTTGGTCCATTTCCTTCAACTCCTGCTTTCTCAAGTTTTCCTGTTTCTTGCTTAACTCCAGCACATGCAGCCTGACTTTGGCTGTTTTGTACCTTTAATAGTCGTCATCTGAGAGCCCCAGCGGGTCCAACTCCACAATTTTCTGCAGTGCCTTTTGTTCTTTGTCATGTGCAAGTGTCAGTTTCAGCAACACAACTTTTGGTTTGGCACCTTTCTTCTTGTTTTTGTCGTTTTTCGCCTCTGAACCAACTGTCTGCTGCTCTTCCACATTTTCCACGTTTTCTGCAGTGTCTGGGCTCAATGTGTCCCCTGAATTTTGAAGCAACACCACATCCTGTTCCAGGCTTTCATTGTCATTCAGTTGACCTTCCTCAATATCACTCACCTTACCCATCACCATTTTCCTTTCTGTTCCCTTGTCGAGTTTGTAATAGTCCACCGCAACTCTACCTCTCAACCTTCCACTCTCTCTTCGATCCATGTACTAACCGCTCATTCTGAATGGTCTCTTTTTCCTGAGAAAACTGACTGTCTTTGTTACAGTATGGCTCGATATCACAAATGTTGCGTGCTTGCGCGTACGGGACACCAGGAATTGTCTCAGATGTATTCAATATAAGTGAGGTGTTTCAATGTCACAAATC
>JAAUXT010087856.1_pt1 | contig 17418 bp, 25 predicted proteins | sample 7278171 | NCBI WGS metagenome assembly JAAUXT01 (sample SAMN14350112, study PRJNA611818) | marine sediment metagenome | isolation source: surface marine sediment (1.8m) | place: French Polynesia: Moorea | collected 2018-08
AATGTTGCTGCAATTGTTCTTCTTGATGAATTAAAAAACCGCATTTCAAAAGCTCCCTCAGTTCCCCACATATCGGACGACGAACACCAATTCCTGGATCTCCCACGTACAATGGCAGGAAATTGTGAGTGAAACTCCCTGCACGCCAACTGCAGCGACCAAGTTCTGACCTCAGCTGGCTGATCCACTGAAACAAATGTCAATGTCTCCCACGCAAGTAATCACGTGTGCTATGGCCAAAAGAAGGCAGGAGAGAATGAAGTTGGTGGGCTCGGAGCACAGGTCAAATTTATCAGGATTTCAATTGCCAAGTCCCAATGAGGAAGAAGCGACCGACCTCTCCACCATGAAGCCTCCTGCCTTCTGTGCCAAGCACCTGAGGCTGAAAATGAGATGGTCCCTCCCAAACCCTCATTAGAAACAGGAACCGTCCCCACGGCAACACCATCGAGGAGCGCGACCGACCTTGACGAACGTATTGACAGCCATGATGGCCATGTCGGGCTGAGTTTTGGCGTAGTTCATCAGGTAGAGATACACAAGCTTCTTGAGCTCCGAGTTGCCGGTCTGCATGCAGTTGATGACATCCGGGAAGAGGGCGCTGCAACCAACAACGCTGACACAAACCATCAAAGCGAAAGAGCACCCATTGAAACTCAAACCCACAACCCCCCCCCCAGTTTTGTTGCTCATTTTCGGGGGCAACAAGGTGTTTCAGTGCCCGGGATGATACGGACACAAAATAGTGCTGCACCAAAGGTGCAGTGCTGTGACAACCAGGTGCACTACAATTTTGTATGTATGGGGGCAGGTGGGGATGGGATTTGTGGCAAGCTTTTGAACAAGAAAACTTCACACCAATGACACGTGTCCAGTTTTCTTACATCAGGCCCTGAGATCAATTCAGGCAAGGGTCAATGGGGTTGTGCTTTGCAAGTCATTTTTAGGTGATTTGAGCAGGTTGCACCATGTTGAAGGTTACTCAATTTTGAATGACTGAAACAAATCACCAACTGGCACCAAGTGCAAAACCATGGAACTGTCAGGCATTTTAAAGTTTGTTTGGGTGAGGATAATGCATGAGTAAAGAATTTTCAAGTTTCAATGTTTGGATTTTTGAGGGCAAAAAGTTCAAATTTTTGGGTTCACTAAATTTTGGACTTCACTGCGTAAAGTGGGTGATCTCAAGAAAGTAAAAATATTTGACAAGGATGTATATTGATGAAATATAGCATGTTGGTTGGGTATTGAACTGGTGTCATTTGTTTCATTTTCCAAATTTGTACATGGTTTTGAGGCAGGGCCAAAGTACAAATTTGGGATTTTACAAAAGCATTCAAAACAGACATTTGGCAAAGATTTGTGAGCTATTTGTACAACTAGGTGACAAGTTTCAAGGTACAGATAAGTTTGGTACATTTTGTACATTTTGGTACATTCTCAAGCAACAAAAACTAAAAAATTTGGTTGAAATTGCTCATTTGTGCATTGTCAGGGTTCCCACTGCTGCTGACCAACAAAATTGCATGATTTTTCCAGGTATTTTTTTTTGTCTTTTTTGTGGGTTTTGTGTACCTTTCTTTCAAAACAAATAAAGTAAAATAAAGTTATTTTTGCTTGAAAAAAAACTTTTGGCAAAAGTTGAATTTTTTCAAAGGAGTCTACAAATTGATGTTTTTACTTACAGCATAAAATTTGAATACTAACAATATACTTTTGAATTATCACCTTCTTTTAGGGAAGCTTTGTTTTAAGATTATACAGAATAAAATTTTGATCTCTCCTACTTTCATTGGTTATGAATTGGAAAATTCTAGTCAACCAGTTCTGATTAGATTATTTGATATTTTTTATCCACAATACTCAGGCTTGAAATGAGTTCTTCATATTAGAATTATATTTTTGAAGTTCCAATGAAAACCAATAATTCTTAAACCTTGGTCCTAACAAAAAAAATCTGGGACCTCTTGCTTGAGCTAGATATTGTTTTGAATGCTTTTTCTGTTGAGGCTCTTGGGCTTTTTTATGGTGAGGTCAAATTTTTTCTAGCTTTTGCAACATTTTTCCAGGTTTTTGCCCACAAACCCCCTGCTTTTCCAGGTCAGGCCCTGTTTTTCCAGGTTTTCCAGGTGCAGTGGGAACCCTGATTATGCTCAAAAACATTTTTTAAGAGTTTGTGCTTTGGTTGTTTTTGCATTAGTGCCTTGTGTTTGGGTCACTTGCATTCTGGTTTCTCAAATCACCACAAGCTCTGTGGGGCCATTTTCAGGTGATTTCAGGTTGTGCTGTTGAAGGTTGCAAAAAGTGATGAAATCATGGTGACCAAAATCAAGCATCTACAAGCAGTGTAAGTGAAAAGTAAAAGTATGTGTGCACCAGTTTCATAGTCAAGATGTTCAAATTAGGATCTTTTGCGCTTGTTTGGTTGAAGTTAGGTTGAAGATAATGCTTGAGGAAGATATTAGACTGTGCAGCAAAGCAATAAGCTCATGCAATTCTTTTGCTGCAAACAAAGAATGTCCTCATCTGTATCCAAATGGGTGCACATTGCTGAACATGTAGAGAGGCATCTGGGCTTGAAACATCCTCATAAAAGCTCAACTGAGCAGTCTCAGCATGAATTTTTGCCATCATTTCTCTCTTGTGTGGAATTTCACACAACAAACAGGCTCTTTCTCTTCTTTGTAGCTTGACCTGACTTCTTACTACTCAAAACAAGTTGGACAATGTCAAAGTTGAAATTTTCTGTGGGTGGGGGGGGGGACAAATAAGGCAATGCCTGAGTTACCCAGGACGGATGGATGCACAGAGACAGATACAGGGGCAAACCAATATCAGCACAGCTGATAAATAGAACAATTTTCATTGATGATTTGGCTAAACAGGGTCAAATTAGACTGAATTATGACATCATCATACATCTCCAAAGTAACTGACCTACAGAGCATGCTCAGCACTTGACTGTAATGGCTACCAAAACAAAACAAAGATCTCCACTTGAATTTTGTTTTTAGGGGTTACCTTGTTTTATAAATAATAGTTTTGGTATTTGAAGGTAGAAAGAAGTCAGGTCAAGCCACAAAGAAGAGAAAGAGCCTGTTTGTTGTCTGAAAGTCCACATGAGAGGGAAACAGGAGAAGCAGTGTTCAGGGCAACTGTGGGTGCATTGTCCCCCTTCATTTTGTTTTGGCTGTTTTCCCTTGCAATTATGAGTACAATGAGGCAAAAACACAAAAAAGAAGAAGGCTATCACCTGAGAAGTGTGTGGTCTTGCACCAGTTCAGAAAAAAATCACCCAATAGATTTTTTGGCCATTTCAGAAAATTTTCCATGTTGATGTAACAATGTAGCATTTGAGAACTTGATCCTTATCACAAATCTGCTTTGAATTGCACACAGTCAACTCACCGCAGAAGAACAATCCTGACTTTGATAGACGTTTTCCCAATTTATTCACACAACACACTAGACATCACAAGACAAGACCGACGCATGTAACAAAACAGTCCCTTAAATAGAAGAGCTCCAACCCTGGATGAGTAATAGCCCCATGCTAACATCAACGAAATGAGAAAGGGTCCAAAAAAAGAAAAACAAATGCACATGCATACAATTTCAACCTGTTACAACTCTCCCCCTACAGCTTGTCCTCAAGCGAACTGAGAACGAGAACATAAACTTTGGTCTGAAAATATATTCAAAACAACCCCCCTTAACACGCAAACATTGGGAAACGTCACATGAAACATGAAAGTTTGCAAAAGTAGAAAGCGTAATGTAAGGTTGCACATAAAGGTTAACCTACAAACACAAAAGAGTCCCAAATACAAACATACAACCACACAACATGAAACCACTCGCAACCATTCCACACGCTATTACGCATCGGAAAACAATGCACTAATTCTTTTTTAAAGTATCAATGTCCACAAATGAGAAAAATGGTAGTCACAGAATCGCAGTTCACATGAGCAAAAGTCGCAGTTCACCAAATGCAATTCCAACCCCTTACTTTGAGACGGTTCTGACACTATGAAATTGCAGCATACAAATGCGATCTTCAACTGCAAGTTCTGTTATTTATTATTCTCAAGATACAAAAATCACAGTAAATCTCCGGATAAATGGGAAAAAAGACATTCAAACAGGAGCAAGACGCATTCCCTGTTAATAAGATGACAAATTTTTTCAAAACACTACTTAGCCATGAGACTAATGAAAACACACAAAACATTCGATCGTAACACGGCCAATGCTCAAAATGCATACTCCACAGCATTACTTCGCAAGCACATTCAAGAGTCTCCATGACACACACAATACGAGAAACCAAGTCACACTTCCAATGCTATGGATGCAAACTCACGACACGATGAATAGAAAAACACCAAAATACAATACATAACAATAGTCGGGGAAATGAGAATCTCAAGTCAACATTGACCATAGCCACTGTGCAAGAGCAAAATCCTTTGGCATGACTGTCACGCTCTTGGCATGGATCGCACACAGGTTACTGTCCTCAAATACTTGGACCAGGTAGGCTTCTGCCACCTCCTGCAGTGACTCCAAAGCATCTGGTGTGACCCGCAGGTCCTTGTTGATGTCCTGCATTATTTCATGCACCAAGCATCCGAATGGCAGCTTCCTGATCAACAATGCCGTTGACTTCTGATAATGTCAGATTTCACTAAGCGTGCACATGCCAGGCCTCCAGCAATGCACAGGCTTATGGACGGCATTTGGATCTGCCAACGCCCCCCCATCCAGTTCCGTGCCGCAGCGCCTTCATAGCCTTTTGTGCCACTGCCCAAGCCTGGGACTGTTTGTCTTTCATGCTGCAGTACAGCCCTACACCATGTCGCCTCGGAGCACTCTTGCGTCGCGACGTTGACGATGGATGCACTGGTGTCACTGGCGTGGTGGGCATGGCCGGCATAGCTGGTGACAATGGAGGCAATGACGCTGACAGTGGCGTCTGGGCCGCTCCCCGGTATTTGCGCGGCAACTGGCACAGCGCACGTGCACCCAGCTGCTGGCCCTCCTCCTCAGCCGGCTCGTCCACTTGGAAGGAGACTGTTTTGGCCGCATCACCCCTCTTGTCTTGCCTCTGGCTCGCGGCCTGCTTCCTCCTTGCCTCGATGTGCACTGCCTGGTGGGCCTTGTACACTGACGCCTCTCCAATGGTCACAGTGACACACGGCGGGATCGTCAGCCTGCGCGCCTTGGCATCCCTCAAGAAGCCCTGCGTCAGCGTAATGTACTTTTGTCGCACTGCCTCGGTGGTCATGTCTGGCATGCGGCATGTCACCCTCAGGCCCTTTGCCTGGTTCAGTCGCAGCGGGTAGAGGTCGTTGTATGCACTGATGGTGTTCAGCAACACAGGAAAGTCCTCCATCAGGCACTCCGGCCCCACCCTGAACCAGTCTTCCCAGGTGCCCGAGCAGTGCTCATACAAAATATCGTCGCCTGGGACCCTGGGGTTGTAAAAACAGAGCCCCTCCTTGATCGGCATGGTGTCAATCGGAACGATTTGCGTAAAGTCAAAGTCAATGTCCAGTCTGTTACTCCACTGGTGCACCTCGTCCGTGCCCAGCACCAGCAGATGCACCAGGACCAGTCGCTGTCGCTGCTCCACCTCGTGTACAAAGGTCAGGTCATTCACGGCTGCGTAGGTGATGCACACCATCTCCTTCTTCTTTGTTCTGGGGTCCACCGCACAAGTCCGTTTGACCATCCTGAATATGGCCCCCACCGCATCCAGAAGCTGCACATACCAAAATGCAACAGTTGACGCCGGGGGAGGCAGGTCGTTGACTCGGGACTTGCCCGTGCCCCACTGCTGTGTCACGAAGTCCTGCTGCATACCCCCCTTCTGGGACCCAACTGGATACGTAGTCCAGAAAGTGGAAGCACACTTCTTCCTGAGTCTTGGCTACAATGCCCATCACTTTGCGAATGGACTCCATGTCCTCTGCCAGCGCCTCCTCATATGGCCTCCAGTCTACAGACAGGCCCTCCTCCTGTGTCACCATGAAGACCTGATTGTCCTGCTGTGCCATCGCCAGGGCGTGGTTTGCCAACCGCCAGATCTCATGCAGCTAGTCCAGAGTGTCTTTCTCCTGCTGTGCGGACACTTCCTCCCGCTGCACCTCTGGAGTCAGCTGGCTCCTCTGCTGGGCTGCGGCTGCCTCCTGTTCCGTCTCCAGGTCCGGCATCTCCACAGGAGCCTCCTCCAACCCCTCGTCGTGGAACAGAAGTGGTGACCTCGGCTTTGATGGTCCCTTTCCTGCTACTGTCTCTTCCAGCGCCACCTTGCTCATCGCTGCGCCGCTTCCTGATGCCACTGGTTCTGGTGACGGCACTTCCCTGCTCTCTTCCGACGAGCTCAGTTTCCGCGCCCTCTTTGCAGCTTTTGCGATCTTCTTCTTGGCTGCCTCCTTCTTTCGCTTCTTAGCTTTCTTAACTGGCTCTTCTTCCATCGCATCTCCACCAGTCTGCTGCACCTCTTTCTTGGCCAGCGTCTGCTTGTCCTGCCCCTGCGTCGCCTCGGGTCCCCTCTCCTCCCTTGAAAGGTTGGAGTCACTCTGCGGCTCGCCAGGATTTGCCTGCACCATCACTGTTGGAACACCATCTGTCGCAGTGGTCACCAAGATCGTCATGGGTGGCTCCACTGGTAGAACACCTGTGCTGAGTGCTGCGCCCTCATCCCCCATCTGGATCATGCTGGTGTGTGGCGGCAGCCCCAATGCCTTCAGGATCAACTGGACCACCCCATCTGCCATGAACTACCAAGTTCCGTCTGGCTGCTGCATCCTCGTCACTTCAGGGTGATCATCGCTGACGTCCTCATCGCACCAGCATTGGATCCTGTCCAGGAGATGTAGGTGGGCGTGGTCCAACACAAACTCGCTGCGGCAGCCCTCAGGTAAGTCCACCGTGCTCACAGTTTCAACTTGCAGCATAATCGGGGTGAACTTCCCGTGGAAGAGGTCCCTCACCCGATCCTCACGCCTGGTTGGCGTCACCTTATGTCCTGCCAAGTCAAAGTACTGGGGCATACTGCCCCCACTGCTGATCGGCGCAGACCTCCCTGGCATCAAAATGTTGGATGGCGGTCCATCCAAACCCTCCACCACAAGAAGATCCACCACAGCTTGCACGTCTTCGTCCGCGGCGGCCTCTGTCTCCCTCGCAGTGGCTGCAGGCTCCTGCGTAGAGGGAGGAGGTGGAGGCACTGCAGTCGACTCCACTCCCCTGCTCGCCATCTCGGTGTCCTGGGACTCCGCCTGAGTCAACACCGACTCCTCGCCCTTGTCCGTGTCGCACCCCAATGTGCTTCGTGGCTCGCATGCACGAGGCTGAGCTGCTGGAGCGGGAGGCTGCAGAGCTACGTGCTGCAGCGGCGTGGAAGGATGCGGAGGCCACATCCAAGCAGCTGGCGGCGCTGGACAGCTTCAATGTCACACTGTCTGGCACACCCACACACCAGCTGCGGGAGCTGATCCGCGTCTGGAAAGATGCGTGGCAGGTGGGGCTGCATCCATCAGTTGCCTCCGGTGCAGCTAGCACCTCCACGATGCCCGCACACACTGCCCACATGCCTTCCGTTGTCCCAGCCCCCATCATTGTGACGACGGCACCCAATGTCTTGGGAATGATCATGTCCATCCCAGACACAGGGCTGAGTGACAGCTTGGGTGACCTGAGCAATGTCAGCTGGGCTGGGATCGGGGAAACCATTGCCCAGTCCCGCATCACGAACAGTCCTGCTGCCACCTCCACCATTGCGGCGCCTGCAGTGCCCATGGACGTGGACGCTGCCGCCGGGCAGTCCACCAGCACCACCACCACCAGCACGGAGGACGAGGATGATGCCGAAGATGCTGACATCAGCTGCCTATCCACCCCCAGTGGGGACGTTGCCACAGACCCCAGCCTGGATGCCAACGCTGACCTGCTCGACCAAATCCTGGGGTTCTGCATGACTCCTCCCCGAGACATCACTGGGACCTCCACTACGAACGCTGGCACCACCTCAACAGATGATGCCGTCGTGTTCGTGCCAGTGGTGTCCCTGCCTGGTGATGCCACCCTAACTGTGGACACCAGTGTGCTTTCCGGTGGCATCGCAGACCAACTAGTCCAGGCCCTGGTATCCTCTGGTGATGTTGTTGTGCCTCCCCTCCCTGCGGCCGCGGTGCCTGCTGCTGTCACCACCCTGGTGACAGCTCGCCGCATGGCACCAATGTCGGTCAGCAAGATGAAACACGCAGGGAAGTATGCGGCGTTCCTTCAGCCCAAAGGCCCGGCCCCACACCCGGAAGCAGACTACCTGCTCATCGGCCCGGCAGGCAAGAATCGCCGCTATGCCTGCAGCGTGGAAGGGTGTGGAATGCGCACAAACAGTTGAAACACTGTCCTGAAGCATCTCCACACCCTCCAATTCCAGCATGTCACTTTCCGTCAGATCATCACCTTCACCATCATCACTCTGTTCTACAGGCAAAGAGTGCCAGGGCGTCGTTGAGGCTTCCTCATCCTCGGACTGAGTTGCGGCAGGCACCACTGGCACCACCGCAAACATCGCATCTGGCTTCTCCGCAGAATGCTCAACATGCTGACCTGTTGTGATTTCGATTTTCTTTTCATTTGATAAATTGAATAAATTAGTTGTTAATTTCAAAAGATGATTTCTGTGCAATGTGCAGTGCGGTGCAGTGCGATCTGCTGCTAAACGGACACAGAAAACAGGCAACCCCTCCAATTGCGACGCTACAACATAAGGTTCTGATTCCCAACGATTCACCAACTTGTGCCTACTATCGAACTTTAGGATACGAACCAGGACGTGGTCCCCGACCACCAGTCTAGAAGCAGTAGCTCGTTGAGACATGTAGGGTTTCATGCGCTCAATCTCACGATTCTGATGCTGGTGTGCTTGTTCAAACACCCAGCTCATGCGTTCCTGAAAACGCCATACATATGAACGATGCATTTCAATGGGATGTGCCAAGGATGGTAAAAATGTATCCAACAGTACTCGCGGCTCTCTTCCAAACATTAAATAGAATGGGGAGAACCCAGTTGCTGTACATCATAGCAAATTGTGCGCATGAGTCATAGCATGAATGTAATTCTTCCAATCACGCATGCAGTACTCAGGCATTGTACCTAGCAGCTTCAACAATGAACAGTTGAATTGCTCTGCCGCACCATTACACTGATGATGGTAAATAGATGTTCAGAGTTTCTCGGTGCCTGCCAGCTGGCAAAATTCAATCATCAGCTGGCTAAGGAAGTTGGCACCCTGATCAGACAAGATGCATTCGGGCCATCCAAAAAGTGAAAACACATTGTGCCACAGCGCCTCCGCAATCACTGCCGCAGTCTGGTTCCTAGTCGGAATGGCCCAAGCAAAATGCGTGAAATGATCAACCACCACCAAAACATTCTCAATCCCCCCTTTACACGGATCCAACTTAAGGGAATCCATGTGTAGCAACTCAAATGGTGCAGAAGCGGTGTAACATTCCACATCGGCAGCTTCTGCCTTTGCGGAAAACAACTTGCAAGCCTTGCACATGCAAACGTAATGCTGTGCATGCAGCTGCATATCTGGGAAAAACACTCGTGCATGGAGTAGCGACATCATGCGCTCCACCCCTGGGTGCCCCATCGCATCATGTGCAGCTCACAGCACCACCGGCTGCCGACTCAAAGGGACCACTAATTGCAACAATTCTCAATTCTGATGAGTGACACATCTGTACAAAACTCCACTGCAAATGACAAAACAAGAACAATGGCGCATCAGCTTTCAAAATTTGCGAGACACCCCCTGCTGCACCTTGTGCGACAGCAGCTGTCCTCGCTCAAGGAGAGCCATCACCAAGCCTAAGACATCATCCTGGTGCTGTATCATCTCCCAATCCTTGTCTTCCAACCAGGTCTGCTGCTGGTCTTCTTCCCATGTCAAATCAGTCACTACCGATGCAGAAGTCACTACAGTCTCCAAGACTGGCACCTCTTGGATGGAAGGATCCAACATGCCACGAACCCCTTCAGGAGGGATGACCACGAGCTCTTCCTGTACACCAGGCCCTGCCCAGCCAATTCGACTCAGGGCATCGGCATCAATATTCTTCTTCCCAGCACGATACTTAATAGTAAAATCATGACATGAGAGTGCTGCTAACCAGCGCTGCCCCATGGCATCCACCTTAGCTGTTGTTAGCACATAAGTCAATGGGTTATTGTCCGTATGGACTGTGAAATGTGCTCCCAACAAATAATCCTGGAACTTCTCGCAGACAGCCCATTTTAGTGCAAGAAACTCCAACTTATGTGCAGGATAATTGGCCTCGCTTTTGGAGAAACCTTGGGATGCTTAAGCAATCACCCTCTCTCTTCTGTCATCATCAGCCTGATACAGGATAGCTCCAAGTCCCATCCCTGAAGCATCTGTATGGACAATGAAAATCTTATCAAAATTGGGATAGGCCAAAATAGGGGCCTCTATACACCTTGTTTTGAGTGCATCGAATGCCTCTTGACAGGCCTCAGACCACTTGTACTCCGTATGCTGAGCCTCAACATCAGCAACCAGTACATGCAGCAGCTTCACGATGCGCGAGTAGTTCTCAAAGAACCTTCGATAATAGCTGGTGAAACCCAGGAAACTTCTCAAGTCCAGGGCCTTGGTTGGTACGGGCCACTTTGCCACTGCTGCCACCTTTTCCAGATCCATTGAAATACCCTTGGCACTCACAATGTGCCCTAGATATTTAACTTCACGCAAAAACCACTGACATTTGGAAGGCTTTAGTTTGAGTCCCTTATCTCGGAGTTTCTGGAAGACCAGACACAATTGCGCAATCTGTTCATCCACTGTAGAACTCGGAATTATTATATCATCCAAATAAATTAGTATCCAAGAAAGGTGTACCTCATTGAAAGCAGTTTCCATTAATCATTGGAAAGTGCTAGGAGCATTAGTCAAACCAAATGGCATGCGCAAAAACTCGTAGAACCCAAAAGGTCCCACAGTAAATGCAGTCATTTCCCGCGCAGCCTGGGCAAGGGGCACTTGCCAGTACCCCCATTTCAAATCCAGGGCACTGAAATACCTGCTGCCATGAAGCTTGTTAAGTATCTCATCCATACGCAGCAGTGTATAACTGTCACGTACAGTGTGAGTATTAAGCTTATGATAATCTATACAAATCCACAAACCTTTATCCTTTTTCTGCACTAGAATGACTGGACTCACCCATGGTGAATATGACTTGGCGATCACGCCCACATCCAGCATTTCCTGTATGTGTTTCCGTACTTCCTCATACAAGTGAGGTGGGATCGTACGATAGCGTTGCTTGAATGGGCGCTTGTCCATGACCTTGATGTCATGCTCCGCACGATCAGCCTTCCCAAGATCATGGATATCACTCCTGCTGAACACATCTCCAAACTCCACCAACAAGGCTTCTACCTGCTTCTGCTGTTCAGCAGTCAGGACGTCAACCTTCTCAAGCGAAATCTCTGATAAGGGCCACTCTCGCTCCTGCTTCGGAGTCTCCTGAGTTGCTACCCCTACAGCCTGGGCATACAACTTTGCCTATCGCTCCTCATGTATGGCTTCTGGAATCAAATTTGCAGCTTCGATTGCTGCCAAAGGAAAGTGTTTTCTCAATATCACAGAATGCTTGGCATGGTTATGCACCATCACACAAACTCTCATGGATCCAGGTGTAACCATAGTATATATAGGAACAACTTGAACGCCAATGGGCAACACTGACAGCTCATCCCTGTCAACTACAACATTAACTTTGTGCGTCAATTGGTTAGTACATGCAGAACACCAAATCACTCTGGATTGCCCCGGAGGAATAACTTGCCGTTTCAGCACCGAAACACGCTGCGCCACACGTGTCAAGTCATTGACAATGCTGGCCTGCCTTGCGTGTAACTTGTCGGTGACAACCTGTGCCGCATGACACAATCGCCAGGCCTCATCCAGACCTTGGATTTCCTCCAACGACAACTGAGACAAAAGACCTTCCAGCGCTGTGACACCCAGTGTCACCGGCACCTCCTTCTGATATTCCGACTCCTTCAGCACAATTGCAGGAACGGCAATCGTAGAGCTGGAATCAGGTCTTTTAGAACACTCAGGTAGTGCCACATGGATTTTGGTGTAACCCACATACTCGATACGGATCCCCCAGTACCCCCCATTGCAATGCCCTTCAGCTTATACACACGTAAGCCTAACCGCGTACACAATGCATCAGACATGCTCGTTACCTGGGCACCCGTATCTAGCAAGGCTTGAACATCGAGACCGTTGACACAAATATCTGCCTCATTCCACCTTCCTATGAGTCTAGCCAATGGATCTGGATTAAGGATGGGTATCCCTTGCTTAGTCGTGGTCCCTGCAGCTAGCAGTGGAGCCATCTCCCCCCTTGCACCAAGAAGAGAAAACAACTCCAGCTGCATCCATGCTTGGTACTCATCATAGTTCCGAAGCACGTCTTGCAGCATTTCTTCCGCTACATTCAGTTTGGGACCTGACCTTTTGATGTCTTGGAAAAGTGTGGACTGCTGTCCAGAGAGGGGGCTCACCCCGCAGGCCCCTGAGCATCCCCCCCACCATTTTCCAACTCTGGGGAAGTCGGCGCCGCAACCTGCTGTTGCTGCCGCACCAGCACATCCATCCTCGGCACAGTGGGAAGTCACTCAGACATACATTCCCGCGCGAAGTGACCCTCCTCCCCACAGCGGTAACACCCCGTGGGAGTGGTGTTCACCCGTCTCAGAAAGCAAGGCTTAAACCCCCATGGCTTAAAGCCTTCCACTTTACGCTTCCACCATGGTGGTTGCTGCAGCCGTTGCTACTGACCAGGATCCTGTGAGTTGCCACTCACAACTGGTGGTGGCACCACCTCAGCGGTCTGCATCACCACACATTCTTTTCGCTCCTCGTTTTTCACCAGCTTCTTATGAATTTTATCAACACTGGTAGCCAAACTCTTGATCATGGTGGTCATTTTCAGAATATCGGCACTCCAAGGTTTGCACTCATCAGCCAAAACCTTAGATTGTTGTACCACTACCGAGGTAGCTTTGCCAGGTTGGTCAGCCACCTCTGCATTCTTTGCATTTTGGCCATGAAGCTGTTGATTGCCACTGGCAAACTCAGCTTCCACCGCTCATGCTTTCTGCAACAATTCTGCCGCTGTCACCTTACTGTCTTTGTACAAATACCTCAAGGATCCTCGGATCTCGATGTGCAACCCATGAAAGAAATGTTGTCTTTGCGTAAAGTCTCGGTCCAATGGGTAATCTGGACAATTGACCACTACATCGTTCAACAACGCACACAAGCACAAGTAGTATGAATTGACCAACTCAGACTCCCCCTGCTCAATATTGAAGAGCTGCTTCACCAATGAGTCATCTTCAGCTGATCTCGAAAACAACAAGCCAAACTCAGACAGAACCTGCTTCACCGTAATAGGGACGGTGCCAGGCTGCAACTGGGTCAATGCAACCAGAGCATCTTCTCGGCAGGATCATGAAATAGCGGCCATCACTTGGTCCTCAGTATACCCAGCTTGCCCTGCCTGTAACACTTGGTTACACCACCCTTCGAATGCTACAGAATTCTTGGTTAACTGGTTGCCATGAAACTCTGGAAGAGTCAGTGGGTGTCGCATATTCATGGACACTGCTTTGGTCAACAAATCCTCTCGATGAGACAAAACAGAATCATCCAAATCCAACTTGCATACCAACTTTGCATCTTTGGGCGAAAAATGGAGTGGCTGAGCAGCTGGCTCCACCACCTCCACTCCAGACGCACTCGACGGATGCCGTGCATCCTGCTGCCATGTCGCCTTACCCAGGTTTGCTGGATCTGCCAATCCTGCTTGATATTCTTTGCGAATTATCAGAAATACCTTAGCCATCCATACATCATTTATGGCCAGAAGTTTCTGCTCTGTCCACTTGTCGCTGGAACTCGCACCTGCGCTGGATACCGCTGACAAAAGTCGGGGAGGTAATGCTCCCCCCTTCCTTAGACATTTTACTCCGCGAAGCTGGAAGCGTGGCAGACCAGAGCCCCCTGGTTGTGCCACCAAATGCACTCCCGGGCCACTTTTACGCCCTCCGGCACCAACCACACCCGCGATCGACGATGCCAGGAAAGCCAGTCTGGATTGCAGACAAGGTGAGGGTTGCTTCTTCTTCATCTGGGCGCATTGTTCTCACAGCACACCATGCCACCGGTGCCGTGGGACCAGCCTGCAGCTTCTGTGTCCTCGCTACCTTGTCCTGCAACTCGGGCCAGTCAGGTCGTCCCACCAATTGCACAATGAACAGCCCCGCCAATAGATTTGCACCGCTCTGAAGGTTGGCGGTGGGTCCACCAACAATGCCGCATAGACCTCTTCGGGCTCTGGTCCATGGCATACCACGAAGACCCCTCCATCTTCCTTGTGCACATCCAAGATGAATATGAACAGTGCCATTGTAGCTCTCCACCAAGCAACCTGTCTCGGTTGTACCTCACCATCCAACTTCAAGTCACACTGCACGGATCGCACTTATGCAAGTGCATTTTCACCTAGCTGTTACAGTTTGCTTTGGAGCCCCCCAAATCTCAGTTCTGGGCTCACAGGTCACAGGTTGCACCAACTGTGCTACTGCACCCACCTCAGAGTTCATATCGATTGCATGACCCATGTACATGCAACTCGTGTATGGACTCAGCACACTTATTTGCTCCCAATCGTCCCATTTGCACTCAGTTTGTTCTCTGCTCCTTGGTTAGCTTCCTTTTCCATTTCGACCATGGCATGCGGTTCGTGATTTTAGATGCTTGTCTCTACTCACACTACACCTCAACTGGTTCCGCCTGACATTGCAGCCTCCACTCAACGCTGACTTCTGAATTCACTGTGACGGGATTTCCTTGCTTCCTGCACTTCCATGCCTCAGCTCTTAATCCCAGTCCTCCAGTGTTTTCCTCACTTCCAGCTTGCTCGGGGTGTGCGACGCCACACATTGGGTCGCCAGTTTGTAACAATGTAGCATTTGAGAACTTGATCCTTATCACAAATCTGCTTTGAATCGCACACAGTCAACTCGCCGCAGAAGAACAATCCTGACTTCAATAGACGTTTTCCCAGTTTATTCATGCAACACACAACACACTAGACATCACAAGATGAGACCGATGCACATAACAAAACGGTCCCTTAAATAGACGAGTATCCACATGACAACACAACAACCAATCACAGAACAGGACCCTGGTGCACTGTGCAGAGCGACTGAGTGCTCTGACCCTGGATGAGTAATAGCCCCATGCTAACATCAACGAAACAAGAAAGGGTCCAAAAAAACAAAACAAATGCACATGCATACAATTTCAACCTGTTACATTGAGTTAGCCTGGCCATGCATGTTGAGTTATGGGGGGCAGTTAACTCAACATGGCCAAAAAATGAACAAGAAGGCTATCACCTAAAAAGCACATGGTCTTATGACACCAGTTCAGAAAAGAGAAATTCAGCCAAAAGATTTTTTGGCCATTTCCAGGGGTCATAGCAGCCCTTCGCCCAAATAATTCATGAATAATGCAGCTTTTTGGCAAAAATAATTCAAAATAATGCAGACTTTTGAATTGCCTATTTGTGTCCTTGTGTCCTCTACAAACTCTTCAGGCATTACAAATCCTTCAAATGCAACCATGTGCAGCTCAATTCTTTCCTTTGCAAACTCCTCAGGCATTCAAATTCCTTCAAATACAACCATGTGCAGTTCAATTCTCTCCCTTGCAAACTCCTCAGACATTAAAATTCCTTTAAATGCAACTATATGCAGTTTAATTCTCACCTTTCCAAACTCCTCAGACATTAAAATTGCTTCAAATGCAACCATGTGTAGTTCAATTTTGTACAGTTCAAGCACAGCTAAACAACCATATGTTCAACCATATTTACAAAATGAAGTCAACAGGTTCTAAGAGTATGTACACTACTTCAGCCCAGAAAGGCTCAATGCTTTGACTTCTTCATCTTTGTCAGTCCATCCTTCTCCTCATTTCCCCTTCTTTTCTTGTCAATCTGATCAAGTTTAGCACTCAGCTCTGCTTGGTGCTTGCCCCAGAATTCCAGTTGATGTGCTGCAGCAGCAATCTGCATTGCATTCCCTTTTGCTGCAGTGATGTTGGCTGTTTCTTTCTTGACTGAGTCAATTGTCATTGCCAGATGCTCCTTCATATTGTCTGCTTCATTGTTCAAGTCTTGCAACTCTTCCAGTAAGTCATTATACCTTCCTTCTGCTTCCCTTTTCCTATCTTCTTTTTTTTTTCTCTCCATCTCTTCCTTCTCCTTTGACATTTTTTGGTCTTTTTCTGCCCGCAGTTTGGCTGTGTACACTGCACATGCTCCCTGGGCAGCTTGCAGTAGTTCATGGGTGACAGGCACCTTGGTCACATCCCCATAGTGGGCAATTGCTGCTTTCACATGCCTGATACCAGTGTTTCTGTGCTCATTGCAGTCTCATCAAAGTGCAAGGTGAAGAATGCTAGGGCTGTCTTAATTTCAGTAAGAGTTTGTGCAGCAAAGAATAGTCCAAGGCCATACGCAATGAGGTAGGACATCTTGTTTGACCCTAGAGACATGCCTTTTGCAATTCTGGAATCAGGGAACATGTGTTTGAAGCAAGGTACAAGTCCATCAGCAATCAGGAATGATGTGTTCCCAGAACAAAACCACATAGCTGCAACAATCTCTGCCTTTGATATCAAGTCTTTCATATACTCAACACATCCTGAGATTGGGCCTCAGATTGGACCTCTGCTTTCGCAAAGAATTGACCAAGTGTTGGCTGGGTTGCTTTCTCAACATTTTTTGTGTGCTTGGCAGTTTTGCTGTGTTCAGTGATTGCTGTTATTCCCATGTCTTTTGTGGTGAGAGGCACACTACAAGGTACACACCATGCTTTATTATCCCTTTTTAGGTGATTTGAAAATCACCTGTAGGCATCAAGAGGCAAAATGTGTGAATGCGAGTTTGAAAGTGTTCTATTTGTTCGATTTTAGTCATGTTTGGTTTTTTCATTTGCTTTTGGGCTGTAGTTGATGCATGAAGTGTCAAAAGAACAAATTTTAGTTTTTATGTGTTTTTATGGGCAAAAAACCAATATGGCTGACATGGTGAAATTTGGGTATGGCTGTATAAATGGCTTTATAGCTCGGAAATGGTTGATATTTGCTGAAGGGAATATCAAAAGAAAATGTAGATAATCGCTTGGGCTAAATTTTAGAATTGGTGATTGGTTGCTATGGTAACATTTGTTGCTGGTTTTTTGTTGGCCGAAAGTCAAAATGTGATTTTTGGG
>JAAUXT010097378.1_pt1 | contig 17417 bp, 11 predicted proteins | sample 7278171 | NCBI WGS metagenome assembly JAAUXT01 (sample SAMN14350112, study PRJNA611818) | marine sediment metagenome | isolation source: surface marine sediment (1.8m) | place: French Polynesia: Moorea | collected 2018-08
CACCGCTCAGCAACGCCAAATACGGCCACTCTTTGCACCGGAGATCTGAACGCGATGAAACCCGATTTGCGACTGAAATGCCGACACGAACCAAACGGGAGAGAGAGAGTGAGAGAGAGAGAGAGGGAAGTGATAGAGAGTGAGGGAGAGAGAGAGGGGGAGATATGGTGGGGAGAGAGAGAGAGAGAGAGAGAGAGAGAGAGGGAGAGAGAGAGACAGAGAGAGAGACAGAGAGAGAGACAGAGAGAGAGAGACAGAGAGAGAGACAGAGAGAGTGCGACAGACAGACAGACAGACAGACAGACAGACAGACAGACAGACAGACAGACAGACAGACAGACAGACAGACAGACAGAAAGAGTTTTTGGTATCCATAAAAAGCAAAATGTGTGATAAAATGTTGACAACTGCTGTTCAGTCCGACACCAGACCCGCAAAACTACAGTTGTGATTAGAAAACCGGGCCTCTTGGGGGTCGGACACCAGCAGAAGGTGGAATGATCAATTGCACATGCATGGCCTGTCGAAACCTCTTTGATGTTAATAATTGGTGCGATGCCCCGGTTCCGAAAATTGCGATCATCCAGATGTTCCACTCAGTGTGGTCTCAATCCGATGCAGGTTTAGCTCTGCAGTCAGCCACTCTGAAATGCGGCGAAGGGCAGTGGAAATGTTTGGACATGTCTAGATGTATCCCAGACACATGGGTCTGTGATGGAAGTGATGACTGTGGGGACAGGTCAGATGAGTCATCCATATCATGCAAGAATTGTGATGAAGTAAGCTGGAAATGTACTGATAATTTACACTGTATCCATGAAAGTATGGTGTGCAATGGAAATAATGATTGTCATGATGGATCAGATGAGTGGACACACACTTGTGAGCACTGGGTTTGCACTGCAGATCAGTGGAGATGTTCTGATAATTCATCATGCATCTTGAAGGCTTGGGTATGTGATGGAAAATCTGACTGTGGGGACAGCTCAGATGAAGAACTTGACCTGTGTCACAGCAGGAACTGTAGCAAGGGCGTTTGGAAATGTGCTGATAATTCATCATGCATCCCAATGGAGAAAGTTTGTGATGGATTGCCCTGGGGTGGTTGCAGTGACAAATCAGATGAGGAAACTAGCTTTTGTGAGACTTGGAACTGCAGCTATGGTATGTGGAAATGTGCTGACCAAAAGCAGTGTATTCTGCAAGAAAAGGTGTGTGATGGACTGCCTTGGGAAGGTTGTGTTGATGGTTCAGATGAGTGGCTTGACACATGCCAACACTGGAATTGCTTGGAAGACAAGTGGCAATGTGATGACAGATCAAAATGCATAAACAACTGGTCAGTATGTGATGGAAAGGCTGATTGTGAGGATGGATCAGATGAGTCAACTGGGAAATGTGCAAACTGGAACTGCTCAGTGTGCAAAAGAAAATGTTTTGATAATTTGCAATGCATCTATGACTGGACTGTTTGTGATGGGTTACAACCAAGAAGTTGCAGTGATGGATCAGATGAAGATACTGACTTGTGTTACAGTTGGAACTGCACTGATGGGTTGTGGAAATGTGCTGATGATTCAACCTGTATTCCTGATTGGATGGTGTGTGATGAAATGAGCAATTGCAGAGATGGATCAGATGAGTGGCCTCAGACTTGTGGAACATGGGAGTGTGCTGAAAATTGGTGGAAATGTGCAAATGATGCACAATGCATCCCTGAAGAGTCAGTTTGCAACAAAGCAGATGATTGTGATGATGGATCAGATGAGTGGTTTCAAACTTGTGGCAACTGCCCTGAAGATGCATTTACTTGTGCTGATGGATCACAGTGCATATCAATTGAGCATGTATGTGATGGGCATGATGATTGTTTTGATGCTTCAGATGAAGTGACAAAACATTGTTGTGATGGAGGTGATGCTGAATGGAGATGTCATGACTACAAGCACTGCATCACAGGCGAGGCCAGATGTGATGAGAAATTTGATTGCCAAGACAGATCAGATGAACAAAACTGTTGCTTGGATGACACTTGGAAATGTTTCAACAGATTTCATTGCATTTTTCCACATGAGGTGTGCTCTGGAGTCAGTCAGTGTGAGGCTGGATCTGATGAAAAGTGTAAGTGCAACTGAACTGCAGTTCAAATCTACAATGAACATCTTGTCCCTCCTTGCCAACAGTAAATTTCTACTGCCTCTGTTGTTCTGTTTTACCACATCAGTCTCATGTTTTCTTTCTGATAGAGTCTATATTGGTGTGCTGCAACTCTTTACCAGAAGAACAAACTCTTGCATTTGTCAGACCTTTCTCTTGACAGATTGTGACCACAATGACTTTCCTTGCCCAGACGGATATTGGAAATGTGATGACATAAGAAATATTCATCCCAGATGCTTGGAAATTGAACAAGTTTGTGATGGAACAGTGGATTGCTCTTTTGATGAGTCTGACGAAAAAGGCTGTTCCCATTATGACTGCCTGGATGGATTTCTAAAATGCGCAGATGACACTTGCGTTCAGGTGAAGATTTGTCGGGACTTTTGCTTGTTGTGAAATGAAAACCAAACAACTGACCTCTGATCCATTTATCTTTTTTGCTTGAAGCAAGAAAAAGTTTGTGATGGCACAATGGATTGTTCTGATGGATCCGATGAGCTCTGTAGTGATCCTTGTGCTCCAGAATCATTCACAAATAAGTACACAATGAGGGTGAGTAACATTTTTAGGAATCAAAATGTCCATTGGCATTTCCATGCACATTTCAATCCCAGCCAGAAACGGGATCAAGTGTCCAATAACCTGATGAAGTGTATCTTGAATAAAAGTGAAGCAGGTTGCAGCATTCAGCACAATTACAATTGTTTAGATTGTTGAAAATTTTCTTGAGTAATTTTGTCAGGATTTTCTGCTTGTAGAGATGTCAAGAAAGTACAAGACAATGCATTCCACTGTTCTGGTATTGCAATGGTAAAAGTGATTGTCCTCAAGGGTCAGATGAACAAAACTGTCCCTGTGAACAGTACAACATGAGAGAATGTACAACAACCAGACACAACACACTTTGTCTGCCTGAGAGCTGGATTTGTGGAGAATACATTCTTTGTCAAGAAAAGAGTTTGTGTACAGTTGATACTGTGGCTTTGCCAGGGTGCAGTCAAGACCAATTTTGGTGCCATTGGAATGAAACATGTATTTCAAACAGTTCTGTGTGTGATGGTGTCAATGATTGTGCAGGAATGGAAGAGGAAGTTCATTGTGAAGGTGAATTTCATTCTAATAGATTTTTGTCAACTGGAGAAAGGACAAACATGGAATTGTGAGCAGGATCTATTTTTCATATTTTGTAACCACAAAAAGTGTTCTGATTTCAGATGGAGTTTACTTGAGCAATAACAAACCAAATTATGTGTACGTATCAACTGCCATTGCAAGCATTGATGAGCCGGATTGTTTGATTCAACCGGAGAAAATGGCGTGCTCTTCTCTGAATTTCGCCCTCACCAACATACTGATGAAGGAAATGACATGGATAAACATCGTCTACCTGGACAGCTATTCGCCGACTGGTCGTGAGACAATTTACCTCTCTGTACTTGAATCAGCTGTGCACAGAAATGTTGTCCTCACTTGTTCCCAGCAATGTTTCCTGGAGGTTGATTTGGACATATTTGCAGAGTCTTTTCAGAGAACCCTTGTCATTCAAGTGCAGAACATTTCTTTTCAAAACTCCAGAATAGCAGTTGGTAATGTGAATATGATGTTCAATAATGTGTCATTTTTGAACTCACTGATCGCTGACACAGAACAAGCAAATGATGAGGCTTCACAGGTAACATTGCAGATGTCTCAAACCAAATTTGAAATCGAAAATATGGGAAACTACGATGATTTTGGCATTGTCTTGAAGAAGCATTTGAGTGTAGCCATCTTTTTCACCAACTTATTTTTTGTCACAGTCAGAACCGAAATTCAAGGACCTTACTTGTTCTATGAGGCAAGGAACACTGCTTTCCAAAGCACCCAAACCTCGTTTCAAATTGACATGTTGTTCCTTGGAGTGATGAGAAATGTTTCATTCACGGAAGCAAGTCCAAGTGAGGAAGATACAGCACTGTTGAACATCCAATCAAACAAACTTGTCCTGACCTTGGAAAAATGTGTTGTGCAAAACAGTGCTGGGGGACTCAAGATCATAAAGCAAGAATCGGGGCTTCTTGATTCCTGGATGCAGATCAATATTCAAAATTCTATCTTCCAAAACAACACCAAATTGGGATCTGGAGCAGGTATTGAGGTCCACTTTCTTGACTCAGATGTAAGAGTGACAGAAATTGCAAACTTTGTGAAGATAGAAAATACCACTTTCACAGAAAACAAGGTGAACAGATTAGGTAGAGCAAGTTCTGAGGGTGGAGCTGTCAGCCTCTATGGTGAAACTTCTGGTAAAAGTTGTGATGGAATTCACATTGAAATTAACAGCAGTAATTTCACAAACAATCAAGCTGCAGATGGTGGTGGTGCCCTCTATATGTCAGACAAGTGTCTTGTGACAACGATATTTAATTCTAGTTTTGTTGTCACCCATGAACAGTTTGATTCACCCAAAGGTGTTTTCATCTGGTCCTCTTCTGATACATCCATTCTTCTGTCAGTGTTCAAAAGAGACCTGCAGGTTGTGTCCCCAACATTGCTTGAACTAGAAATGGTGTCTGAGGGTGCCTCAATATTGGAGTTGAACATGACTTTGCAATGCCATGAATGGTACAAAATCAAAGTGGATGACAAATTTGTTGAGGAGCAAGCTAAGGAGCTGAAAGTTACATGCCAAGCCTGTTCCACATCATTTTACATGCCTTCAGATGGACAGTTCTTTGTATCGTACCATAGCAACCAAGCTAGCTTTGTTATGCAAGGCACAGGGTCAAATTCAGATGAGCCCAGCTGCACAGCATGCCCTGCTGGAGCTGAGTGTCCTGGAAATGACCTGAATGGCAAACCTAACTTCTGGGGCTCCAATTCAGACCACACAATCACCATGTATGAATGTCCCTCGGATTACTGCTGCACAGAAAACTGTACAGGTTATGATCAGTGTTCAGGCCACAGAACTGGAGTATTGTGTGGAAGTTGTGAGGAAAACTTCTCTCTATCTATGCTCTCATCAGACTGTATTGAAGCAAAAACATGTGATAGCCATTGGTTGTGGCCACTAATTATTTTGGCAATGATAGGGTACATGGCATGGTACACATTCAAAGGTGATGTGTTGAAGATTCCAGCCATAATTCTCAGAAAGATATTGAAAAGGGGCTCAAAGGTGTCTGATGAGGAAAATGTTGACAAAGGGTACTTTGGCATTGTCACTTATTTCATACAAGTAAAGGCCATTATGGTAATTCCACTCTCTTTGGATCACACCAGAATAATTGACCAAATTTTCAATCAAATTGAAAACTACATTCAACTGGTCCTGAACTTTGAATTGAGTAGTACATCAAATGATGTGTGTGCTATGAAGGACTTGACAACAACCAAAAAGATGATCTTCAGGCTTTTCTTTCTCTTTGGGATATTTGTGTCATGGAGCATTGCCTTCATATCTTTGAATGTTATCAAGCAACTGCTGCAAAGGGTGCATCTCAATGTTCAGAAGCTGGAACAGTTGAAACTCAAGCTTGTGAATGGGCTTGTGGAGATAATCAAGTACACCTACTTGGGGTTCACTTCAATTGTCTTTTATTCCCTCACATGTACATCTATTGCTGAATACCATGTCTGGTACTATGATGGTTCTATCCAGTGCTACAGTAGATTGCAGATAGCAATGGCAGTCTTTGGACTTTTGTACTTGTCTCCTTTCCCCTTCCTAATTTACATGGCCATGAAACTTCTGAGTGAAAAGAAAATAACAAGAAAATCTTTCTTCCTCGCAAACTGTTTTCCATTGCCTGTGCTTCTGTACTGGGTTGTTCTTGCAAAGAAGCAGAATAGGGTACACCATCAGGAGACAGACAATGAAAATGGAGTTCCAGACAATGTTGAGGCAGATGTTGAAAAGGCAGTGTACGATGGTTTCAAAGGAGGATTTAGGGAATCTGAGGGTGGTGCACAATACTGGGAAAGTGTTTTGATGTTGAGAAGGCTGGCAATGAGTGCAACAATTCTATTCACCAATGCCATGATACAACTGACCCTTTGCTTGACTCTCTGTCTGGTCTTTTTGATTCACCATTTGAAGAGAAAGCCATTTGTTCACAGTGTTTCAAATGAAGCAGAAACTCTGTCCTTGTCCATGTTGTGTGGAATAGCAGCAATTAACCTGCTAAAGGCAAGTGTTCTTTACTCTAACATAAAGGATGCTGGTCCCCAAGAAGAAATCTTGCTGAACATGGAGCTTATGGAGATAGTGTTTGTGGTGATCTTGATTGGGTTCATTGTTTTTGTTGAGGCAGGGCACATTACAGCAAAGACTGCAAAGAAAGTAGCAGCGAGGGACGCATGGCAGCGAGCTCTGCCTCTCACGCGCCTGGCCCGAGGTGTGGCTCAAGTGATCCAGGTCAATGCTGGTCCAACTGTGCCCTCCACAGTGGACCTCAAAGACGCTTCTAATAAGGCAAAGATGGCATCTGTGATACAGGCGTGGGGTCGTGGGCTCCCAGCGAATGCTGGAGCTGGGTCCGCAGAGCAAGCACCAGCAGGAGCAGTCACAGATGAAGCTGATGTTGATTCAGTCAAAGATGATGTTGGGCCTAGAGCAGAGGAAGAAGTTCATGAAGGTGAAAAGAAAATTGGTGAAAATTCACAAGGAAGGAGAAAGTAAAATGATTGCTGTTGTGTTGTCATTTCAGTGTCTCGCAATAGTTCATGAAAACTAGATTTCTACAAAGGCCCGGACTTCACAGGACTTGAGGCATTCACCTACAAAGTGTTGCTCTCTCAGTGTTTTGTAAAACTTGTCTCATTTTACGTCTTTTGTCCACAACATGGCTATTCAGGACAGCAGGGCGCGGCAAATCCATCAATCCAGAAGTTGTGCACTGGACAATGTAACAAAGCAGAGAAGCAAGCCTTGTATTTCAATCAAAGGCAACAATCACAGAACATCTGGTGTTGGTGAATTTAGGGACCCTTTTTTCAAAAAATTTTGAGGGTTTGGCAAAGCTTCGGCCAAAATAGTACATAACCAGGAGATATGTTAGGTTGGTCCAAAAATTCCAGATCCCGTCATGAAACCAAACAAAGCAAAACGTGCAGTGTGCGTTTATTTGTGTTATGCTCCTTTGTCACAATCATATTTGAACATTTTCGCCTGAATTTTAACAGAAATTGTCAATTTTTGACACAAACACGAGTGTTTGTGTGAACACAGTTCACTGAACAACGAAATGGTTCGATTTTTCATGTGGACACGGGATCAAATTAAGAAATTATAGAAAACTGTGAGTGCGTTTTCCATTTTCAAGGGAATAAAATTGTTGTTTTCACATGTTCTTTTCTGTCTTGATCTTGCGTTTGACCTCAAGTTGTTCTGATCGAAAGAACTCTATTTGGGGCACGCCCTGGACAATTAAGAAATCACATTCAACTCGTCTCCATTTCTCACAAAGGCTGGTCCACCTGAAGCAACAACCTGTCAAGCGTGAGCCGGGTTGTGGTGTTCGTGTCTGGTTTCAGAACGCGTATTGCTGAATTCATTTTACGAGCTGTGGCATGCGTCATGCGTTTTGCGGCGTCATAGACACGTCAAGAATCGGCTCCCACCGGTTGTCTGCAGCAAGCAACCTGTGTAACTTTGGGCAGAACGAGGCGAACTTGCCGCAGCTCTGTATGAGTCCTCATCAATTCAGAGGTTGTCCAAGAAAATCATCCTCCTTTCAGATCTTCAGCACCCCCCTTCCTGGCCAGGGGATCGAACAGGGCACCTGCAACGGAATTTGGTCTTCAACCCCAAGAATTGTGGTGAGGACCGAATCTGAAAGGATACGGTGCGCCCATGGGAGATGCTTTTATACAGGGATCTGCACCCACAAGTCACCACCGGAAGGTCATCATCCCAATGGCGCGTTAATTCAGCAGGATGAAAGTCGTTTCTTTTTCTGGAGGAGTGAAATAGATCCGATGGCAGTGGTTTCAAAACTCACTGTAATAGTAAATTCCATTGTTGTCCGGGACGAAATAACAGGATGAGTACCAAAAGACTGAGAGGAAGGACACACCTTGCCTCATTTGTTCTCACACCTGGTCACGATTCACTGCGCATGTCTGTTCACACTCTTTGACACCAAATGTCAAAACAAAGTTTGTGTGAAGGGTCAGTCCTGTGGACTTGATGTAGAAAGACCACAGTGCACGATAGGGCATCACAAACATTTTGCGTCACATTTTTCAAAGAGTTTTGCTGATGGTAAACAAATGGTGAACACAAAGACTTTTCCCAGAGTACAAAAGAATTTTGTCATTTTCATTGTAAAATATTCATTGCTGTGAAAATTACAAATCAATTGGAACCTGGGGTTGTTTGGAAATAAATATTTCAAAACCTCATGTGAGTTATGGCTGTCTATTGTGTTGGTCCATGTGCCCATAGAATGGGTCATCAATGATGCAGAACATGTGCATCAGTTCTGTTTGGGCCTGTGCAGTACCAGGACAATGTGAAGTATCAATCTGTGATATTGATGGATGCACACATGCCAACCACCAGCGAGCAAACAGCAACCACCAGCACCCTTGTTTACGTCATTCTTTCTCTGCGAAGAAAACAAACACACAACAAACACACTTTGCCAGCGTTAGTCAGATGAACGTTGGGGGATATTTTCGCCAGTCATCAGTGTTTATCACATTCATGAAAGAAGTGAAGGAGTCATGATTGGAAAAAGTGCCAACAAAAGTGTTGTTTTTCTGTATTTTGTCATGTACAGTGCGATAACTCGAGGTAGAATGACAATGTGTTTGTGGCTTTTGTTCCTCAGAGCTTTCATTGGAACATTTTTTCAATTTTAACATACATACCTTCTTGCTTCTTACTTTGAACTTTTGCAGGATCAAGTCAAACATGTCAGAATTTTACCTATTCTTTGGAAATGACAGGGAATTCACCCTGCTATAGCATCACAGAATGTTTTTGTGGTGATGAAGTGAGGACCAGCACAACAACCTGCATGGTGAGAAAGGCGTGGTCATTGCTTTTGTGCTCGTTTTACCGATTTCACGTTGGTTCTGTATTTGACGTCAACAGCAGAATTTTGACGTGGGCGTCACAATTTAACCTGACGCCCAATTGGTGGGTGTCCCAAAAAGGCCAGACCCATTCTTTGACGTCGTCGAAAAAGTTGACGCCGTCACCAATCTGAAAACTCCTATTGACCCACAGACATTTTTTGAGGGCTTTCAAAATTGTTTTGTGTTTCGTTTCTGTTGTTTTTAGACCGAACTTTTGAAAATCCGTGATTTACCCATCAAGAACCAGCTGTGTGAGGATACAGGTTCAGTACCACTGAAAAATTAAATATTTCTCCTTGCAAAACACAAATTTTTGTTGGGTGTTCTTCGAGAAGGAATGTTTATTGCGCATCAGATTTTTTTGTTTTTTGTGGCCAACAAATTCAAGAGAGTTGTGTTAGTAAGCTTGTATTGTTCGATTCGGTTTTTATTTGACATGTACTGAACATTTGTGACTGTTTATTTTCCTTAGTCTGTGACCATGGTTACAAGTTTTATGATGCAAGTTGTTATGGACTTTTCCCAACTGCAACCAGAGGAAATGCTGCCCAGGCTGCCTGTGAGGCTGAAGGTGGAAATATTGTTTCCATTGGCAGTGCAGCTGAGAATGAGTATGTCCAGGAACTCTATGGGTAAGTATTCTTGAACTGGGGAGACACTTTTTAGGCAGAAGAATAATACTTCCTTTGGGTTTTCTGTGTATTGTTATATTTGTCAGAGGAGACACATATTTCCTTGGGTGGATTGGACTGTCTGATCAAGATCTGGAAGGAACCTGGGTCTGGTTTGATGGTAGTCAAGGTAAGTTTTCCATTCAAAAAACTTCCTGAATTCTCCACAAACTGTGCCACCAAACTCATTTTATTTCTAGTTTCTTACACAAACTGGAAAAGTGGTGACCCAAGTGGAGAGGCCCTGGCTGATTGTGTTTCCATGATATCAAATGGCAGATGGGATGATGTGGCCTGTGATGGAAGTCATAGAATGTATCCCTACATCTGTGAAAAAGGTACAAAAACAGCTCTGTTGAGGATGTCACAAAAAAGTGGAATCTCTGTTGTATCTTACATTCACTGATTTTGTCAACTGATATTGATACAGTCACAGCCAGGAGAAAAATGCCCTCCTCTGTTGAATGACTGTTTTCACTGACACTTGTGACCCAACCATCTTGCTCCATTGACAGATCCATGTGCATCTCTACCATGTAAAAATGGAGCCAGTTGCACTGCGTTGGTGTCATCATTTATTTGCGATTGTACTCTGGCGTTCTATGGGGATTCATGTGAAATTGGTAAGAGTTCTTTCTGTTTGTTTGCCTTCAGATGAAAAGAAAATTTCCATCATGTGTTTTGCTGAATCATTTCCTGATATGGTTGCTTGATTGAGTTCTTTGCAGCCTGTGTCAACAATTCCATCTCTGATGTGTGGAGTGGCCCCAGTGGGTGGACAGCTGGAAATCCAACACATAACAATGCTTTTACTCAGGTTATGATATGCATGGAGATATCTGGGGCCCAAATCACAAGTGAAGGGAAAGTAAGACACAGGCCAAAACTGAAATGAATGTTGTCATGTGTACTGATTTGAAATTGTGTGTTACAGCAAACTTGTACACTCTGAAGCTGATGCAAAATTATGTTGCCCACTCAGTATTACAGGCAAGTTGCGCCCAGCAAAGTAACAGCAATAATGAACCAAAATTTATTTCCAGCTGACTGTGCCTGCCGGTAGCTCTGCCACATGGCACATTTCCCCTGGACTGAGACGAGTGAGGTATGGAGATGTAGAAGGTGCCACATACAGCATGTGGCTCAGACTTGGAAGTGGTGCAAGTGGAGAAATAGTGCACTTTGATGATATAGATGTCAGGTTGTCAGTACACTGCGGAGCAGAGTTAGTGTAAGTGTTCCTGGACAACAATGATCCCTGGTGGTGCGTTGTCCATTTGTTGTTTGGTTTGAAGTTCTGTGGAAACAACACAATCAACTGCAAAACAACATTGCAAATTGGCTTTGATTTGTTTTGCCTTTCTGCCATTTGGTGTTTCTGTTTGCAGGTTCCAACTCTTCAAAGCAAACCCTTCCAAGAAATTTATCATTTCTATAACACCATATCCTTCTGATTGGTTTCAACTTGTGGCAGCTGTGTCTGGACTGAATGAGGGGGAAGGCCAAAAAGTGTATATCAATGGTGCCTTGGCTCAGCAAGACACAACCCTTCAAGACACTGGATACGCTGGAAATGAAAGAGTTGAAACTAAAATGGGTGCTTTGAATGTTCAGTTTGATGTTGATGACTTGGCTATTTGGATGGTGGAGTTGAGTTCAGCTCAGATTTCTGCCCTGTATTCCATGTAATTTTGTTTTCGTATGCGAATTTCAATAACATGTTTGGTGTTGATGAAAAGCCCTGGGAAAATATTCAAGCAATAGCCAACACTTTGACATGAGAAACTGGAACTCTACTTTTGTGAGAATGAGTCCTGACATTGCCGGGCACAAGACCAAATTTGTGCTCAGTTGAATAACAGACACAAGGTTTGCTTTGAGGTCGGAGTGACAAAACAGAAACATAAGTTTTCATTTTGAAAAATAGTGCTTCAAACACAGCAGGGCCCACTGGACCCAGGTCATGTGTGAAAGGGCAGGTGTGTTTGAGGCCACTTCAGATGATTATCATCTTGAGGACAGAAAAGTTCCAACCACAACACCAACTAAACTTGAAACTTGTTTCAAAACTGTTTCAAAACAGTCATTTTGCGCATCAATGTTTTACTGGTGTAACAATGGAGACAATTTGTCAACATGTCATGTGGCTCTTCATGTGTGAATAAAATTTACTACTTGATCTTCTGTGGGATCTACGAAGCCACTGTTCTGATATCTGGAGCCCTGGGGATGGTTATGAATATCAGATAGGCTGTACAGCAGTCCTGGGATCAAATGACAAAAGAACCATCCATATTTGATGGACATGGCGGTAAACACGTCAATCATGAAGGCGTAAACTGCTACTATCAGCTCGGTAGCCAAAAACAAAATTGACTTGCAAACACTCTTTGGGTACTGCCTACCTGGCATGCAAGTCAAGTTCTGTTGTCGTAAGTTGTAGTTTTCTGCGTGGGATCCAGCAGTAAAAAGCAGCAGCGATGATTGAAAATCTTGGAAGAATTGTTTTCCTTTTCTCTATGTTGTGTGCTGGGATAATACAAGGTATGATGTGAAACAAGGCCCAACATTTTTCAAAGGCTCCTTCATGACAAGACCAAATTTGTGAAGTGCTTTGTTCTTTGCTTCAATTTTTTCAGGTTCCAGTCCAGTGTGTCAGAATTTCACGTACTCTCTGGAAATGACAGGGAATCCATCCTGCCTGAACATAACAGAATGTTTTTGTGACAACCAACAAAGGATTGACTCTGCTCGCTGCATGGTAAGAACATGACTGACAACCAAGAGCTTTGTTTGCCGTTATTTTGACAATGTCTTCTGATCATTATCATTTCAGGCTGAACTCATGAAACTCACTGATTTGCCCATCAGGGACCAGTTGTGTGAAGACACAGGTTCAGTACTACTCCTGTGACTTTGAACAGTCTGCATGCTCTTCATACTGCTTCCCTGCATACATTATCTGCTCTCTTATCATGGTCTGACTGTGCAAAATGTGCAAATCCAATTATTTTGCTGTTCACATGGGTGATTTGTGGGGCCAAATGAGGTTTATGTGCACAACAGGGCATAGAATTAAACCTACAGTGCAATGGGCCTGCTCCTCTGTTGTTCATGATGCCTTTGCCCTGCCACAAAGGCACAAATCAGAACTGTGATAACAAGTTATTGAACATGTCCTTCTTCTTGCCAGTTTGCCAAGATAATTATGAATATTTTGGTGGAAGTTGCTACAAACATATCTCAACTGCAATGACGGGAAATGATGCCCAAACCGCCTGTGAGGCTGACACTGCAAATCTAGTCTCCATTGGTGGTTCTGCTGAGAATGCCCACATTCAAGGACATTATGGGTGACACCTTCATTCCATACTATGATTGACATGTCAAAGACAACACACAACACAACATTTTCAATTCATTTGTTCAATAATGTCCTGTTCTGTAGGGGAGAAAATGTTCAGATTGGATGGATTGGATACAATGACCAAAGTCAGGAAGGGAGCTGGGTCTGGTATGATGGCAGTCAAGGTAAATGAACCGCTAGTAATCTGGGGTAAAGGTGAGCATTGTACAAGAGCGTGCTTGACATGACATCATCTACTTCCAGCTTCATACTCAAACTGGCAGACTGGTGGAAATCCTGACTCAGGATCAACCTACAATTGCGCAGCCATGTTGGCCAATGGAATGTGGAAATCAGTCAAGTGTGACTGGACTGACAGACTGTTTCACTATGTCTGTGAGAAAGGTAAACAACCAGCTAGTCACCTGGTTTTAGTGACCCGTTCACTGTGCAGCTTGCTGACTGAACACACAGGCAGCAATGCCACTGTCGGTATTTTTTTGAAATTCGCAAGGACAATCTGAATTTATCTGCAATAACGTTTTGTCTGTATTCTCAACCACCAATGCAGAAAACTTAACCCTTGAGAAGGAAAAAATCAGTCTGGTAGATTGGTCTCACACACATTTTCCTGCCAACATGTATTCAATACTTGACTGTCCTTTTGTCAGACTTGGTCTGTGGTGTTGGATATGTTCTTCATGATGGAAGTTGCTACAAATATGTTGCAAATCCAACAAAGGGAAATGATGCTCAGGCTGCCTGTGAGGCTGATGGGGAAAATTTGGTGACCATTGACAGTGCTACTGAAAACACTTTCATCCTGGGACTCTATAGGTAATGCATGTTGTTGTCATCATTCAGCTTGAAGTGAAAAATATGTATGCATTTTGTGAGTGCTTGTAATTTGTCTTTTGTTTGCAGTGGAGTGAGTACTTGGATTGGATGGATTGGTTACAATGATAAAATCCAGGAAGAGACGTGGGTTTGGTATGATGGCAGTCCTGGTGAGTACAAAGTGAAAAAAGTAAGGCTATTTCGATTGCACTCTTCATGTTTGTGAAAAATTGAACCTGTAAATTCTGTCAAACATGATCACACTCTTAGTCCAGCAATTTCACTTGCAAGAAATGAACTTCACTTTCAGCTACATTCACTAACTGGGAGCCCAATGATCCAGATGGAGGCACAGATGCAAACTGTGCTGCTATGACTCCAAATGGGGAGTGGGATTCTGTCATTTGTAACAGGGCTGACAGAATGTTTCCATACATCTGTGAGCAAGGTACTTACAAAATTGAGTTATTGTTCCTCTTGTAAGTATGTTTTGTCTCTCATTTTACCCAGACAATGACTAAAATTTTGTTTTTCTCTGCCAAAAAAACTTATCAACTGTACAATTGCATTTTGTTTGGGTCAGTTCTATTGAGTGAAATTGCAGCGTCACACAAGAGTACACTGGCATTGTGCAACGTTTGGTTGGTTTCAGCCCTTGTTGTGTGTGTTTCTGAAAAGCAAACATAAATGCCTGTGCCCCAGTACTTGAAGTCCCAACAACATTGACACCAACAATTGAGTATCTCAGCTGCACCTCTTTGTTCTGACAAAACATCATTGTTTTTCCCAGGCTGTCCTGATGGTTACACAAATGGTGGTGGTAGTTGCTACAAACCTGTTCTCATTGCATCCAAGGGAATTGATGCTCAGGCTGCCTGTGAGGCTGATGGTGCAAATCTAGTCTCTATTGGTAGTGCCTCTGAGAATGCCTATATTCAAGGAATATATGGGTAACTTCCCCAGAAAGAAAAACACATTTGCCAGAAAAATACAAAAATTCCAAATGATATTTGCTGGGTCCTACTTTCAGACCAGAAAATGTCCGGATTGGGTGGATTGGATACAATGACAAAGGCCAAGAGGGGAGCTGGGTCTGGTATGATGGGAGTCATTGTGAGTTAATTTGAAACATTTTCCCCACAAACTGCAGTTGCATTGAACACATTGTTGTTGTGGGTGTTGTGTGAAAAACTCCCAATTTTCCGTTGCAGCCACCTATGTGAACTGGAAAGTTGGCAATCCTAATGCAGGAACAGGTGCCAACTGCGCTGTGATGAATCCGAGTGGAACATGGGATGATGTAATGTGTGGCTCTGGTGACAGGAAGTTTCCCTTTGTCTGCGAGAAAGGTACAAATGCAGACATTCATTGTCACTGCCAACCTGTCTGGTGTCTGACTTGCACAAAGCTTGAGGCTTTTCTAAATGCCAGCTGTTTGCGACAAGTGGAATAAATTTGAATTTGGAAGTGCAATGTGAACACCAGTTACCATTACAATACCAAATGAAAGTTTGAAACATTCACACTGACTCAACACAACATCGCATCTTCTCAGCCAAAACAAATTCAATTGTCAATTCCACCAAGAGAACCACTGTCCGTTCCTGTGATTGAATTAGTTTGCTAATGTGCCAGAATGCTTTTTGATGTTTCAATTTTAAGATCCATGTGCATCCCTGCCCTGCAAAAATGGAGCCAGTTGCACTGCGTTAGTGTCATCATTTATTTGCGAGTGTACTCCGGCGTTCTATGGGGATGCTTGTGAAATTGGTATGATTGTTTTTTTGCCTCCTTTTGCTTGTCAAATATGTTATTGTTTCATAGTGGTGAGCCAAATCTTCCACTCAGAGCACAGTCCGTGTTGACTACTTTTCAGCCTGTGTTGACAATTCATATTCTGATGTGTGGAGTGGCCCCAGTGGGTGGACAGCTGGAAATCCAAGACATAACAATGCTTTTACTGAAGTTATGATATGCATGGAGATGGTAGGAGCCGAAATCACCACTGATGGAAAAGTAAGATATTTGAATGTTTCTTCATGATCTCAGGAACCACAAAAAGCTCTTTTCACAATACCACATCACCTGAGGAATATGATAGGCATGGAACCACATTTTTTGCAGCTAAATGTTCCATTGGGGAGCAAGGCCATTTGGCACATTTCCCCAGGACTGAGGCAGGTGAGATCTGGAGAAGTAAAAGGAGCCACTTACAGCATCTGGTTGAGAATTACAAGTTGTGATGGTGGAGATAGAGTAATAATAGCTTTGGATGACACAGATGTGAGGTTTGGACTGAGCTGTGCTGCTGGGACATATCAGTAAGTTGAGCTTGATCTCTTCTGCCCTGCCCTTGGTTGCAGTTAGAGATTAAACTGAAGGTTTTCATCATCTAGGTTCCAATTGGCAATATTTGCATTCATTTTATTCTATTTTGTGACAGGTTTCAACTTTTCAAAGCAAACCCTTCAGAGAAGTTTATTGCTGAAATGACAACATTGCCAGCTGATTGGTTCCAGCTTGTGGTGGTGGTGTATGGACTCAACCAGGGAGAAGGCTTTGAAATATACATCAATGGTGTTCTGTCAAGGCAAGCCAGTGCACTTCAGGGAACTGGGTACACTGCAAATGACCTGACTCAAATTCAATTGGGTGGTATAAATGTGGAGATGGATGCAGATAATTTGGCCATCTGGTTGGCAGAATTAACCTCTGCACAAATCACTTCTCTTTATTCAATGTAGAAACTTGTACAATACACCTGTCATCTCTGAGTTGTCACATCACAAAATAAAATGTATGTGTGCAATATGATCTGTGTTATCATTTCACAGCAAAGTTTACCAGCAAGTGCAAAATTCAGTGGTTGGTGGATCTATTTTGTTATATTTTCCTGACCAGATGCCTTGCAATGGTTGGTTTTATTTCCTTTCCATTGGGTCTTGCTGGCTTCTGTGCAAAAGGTGATCAAACCACATTCTTTTTGGAAATGGATCCAAGGTTCACGAAAACACCCAAACCAGTAAAAAGCAACAATTTACTTTGGGACTCTGTGAACATCCACCGAATGACAGGTAGTTTTAGGTTGCTTTTCTGGTTCTTTCAATGGATTACCCCAAACAAGCATCATGTTCAAAGCACCTAGGAAGGGTAGCCAGCCAATTGCAGTTTGATGGAGATGATCTTGTGATCCGATTGGGGTTTATTCAGAAAATAATTTCACAGGTGCTCATGGCAAATACATTTTCTGTGTCAAATGGTGACTGAGGATAAAATAGATCTATTTTTAGCAATTGAACAAGTGTGTTGTTTCAAGAAGCGCATTGTCTGTACAA